>Ga0208754_100220_pt1 | contig 20468 bp, 21 predicted proteins | sample LakWasMet55_HOW8_2_FD_183889 | JGI IMG/M metagenome (GOLD analysis project Ga0208754, IMG submission 183889) | Freshwater sediment methanotrophic microbial communities from Lake Washington under simulated oxygen tension - Sediment Metagenome... | ecosystem: Environmental > Aquatic > Freshwater >... | reverse complement strand
GATCCTCAAGCCGACATTAAATATCGGCCTGCCCGACAGCTTTGTCGAACAGGGCACGCGCGAAGAACTGCTGACCCTGTGCGGGCTTGATAGCTTGGGTATTATTAAACAGATTGAAAAGTTTACGGCGGGTAGTTGATTAAATAGAGTGGCCTATACATTCTATCGATAAATCATTAAAACCGTAGGTTATGAATATTTTTGTATAATCAGGCACTTTAGCCGGCAATCTTTCAATAATGCAGATTCATTTCAAGACTATAGGCATCATAGGTAAACCCAGCGACCCTAGTATTGCAGAGACCTTGTCGGTGCTTTATGCTTTTTTAAAGCAGTATCGGTTTGATGTCATTATTGACCAGGACAGTGCGCATTTTATTGCTGATGATCTTATCGTTGCGTGTGCTATTGACGACCTTGGTAAGCACTGCGACCTTGTTATCGCGGTTGGCGGCGACGGGACTTTTTTATCGGCAACCCGCGCGATAGTAGAGTATGACATCCCTCTTATCGGTATAAATCTTGGTAGATTAGGCTTTCTGGTAGATATATCACCTGATGACCTATCCGATAAACTATACCGTATCCTACGCGGGCATTACACCGAAGAAAAGCGCTATTTGCTCCGCACCAAAATTATCCGCGATAACCAAGTCATACACGAAGAAACCGCCGTTAATGAAGTGGTAATCCATCGCTGGGTGACACCCAGCATGATTGAAATCATTACCAAAATTGATAATATATTTCTAAACTCGCAACGTTCAGACGGCTTGATTATTTCCACGCCTACCGGTTCAACGGCTTATTCCTTATCCGCAGGCGGACCGATTCTTTACCCATCATTAAACGCGTTGGTGCTGGTTCCGCTTAACCCGCACACCTTATCGAACCGCCCGATAGTGATAGCCGATTCTGCTGAAGTTGAGATAAGCTTTTGCCAGACGAAGCAAATCAACGCTTTGGTGACTTGCGATCATATTGAAATACCCGAGGTGTTGATCAGCGACAAAATATTGATTAAAAAAGACCCTAAACCAATTAGAATCCTGCATCCCGAAGGACATGATTTCTTTTACATACTCAGGAATAAATTAAACTGGAGTAGTGGTTACCACACTAACAGCGATGCTAGTAAACCTTAATATTATCGATCTTGCCGTCGTCAAATCCCTGGATCTCGACCTGTCCAAGGGTATGTCGGTACTTACCGGCGAAACGGGCGCAGGCAAGTCTATTTTATTAACGGCTTTAGGATTGGCCTTGGGCGACAGGGCAGATTCCGGCTATGTCAGGCCTAATTGCAAACGTGCTGAAATCAACCTGGAGTTTGATTTATCCGATGCGCCGTTCGCGGAACACTGGCTTAAGGAAAATGAACTGGATGACGAGCAACAGTGTTTAATCCGTCGTGTTGTCAACCAGGACGGACGCTCGAAAGCCTATATCAACAACCGTCCGGTTACTTTGCAATCTTTGCAGGAACTCAGTGAGAAACTGGTAGAAATCCACGGTCAGCATGCCCATTTGACTTTATTGAATAATGACGAGCAACGCCGTTTGCTGGATTCATTTGCCAAAAACCAACCGCTCTTGGATCAGCTTAATAACTGTTATCGGCAATGGCAGCAAAGTAATAAGGAACTGTCCGCCTTGCTTAAAGCCGGCACAGACCAAAGCGAGCGTGAAGAATTGCTGCGCTACCAGATTGAAGAATTACAACAACTGGATCTTGCCAATTTCAGTTATAGCGCTTTGTCAGAAGAACACAGCAAGCTGGCAAATCTGGGGCAAATTTTAAGCATAGGGCAGGGGCAGGTGGACAGTCTTTATGAAAATGATTTGTCCGTGTGCTCGCTGCTTAACAGCAACATCCGTGAGCTGACAACAATTGCCCGGTTTGCACCTGAGTTATCAGACATTTGTTCCTTGCTTGCTGAAGCCCAGATTCAGACCGAAGAAGCCGCACAACAATTGCGGCGGTTTCTTGAGTCGCAAGAGGCTGATCCTACACGCCTGGAGTTTCTGGAAAACCAGATAGGCATTGTGCAGAATCTTAGCCGCAAGCACCATGTCATGCCCGACGAACTGCCGCAATTGGTAGGCAGGCTTGAGGCCGAGCTGGACGGCTTGACGCATAGCAGTGAACGTATTGAAGCACTGACACTCAGCACTGAAAAACGGGTCAAGGAATATCATCAGCTTGCCGGACAATTATCAGCACAGCGAATTTCCAGCGCTAAAGACCTGCAACAACAGATTTCCGCGATGATTAAAGAACTGGGGATGCCGCAAGGCGAATTCCTGGTTGATATATCCCCACTTGACAGCGATACGCCAAAACTTAACGGCAAAGATAAGATAGAATTCCTGGTGAGCGCCAATCCGGGATTGCCGGCCAAACCTTTGGCGAAGGTAGCTTCCGGTGGTGAATTATCGCGTATCAGTCTGGCGATCCAGGTTACGACATCAAATGACAAAACCACCCCGACGATGATTTTCGATGAGGTCGATTCCGGTATCGGCGGTGGCATTGCCGAGATTGTCGGGCAAAAACTACGCGCCTTAAGCCATAACCGGCAAGTGATGTGCGTCACCCATTTACCGCAAGTTGCCGCCCAGGCGCATTTTCATCTGTACGTTGAAAAAAATAATAAAACCGACATCACCTCTTCAACAGTCAGGTTGTTGGGCGAAGATGAACGCGTTGATGAAATCGCCAGAATGTTAGGCGGGGTAAATATCACAGCTAATACCTTGGCCCATGCCAAAGAAATGTTAGCAACAGGAAACCAAAACCAATAAACACAAGGAAAACCATGATCCGCTTTCCAGCCGAATGGGAAAAACAATCCGCCGTTTTAATCGCCTGGCCCCATGCTACGGGCGACTTCAGCAATCGACTTGAATCGGTTGAGGGCAGTTACACTTTTATTGCCGATACCATTAGCCAGCATCAGCCTTTAATAATCGTCTGTCGTGACGAAAACCATCAGCGCCATATTGAACAAGTGTTGCGAAACGCCAGCGTTGATTTGGAAAGCAATATTAACTTTATCCACGCGCAGGTTAATGATATTTGGGTGCGGGATACGGTTTTCCTGACCGTAGAACCAGAGGGGAAATACGAACTGCTCAACTTCATCTTCAATGGCTGGGGTGAAAAATACCCGCATGAAAACGATAACGGTCTTAACCACAAACTGTTAAACGCCAAACCCTTTCAAGGCGTTAGCTATACCGATGTAGATTTTATTCTGGAAGGCGGCAGTGTCGAGAGCGACGGCAAAGAAACCATCATGACCACTCGGCAATGTCTGTTAAACCCGAACAGAAATAAAGGTTTAACGCAACAAGACATAGAAGCGCAGTTGCTCCGGCATTTTGGCGCAACACGGATATTATGGATAGACCAGCCCAACCTGACGGGCGATGATACCGATGCCCATATCGATACACTGGCACGCTTTTGCACTGCCGATACCATCGCGTACACCAGTTGCGATGATCCGCAAGACCCGCACTATGCCAGTTTAAAAAACATGGAGACCCAGTTACAGGCATTTCGTACCCCGACGGATACGCCTTACCGGTTAATTGCACTGCCCATGCCCAAACCGATTTACGATGAAGAAGGCCAGCAGTTGCCTGCTAACTATGCTAATTTCCTGATAATCAATGGCGCGGTGATGGTGCCTGTTTATGACGATCCCCAAGATGCTGTTGCGCTGCAACGATTGGCAGGCTGTTTCCAGGAACACCGGATTATCGCAACACCTTGTCGGCCTTTAGTCCATCAATACGGCAGCTTGCATTGTATGACCATGCAGTTTCCTGCTGGGGCGTTGGCGAGTGTTTAGGTACACGACACGTGTTACACGTCAATAACAGTAATTTGTGGGCGTGGTTTTTAGCTGTCCCCGCGATATTATGGATACCATGAAAATCTATTTTGAACTACGAGAAACAAGCTAGGGTAGGGTGCAATGGCCTTAAAACTTGAATTAGAAGGGGATAATCTGGCGGTCATTCGCTCCACGGATGTGTTGACGCGGGCGGAAGCTGATGAAATAAAAAAAGACGTGATTGCGATCATTAAGGCGCAGGGTAGCGTAAAGGTTTTAATCGTTATCGAAGAAAGCTTTGCCAGCCTGGAAGCCTTGGCCAATTGGGATGATGACCATGACGATGAATTTATCCAGCAGCATGTCGAGAGGATGGCCATTGTCGGCGATTTACGCTGGCGGGATAGTGCCTTACTATTTTTCCTGAATGGATTGCTGCCTTTTTCAATCAAATACTTCAACTCGGGTCAGGAAGAATTTGCAAGGGCCTGGTTAGTCCATTGAGCTGTTTTCTAAACACTGATGAATAAAAGCTGGCTGGTTGTATTCTTTGTCGTTCTGCTTTGGTCCGCTATCAATCCTAAAGATTACCTGACCTGGATGCTTGAGATAGCGCCCGCAATCATCGCATTGATTGTTCTGGTCGCGACTCGCAAGCAGTTTCAATTAACGACTTTGGCGTATAGTTTGATCCTGATCCACAGCATCATCTTAATGATAGGCGGGCATTATACTTATGCTGAAGTCCCTCTGTTCGATGTGTTAAAGGACGCGTTAAATCTTGAGCGCAATAACTACGATAAAATCGGGCATTTTGCGCAAGGCTTTGTCCCGGCAATAATTGCCCGTGAAGTTATCATCAAAAATCATGTGCTAAACAACAATAACTGGCTTGGTTTCTTTGTTGTTTGTATCTGTCTGGCAATCAGCGCCTTTTATGAGCTTGTTGAATGGTGGGTTGCCCTGTTAATCAAAAGCAATGCCGACGCATTCCTTGGCACTCAGGGTTATGTCTGGGATACCCAGTCAGACATGGCTTATGCGTTGTCAGGCGCAGTAGCGGCTCTGGCAAGTTTAAGCCGTATACATGACAGGCAGATTGGCCGGTTGAAGTAGCCGGTTTTGCCTTTGCGATCAAGGTTTGTCGGAGTATGCTGATTGTTCCGCAACATAAAATAATAACAAGAGGCTATCAATGAAAATACAAAACACATTATGGATTATCGTGTTAGTGCTTGCCACCAGCCAAGCCTGGGCCTACGGCAGTGGCAGCAGTAGCAAAAAAGCATGCAGCAAACCAAAATTCACGCAGCTTACGCCAGTCAATAATGCGCAGGTTTCACCAGGATCGGCTTTTTCTTTTGACGCATCCGCTGTCCCCAACCCCGAAACCATTAAGGTTACGGTAAAAGATCAACCGGTAGATGTTGCCGTCGCAGCTAAAAACCAGGGCTTCCATGTTAGCGGAAAACTCCCTGATTCATTAAAAGATACATTTGCCAGAATCAGTATTACGGCTGAGGGGCCGGATCAATGCAAAGGAAACGATGGTTGGCTGGTGAAGATTACTGAATAAGCTGCCCAATCTGCAATTAAACCCGGAGACTTTTCAATTTATCGCGAAGTTCATGAAGAACATTAAATGGCTAATAAAACATTGTCATTCAGCTTACTGCTGAACAGATGGGTTTTTCTTCGTGAACTTCGTAATTAGATGATTGTTAGGATTAATGAAATCCACAATAGTGAACTTTTATTATCCTCATCAAACTGCAGTTGTTAAGGCAGGATAATCAATATAGCCCGCCTCATTGCCGCCATAAAAGGTATTGGCATCCGGCACGTTTAACGGTGCATTCTGTTTGAAGCGTGCTACCAGATCGGGATTGGCAATATACAACTGCCCGAATGCAACAGCATCGGCCAGACCTTGTTCGAGTACGGCTTCAGCGCGGGCCTGATCGTAACCGCCGCAAACAATCAAATGACCTTGATAGGCTTTACGCAGAACTTCAAGCGCAACCACTTTGGCACCATGCCTGATATCGCCTTCCAGCGCATCGACGATATGCAGATAAGCCAGGTTGAAACGGCTTAGTTCAGCCAGTACATAGCTAAAAATAGCTTCAGGATCGGAATCGGCCATATCGTTAAAAGTACCGCTGGGCGATAAGCGAATCCCCACATGTTCAGCGCCACAGGCTTCGATAACCGCCGCCGCGACTTCCAGTAAAAAGCGGGCGCGATTTTCCAGCGAGCCGCCATAGTTATCGGTACGCTTATTGCTGCCGTCACGCAGAAACTGATCCGGTAAATAGCCGTTAGCGCTGTGTATCTCGACTCCGTCAAAACCCGCCGCCAAGGCGTTTTTGGCTGCTTGCCGGTAGGTTTCGACAATGCCTTGTATTTCATCAGTTGCCAAGGCGCGTGGCGTCACAAAAGGTTTCATGCCGTTGGGTGTAACCGCCTGACCTTTAGGGGCTATCGCTGAAGGTGCAACCGGCAAGTCGCCATCATGAAAATCCGGGTGCGAAATACGCCCGACATGCCATAACTGCAATACGATCCGGCCGTTTTCCGCATGTACCGCAGCAGTGATTTTCTGCCAGGCTGCAATTTGCTGCTCGCTCCAGATTCCCGGTGTTGACGGATAACCGACGCCCTGAGGAGAAATCGGCGTTGCTTCGGTAATGATTAAGCCTGCCGTCGCGCGCTGTGCATAGTAAGTGACCATTAGGTCAGTCGGTATGCTGTTCGGTGCCCGCATACGGGTTAGCGGTGCCATGATAATCCGGTTGGGTAAATGCAACGCGCCCATATTAATGGGGGAGTGAAGTAGTTCGGTCATGATTTTCCTCGGGTGGTTTAAAAATTAAATCGCATGTTGTTAGGTTTTAAGGTTGTGCCAAGAATTAGCGATCAGGTTTTTTTTATTAGCCAACCCGTCCGAACAAATGATAAGCGACTTCCCCGGCAATTTTACTTTTCAGCAGTTGCCAGTTTTCGGGTATTCCTTCAAGTTTTAGCGTACTTTCCACTTCAACATAGATGCGGGCATGTCTGGACAGCCAGTTTTTATCTTCCAGCCATTGGCAGGTTTGCACGGCTAGTGCTTTGGCGAAAGGCGGGTCGATAAATACGGCATCAAATGCTTCGGCATCTCCAGCCAGATAATGGAATGCATCCATTTGTACGATGCGGATTTGCTCTGCATGGAGTGCGATTGCATTTGCTTTTAAGGCTCGGCAAGCAACAGGATTGTTTTCGACTTGAACAACCGCTTTAGCGCCCCTGGACGCGGCCTCAAAACTCAACGCGCCGCTGCCGGCATATAAATCGAGGCAACGGCTGCCGAGAATGTCGTATTGCAACCAGTTAAATAGTGTTTCGCGAACCCTGACCGGGGTTGGCCTTAAGCCGGGCGCATCGACAAAGTTAATCTGTCGGCTGCGCCATTCCCCGCCGATGATCCTGAGCTTATTTTGCACTTTTTGTACTGTTGCCGACGGTAATAGTTTGCAGCAATTGTGGGTTGACGCGGCGTTTGAACGCATCGGTTATCGATGCAACCGTGACTTCCTCGATTTTTTTCTGGAAGGTATCCAGGTAATCCAGGGGCAAGTCATAAAAAGCAATCATGCCAACGTAGCTGGACAGCTTCTTGTTAGTGTCAAAACGCATCGCAAAGCCGCCGGTGATATTTTTCTTGGCAGCGACCAATTCGCCTTCTGTCGGTCCCTTGGCAATGAAGTCATTCAGGGTTTTGTTCAACACTTCCAGTGCTTGCTGGGTCTGGTCGTTGCGGGTTTGCAGGCTGACCAGAAACGGGCCGGGTTTTAACATCGGGATGAAAGCGCTTGAGGCGCTGTAAGCCAGACCACGTTTCTCGCGTACTTCATCAAACAGCTTGGAAACCAATCCGCTGCCGCCCAGGATATGGTTGCCGACATAAAGGTTAAAATAATCGGGATCTTTACGGTAAGTGCCCGGCAACCCAACTAATACATGGGTTTGTGTTGACGGGAATTCGGTGTGCTGTTGATTTGCTTTTGTTAGTAATGCTACATCCGGGAGGTTTTGCGGTTTTTCACCGACAGGCAAGCCGCCCAGCAATTTTTCGGCGGTTTGTTCGGCTTGCTGTTTCGACAAATCACCGACGATCACGACGATGGCATTGGCGGCAACATAATATTTTTTATAAAAATTACGCAAGTCGGCAATTTTTAAGGCAGACACCGTTTTAATCACACCTGAACCGGGGTGTGCATAAGGGTGGTCACCGTACAGGGCTTTATAGAAAGCAATGCTGGCCAATTCAGCCGGGGATTCGTCGACTTGTTTTAAGCCCGCCAGAGTACGTTTCTTTTCCCGTTCAAAGTCAGCTTTATTAAAGCTGGGTTTGGACAGGATCACCTGTGCGGTTTCCAGCGCTTTGTCGAACAAGGCGGGATCGGTCAGTGTGCGTAAGGATACTGTCGCGGTGTCGATAGAACTGCCGGCACCGAATAGTGCGCCGACACTTTCAAAACGTTGGGCGATCTGGTCGGCATTCCATTTGCCTGCCCCGGTATCAAGCAAACCGGCTGTTAATGAAGACAGGCCGTATTGTTGTCCGTCGCGCGCACTGCCCGCATCAAATACAACCTGTATATCCACCATCGGCAAGCCTTCAGTATGGACATAAAAAACCCGACTACCTTGAGGTGTTTGCCAGCGTTCAATTTTTGCGGCGGCTTGGCAGTTAACAGAGGATAAAAGAAGGAAGGTAGAAAACAGTAATAAAAAAGTCGCAGTTATTTTCTGTCTGCTAAGGTAATTACGCATTATTTAGTTCCTTTGCTGGCGTTTTGGTTGATGGGTTGCGGATCAAGATAAGCAATATTCAGATGGTCTTCGATGAGATATTTACGCGCCACATCACGTACCTGTTCGGCAGTTACCTGGTTGACCTTGCCAACATATTCATCGACTTTTTGCCAGCCTAAACCGACTGTTTCCAACATGCCGAGTTGCATCGCCTGATAAAAATTGGAGTCGCGTTCATAAACTGCACTGGCTAAAACTTGTGCTTTAATCCGTTGTAGTTCTTCATTATCAACCAGTTTCTGTTGCAGTTTGGTGATTTCAGCTTTTAATGCGGTTTCCAGTTCCTGTACCGTTTTACCTTCAGCCGGTGTGGCTTCCAGCTCAAATAAGGAAGGAAGTCGTGTGGTTAAGCCATAACCCGCTCCGGCGGAAACCGCTATCTGTTTGCCGCGAACCAAGCCTGAACTCAATCTGGCGCTGCTGCCGCCATCCAATACCCCCGCCAGTACTTCCAGTGCATAGGCTTCCCATTCATGCTCGGCGGTTTTTAACACGGGGACTTTATAGCCTAGTACTACGGAAGGCAGTTTCGCAGGCACTTTGACGGTTATTTTGCGTACGCCTAGCTGCTCGATTTCAGTTTGTGGTTTTAAAGGTTTAATTTCGCTGGGTTTAAGCGCGCCAAAGTATTTTTCTGCCAAGTCGAAAACGGCTTTTGTCTGCACATCGCCGACGACAACCAATGTTGCATTATTAGGCGCATACCAGCGTTGATACCAGGCTTGCAAGTCTTCAACAGTGTAATTGGCGATGTCCGAAGGCCAGCCGATAATCGGGTTTTTATACGGACTGTTGGAATAAGCCACTGCGGCAAAATGTTCCGACATTTTTGCCTGAGGAACATCATCGGTACGCATCCGGCGTTCTTCAGTCACCACTTGCAGTTCTTTCTTTAATTCTTCCGGTAACAGGTGCAGGTTGCGCATCCTGTCTGCTTCCAGGTCAAAGCTGACTTCGAGGCGGGATGCTTCCATGGTCTGGAAATAAGCGGTGTAATCCTGGCCGGTAAAAGCATTTTCATCACCGCCATTTTCGGCAATGATGCGCGAAAACTCGCCGGCCGGATGCTTGTCCGTGCCTTTGAACATCATGTGTTCGAGCATGTGCGAACTGCCGGTAATGCCACCCGGTTCATAACTGGAACCCACTTTATACCAGACCTGCGAAACGACCACTGGAGATCGGTGGTCTTCTTTAACCAGGACTTTCAGGCCGTTTCCCAGAATATGCTCTAACACTTTCGGTTCTGCACTGCAAACCACAGGCAGGCTCAGCAATACGGCACATACAACTTTATTCTTCATAATTCCCTCTTTGGATAAACAATGTTAGAGCGTCCGACTATTTGGATAATTAATCGTTCACTGAGCTAGCGTACATAGGTTTAAAAATTGACCGTGCAATCGGACGAAAATAAAGGCACAATAAACATACATTTTATAAGGGTATGGCTTAGCGAATCAGGCTAATAGCCGCTATAGCCATATTAAAGCACTTATAACTTAACTGGCTGGATTCATACAGCTTAGTGGTGGTCTGTTTACTGAATCGTAAATAAAGCCAAAGTTGGTTTTTCAATAGAATCCAATTATCCAATAGGGGATGGTATTCCGTTTGAACTACGTTGTCGGCAACTTTGTTTTCGCGGTAATTTTAACTGATTTACCGACCAATATAGCGATTCAATGGTTTTTTCCAAGTATTAATCAAGGTGTCGAAATGCCTGATAGCCTGCAAGTGCCAGAAACTACAAAATCCAGTTTATTACGCTGGGAAATAAGTGTCGCCTTATTGATTAAGGTCACCTTGCTGATTGTCCTCTGGTTTTTGATTTTCCGCTGGCAGGACAGGCCAATCAGCAAACCCGATATTGCTGCACATTTTGCATTGCCTGCAGGGCAAACGAATTTTTCTTCCCAACCTCAACAGGAGTCCAACCATGATAGGTGACGAAATTGTCATGTTGTCGCGGCTGCAATTTGGCTTGACCGCGCTGTATCATTTTTTATTCGTACCGCTGACTTTAGGCATGACCTTTATCCTCGGCATCATGGAATCGGTGTATGTGATGACCGGCAAGGAAGTCTACAGGGACATGACCAAATTCTGGGGCAAGCTGTTCGGAATTAACTTTGCGATGGGTGTAACCACGGGCATTACGCTGGAATTCCAGTTCGGCACTAACTGGGCGTACTACTCGCATTATGTCGGCGATATTTTCGGGCCTTTGCTGGCCAGTGAAGGCTGGATGGCGTTCTTTTTGGAATCCACGTTTGTCGGCTTGTTTTTCTTTGGCTGGGATAAGTTGACCAAAGTCCAGCATTTGGTGGTGACGTGGCTGCTTGCTGTCGGCACCAGCTTGTCGGCGTTATGGATATTAATCGCTAACGGCTGGATGCAGTATCCGGTCGGTGCGGAATTCAATTACGAAACATTACGCATGGAAATGACCAGCTTTGCCGATGTGATTTTAAATCCGGTCGCCCAGGTCAAGTTCGTACATACCGTGGCGGCGGGTTATGTTACCGGATCCATGTTCGTGCTGGGGGTCAGCTCCTGGTATTTACTGAACAAACGTGACGTCGGCTTTGCCATCCGTTCCTTCTCAATAGCATCGGCATTCGGTTTGGCATCGATTTTATCGGTGATCGTCCTGGGTGATGAAAGCGGCTACACCGAAGGTGAAACCCAAAAAATCAAGCTCGCTGCGATTGAAGCGGAATGGCATACCGAGCCCGCCCCTGCCAGTTTTACGTTGTTTGGTTTGCCCAACCAAGCCACGCAACACACCGATTACGCGCTAAAAATCCCCTTTGCGTTGGGTCTGATCGCTACCCGATCAATAGACGAGCCTGTCAAAGGTTTGCATGAATTGCGTGAAGATAGCTTGGTTAGGGTTAAAAGCGGTATTTTGGCTTACGGCGAATTGCAAAAGCTGCGCGGTGGTGACCACAGCGAAGCCACTTTACAGGCTTTCGATGCCCATAAGACAGATTTAGGTTATGGCTTGCTGCTGAAAAAATACACGGAAAAAGTTGTTGATGCGGACGAAACGACCATCAACAAAGCCGCTGACGACACCATCCCCAACGTAGCATCGTTGTTCTGGACGTTCCGCATAATGGTTTTTTGTGGATTCGTAATGCTGTTTGTGTTTGCAATGGCGTTTTACTATTGCGCCACCCGTGTTGCCGAGCAAAAACGCTGGTTGATGCGTTTATCGGTCTGGAGCATTCCGTTACCGTGGATTGCCGCCGAAACGGGCTGGTTTGTCGCCGAAGTGGGGCGCCAACCGTGGACGATTTCCGGCGTTTTGCCGACGCATCTGAGTGTATCCAGCGTCAGCACTGGACAATTGTGGTTCAGTATAGCCGGATTTGCGCTGTTTTATACGGTATTGCTGGTCATTGAATTGTATTTAATGTTCAAGTACGTGCGTTTGGGGCCAAGCAGCCTGCACACCGGGCGATACTTTTTAGAAAAACCAGTGGCTGCTTGAGATCAGGGACATGAAGCCAATATCGCTGGGTTTTTTAATGCTGGTCTTTGCGGGTAGCTGCAATGCTGTAACGCCAGCCGATAAGCAACGACTTGATGAAGTAGCGGCGCGTGGTGTTCATGTTATGCCGTTTGACCTGGACAAAACCCAGCATGTTTTTACCAAAAACGAATCGGGCGGCATCCAGCAAGTGCTTGCCAAAGATGCTGCCGATGCGGTGCAAACCGGCTTGATTCGTGAGCATCTATCGACTCTTGCCAAGCGGTTTAGTGAAGGCGATTTTTCCGGGCCGATGCGTATCCACGGTGATGCCATGCCGGGTGTTCAGGATTTGCGGGTGGGTTTCCAGCATATCCAATTTAACTATCAGGAATTGGCAAAGGGTGCAGAAATAGCGTTTGTCAGTACCGATCCGCAATTGATTGCTGCGATACATCAGTATTTTGACGCGCAATTGAGCGACCACGCCCGCCACGCAATATCCGGCGGGCATAGCCAACACCACATGCATCATCCCTAGCGGCTGATTTTACATTGTCATAAGGAGTAAACCATGTTCGATTATGAAACCATGCGCGTCATCTGGTGGCTGTTCATCGGCGTTGTCGCGATTGCTTTTGCCATCACCGAAGGCTTCGATTTTGGTGTCTGTACCTTGTTGCCGCTGGTCGGCAAAACCGATAACGAACGCCGCGTCATTATCAATACTGTCGGGGTAACCTGGGAAGGCAATCAAGTCTGGCTGATTTTGCTGGGTGGGGCGATTTTTGCGATCTGGCCTGCCGTGTATGCGACGCTGTTTTCCGGCTTGTATGTCGCCATGCTTCTGGTGTTGTTCGCGTTGTTCTTCCGTCCGGCAGGCTTTGATTACCGCAGTAAACTGCCAGACCCAAGCTGGCGCAATGCCTGGGATTGGTGCTTGTTCTTGGGCGGTACATTACCACCCGTGCTGTTCGGCGTGTTGGTTGGCAATTTGCTGCTCGGTTTGCCGTTCCATCTCGACCAGGACTTGCGGGCTTTTTATGATGGTTCATTCTGGGGCTTGCTGAATCCTTTCGCTTTGCTGTGCGGCGTAATCGGCTTGGCGTTGACGACATTCCACGGCGCATTGTTTTTAAAATGCCGTAGCGAAGGCGCGATTTATCAACGCTGCACCGCTGTATTAAACATCTTGGGACCGATGTTGTTGCTGTTATTAAGCATTGCCACGGTCTGGACATTATTCGGTATAGACCGTCCTGAAATTACCCAATTGCCCGCAGGCGATGCGCCTTCCAATCCGATGAACAAAACCGTAGTGGCAGTAGGTGCAACATGGCTGGCGCATTTTTTAACCCATCCGTGGATGCTGTTGGCACCTGTGCTGGGTTTTGTCGGCTTGGTTTTCGCTTGGCTGTTCGGCAAAAGCGACAAACGCGGTGCCGCCTTTTGGTTCAGTAGTTTAAGTTTGGCGGGGCTATTGCTGACTATCGGTTTTGGCTTGTTCCCGTTCCTGTTGATTTCCACCACCGACCCGCGTTCCAGCCTGACCTTGTGGGATGCTTCATCCAGCCACACCACCCTGCTGTGGGCGTTCTGGATCACCGTGGTGTTCCTGCCCATCGTGCTGTTGTACACCCGCTGGGTTTATAAAATCATCTGGGGCGACATCACCGAACAAACCATATTACAAGACACCCATACACTTTATTAAGGAGGCGACAATGTGGTATTTCACTTGGTTACTCGGCGTAGGTTTTGCAGCGGCATTCGCCATCATCAACGCGATGTGGCTGGAATCGGTTGCTGAAATTGAATCTAGGGATGAGGGAAAGGACGTTTAATGCGCAGCCCAAAACACCCAGACTTAAAAATGGTGGATTGCTAGCCAGAATCCACCTTATCGTGTTAACCGTAGGGTACGCATCGCGTACCATTTTCAAAGCATTTCGTATGCAGCAACCTCTAAAAAGGTACGCGCTGCGTACCCTACCGTGCTACCGTGCTTACCGCGTTGGGGTTGTTAGGTGCAACGGGAAGTTAGAGTTTTGTTAAGAGAACTCTTTCATTTTGGTTTTTTGATGCTCTATTAAATCAATATATCGAAGACGCAAAGCAACATTTGCGATATGAATGCATTTGGGATCTTTTTCCAATAAAGCGATTAGAAAATTATATTTTTCTGTTGCAGTTGAATAAAAAATTCCCCAAGCAAGCTCTTCAGTTTTTATCTGTGGCATGTTGAGAAATTCTGTGAAGGTATCTTCATTAATAGCTAATCCGATCAATTCACTTTTTCTGTCGTTCTCGTTGTAATGATTCCTTATTTGATCGATTGCCCATTGTTGTATAAGGTCATTTCTTTTTGGGTAGCGAAGCACTCTGTTTTCTATTAGTTCATTTGCGTGCACATTCTCAAGCAACCATGAAATCATATCATTCTCTAATTCTAAGTCCTTTAGAAATAGAGATATTTTCCAGTTGTCGGCTGAGTAATCAAATGCAAACTTCTGATAAACAGAGAACAGTTGGCCTATGACGGTTGAATTTGTTGTTTTTCCAGAAGAGCTTTTAATTATTCGATAAAGCACCTTCTTCGCAGAAGATTTTCTATTTCTTTTGGGTTCGAGTATGTATTGGCAGACAATAGACATTAAACGATCACGACTGCGGTTATCAAAGTTTATTTTGTGAAGAATTGCATAGTTGGCTTCCAAATCCTCGAATGATTGGAAGTGTTTTGATGTGTATTTTCTTGGCTTCCCAATTAATAAAAGTAAATCAATATCTTCCATTTGCGATGTTACCTATTTGGTAATGCGAGATTCTAACGTTAAGTATACACTTGTAAAAGTGCATTGAAATGCACTCAAAAAAGTGTTTGCACCTTTATACCCTTTTTTTCAAGAATATACTCCCCGATTTTTTTGCTAGTAATCGATTTAAGCAACCAAGTTCTACATCTATCTTAAGCCCCTGGAGCTGGTGCTTGACAGCATCCAGCTTATGCGTTACAGCTTAAGTACGGAAGAGCTTATATAACACTGGTTCAAACGCTTTATTCTAATTAACGTCATCCGGTGAAATTGGGTTTGTCGGAGAGTTACGCGTGGCATTCCCATTTATGCCCCAATAGTAAGAAAGGGAATGGGAATGGGAATGATGAAAATGATGAGGGGAAGTACGTTTAGCGGTGACGGAATTAGGGCGTTAATTAATGTGTGGCGGCTAAATTAGTTTCGCCACGTTCTGTCTCATAAGCATTCAAAGCATAACGTTGGAACAGCATCGTCAGCATATCCAGTTCATCGGGCGTTGGTTGGCACCAGCCGGTGATGCCCAAATCTGCCAACACTTGGCGGCCCTGGCTGTCGCGGTTCATTTCCAGCAGTACTTCGGATAGCGCATCGCCCAGTTCTGCAAGGTGGGGCGCTACGCAAAACAGGTGGAAAGCAAACGCGGTTTCACTTTGATCGACTTCCCGCAGCATTTTTCGCGTTAAGCCTGACAGGCCGTTATAAGTGTCGCTCAGGATGAACAGCATATCTGCAGAGCCTTTCAGCAGCATTTGCAAGGCCTTAATATCGTGGCCGGAAAACAGGTAATCCATGTCCTGCAAAGCCGTTTCGCGTTCTTCCAGCAAAAAGCGGCCTAATAAATAAACAAAATTTTCCTGGGCTGCGGTGACTATTTTACCGTCCTTAAAATCGACCAGTTCCTGACGCGGGTCTTCGGCACGGACCAGCAGGGTCACTTCATCGCTTTGATCGACAGGCCGGATCAGTCCTTTAAAACCGTGTTGCAACATCAGGCGGGTGGCGTCAAACGGCTTGGTAAAAACCATGTCCATGTGCTCGGTAGCGATACGTTGTTCACCGACGGCACCGTGCGTCAGTTCCAGATGGATTTCCCTGCCTAAACGGCGTTGCAGATAAGTATTGAAAAAATACCAGCCATTCATTTGTCGGCTGCTTTGCGCATTAACCAGCAAATTGATTTTAGCGGAATTGTTGGCCGATGGGCTTGTGTTGACCTGGGGCTGAGGTTCAGAAAAAATGCCCTGTTCGGATGGTTTTGTGGCTTCGTTAACCGGGTTGGTCTTAGGTGGCGGGTCCTGCGTAGTGTCAGCCGCATTTTCATCATTAAGAAAGCGCGTTAGTCCGGTCATTTTAAAAAGTATCGCGATCATGCGGCTGGTGTTGATGATCTGGATGCTGATGTTTTTCTTTTGCCAGTTTTCGAACAGCTTGAGCAATTGCGCGAGCCCCATTGAGTTGACGCGCTCTACCTTGGCAAAATCCAGTTGAACGCGGCAATGGGCCGGCAACTGATAGAGTGATTGCAAAATTAACACGGCATCGACATCTATCGTACCGACCAGCGCGAACTGCTGGGACAAGTCTTCGCCGGAAGGCAAGGGCAGGATTTGCAGTTTACCAAGGCCCGATGGGGGTAGGTAAAACGCTGATGTAGCAGTCTTTTCTGAGGCGGCTTTTAACGGTAGCTGAGGTGCCGGTGCAGGTTGCTGTGCAGCAGGTTTGGCAATATCAGGAGCAGTTTTTACGGGCGGGGAGGCGGTTTTGTCATCAGTCAGAAAGCGGGTCAAGCCGGTCATTTTAAATAGCACACCGATCATCCTGTTGACGTTATTAATGCGGGTTTTAATGCTGCGTTTTTGCCAGTGTTCGAACAGCTTGAGCAATTGTGCCAGGCCCATCGAGTTGACGCGCTGCACTAAGGCAAAATCCAGTTCTACGATACAGTTATCAGGAAGAACATAAAGCGATTCCAGTGCAGTAATGGCTTCGATATCAACAACGCCGTTCAGCGTGAACTGTTGAAGAAGTGCATCACTAGAAGGATGTGGCTGAATTTGCAGCATAGAATGATTCCCCGTTTACGGTTTCGTGTAGTTCGGTGTGATAAAGAAATTGAAAGCTTTTGTCAGTTTCCGGCTCGAAAGCATTATTGAGGTCAAGAAATACGCAGACCTGGGTTTGCTTACGGGGAAATACCCGCAACTGCAAATAATCCGACATGCGCCAGATCAGGTACAAGCCACCGCCGCCAACGCCTGAGTTAAGTCCGGTGCCCTGAACATGGCGGGAGAGCCGCTCAAGGAATACCGACGGCGTTAATGTCCCCCAGCTGTCTGTGATGGCAATGCCCATCAAGCCGTCCTGGATGGCAATGGTCAGGCGCAGCAGTTCGCCTTCGCCCAATTCCCTTGATGTGCCTTTGGCATATAGCGGACGACCCTTGCTATCCTGCGGCGCGGCATAGAGACCGTTTTCAATCAGCTCATCCAGTAATAAAACCACAGCATCCAGCCGATCTGCATCGAACAATGCTATTTCTTCCAGCCAGGCCTCCGCTTCCTGGATGATAAAAGCCTTGTCTTCGCTGAATGCCAGGTGAAATTCACGGAAATGTTGCGGATGACGAAGATACATCGCCAAATCATCCTGAGACCTGTGTTGATGCTGCTTGAGCAGGTTATCCCAGCCCAGCTGCTGGCTGATGCTGTCATGCCGACGTAAAACGCGGCGCACGCCCTGGTTTGATAAGCCCGGAATCAGGTCGGCAAAATGGCCTTCGCTCAAAAACACCAGGCTTTGCCTGCCGATATGCGGCGAGATTGATTCCGGGTTTGCCCGGTAAAAGGCATCAACAATACGCACCAGTTGAAAATCGTGCAGCGATGATTCTGTTGAGTTGGGTTGTTCTGAAGTGCGCTCAAGATGATCGACGCACAAGATGGTCACGTCATCGTCAAAGCTGTGACGGCCTAAATGTCTGGACAGGTTTTCCAGTACAGCGTCGCTTAAGGTTTCAATGTCATTTTCGGCATTATCGATCAGCAGTTTTTCCAGGCGTTCGTAACCGAAACATTCACCCTGTTTGTTTTCTTCCTCGACAATGCTGTCGGTATATAGAAACAGCCGGTCGCCGACATCCATTTCGGTGGTTTCCTGTTCATATTCGGTGTCTTCATTTTTTCCGAGCGGCAACCCGCCCAGCTCCAGGCTGTCCAGGCTGCCAAGCATGGAACGGTAAAGATAAGCGAATTGATGTCCGGCATTGGCATAACGCAATTCGCCGTTGCGTGTGTCGAGGCAAATAGCGAACATCGTCATCAGTAAGGATTGGTGCGCGGTATTGAAAATAATGTTGCTGAGGCGTGAGAGAATCTTGTGCGGCTCTTTTTCTTTTTCCACTTCCAGGAAATTGACGCCGGCTTTGGCGGCGCAAACGATAGTTCCTGCGGCAATGCCATGACCGCTGACATCGCCGACCAGTATTACTACCCAACGGTCATCGACAGCATAGTAATCGTAAAAATCGCCGCCGACTTCGCTCGATGTAATCATCGTTGATAAACCGCGCAAGCCCGGCAATTCAATCTCGGCAGGGCGCAGCAGGTTGCGTTGCAAGGCGGCGGCGTTGGCGACTTCGTCATTTAAGCGCGCGCTTAACTGCTGCATCGTATCGATCAGTTTGCCCTGTGTTTGCGACAGTTTTAACATCATATCCGCCACTTTCACGACGCCGACACCGCCGTTGTCGCCAATCACCGGCAAGGCCTCATACATCAGGCCGGGGTCGCGTTTCAGGAATTCTGTCATGACCTGGTCGATACGGTTTTCAGCGTGGGCAATCAGCGGTGCAGTGAAAATTTCCGTGTTACTTTCCAGCAGCACGGTCAGGCTTCGGCGCCCATACAATTCACGCGCGAAAGCCTTGGACATCAAGCTCAGGTAATGACGGCGGGAAATGATGCCCAGATAGTTGTTGAATTCATCCAGCACCGGCAAAGCCACCAGGTCGTCACTGTTTTGGAACTGGTTAAGAATATCCAGGACTTGTGTCTGTAACGAAATCGGTTTTACCTGCTGAACCAGCTCGCTGACCGAAGGGACATAAAAATCGTTAGTACGGTTTTGAGGGATTTGTTGGCTTTCAACCATAAGTGACTCAAGTATAAATGTGCAAGCCGGGTATCGGCCTTTGTTCTTTTATACTTTAGTATGAAAAGATGACAGCTTAATTAAAGCAGTCTTTGCTTGAGTTATTGTTTGGTTGATTGGGTTGGTATTAGTAGAAGAGTTATGTGGCTATTTGTTCAGTCAGTTTTTGTGTCGCCAAAAGAAAGTAGCCAAAGAAAAGGCGACCAAGCTGCTGCATGATCCTGCGCGCTAGCATTTACAGGCAAAAGAGTTTCGGTGCTCGGTGCGGCAAACGGGAATTGATATGCTACTTAAATATAATCGGGCGGGGCATGTTGCTCCACCTGATAAGGTTTTGCGGTGTTTCACGAAAGCAGTAGTAGGTCGGGCAACAGTTTTTTCGTTGCCCGACATTAGGGTGTCCGGTGATAAGACGAAGGCGACAAATTAACAAAACGTTGCCATATTGAAGCATCGAAGTGTCGGGCACGAAAAGCATGTGCACACTCTACATGCTTATAAGTCGCTTGGATTAAGCCCAGTATGTTTGGATATTCGAGCAAGCATACGAGGGCCGATTTCTTCGCCATCGTGGAATGCGAACACAAAATCAGGCCAGCCACTTCGAGATAAAGTGCGATGGGAGCCAGATTGACGCTTAATTTCCCAACCGATACAAAGCAATGCGGCAAGAACACGCTTAGCCTTTGTAGAAGGCCACTGACTCATGCAGCAACGAACTCAATATTGATTGGCATAGGGCGGTTTTCTCCGGTTTCGATCCGCTCAGCAAGCACCCGAAGAGCCAATGTTTCCGCCTTTGCAATTGCTTCTTCAGCAGAAATACCGTAAGTAAGCACACCTGGAATTTCAGGTACTTCGGCTAACCAGCGACCATCAGCTTCGCGTTCATACTCAATGTGAAAATTCATACTGCCTCCAGTAAAGGTAATTGCAGCTTATTTTACGCTAGCAGGACAAAGATACCTACTAGGGCTAGGCGGAAAGAACAAAAAACGTTTTTGCTGTATTGACCAGACCGAAAACATCGCTGCAACAGCCAAAAAAAACAGAAAACCAATCTCGGCTGTTTGAAGGCTAATGACAGCCCCACTTAAGGGGTGTCCGGTGATAAGACGAAGGCGACAAATTAACAAATCATGACCACATTGAAGCATCGAAACGTCGGGCACGAAAAGCATGTGCCCGACCTTGTATGATTAAAACTACTCAAAATCAATCGAATAATACGAAAGAATAACGAGTAAGCTGTAAGCGTTCATTGGGAGGTCGTCGTACCCTGAGGACTGATTAAAAATCAGAGCCTGTCAA
>Ga0208754_100218_pt1 | contig 20643 bp, 19 predicted proteins | sample LakWasMet55_HOW8_2_FD_183889 | JGI IMG/M metagenome (GOLD analysis project Ga0208754, IMG submission 183889) | Freshwater sediment methanotrophic microbial communities from Lake Washington under simulated oxygen tension - Sediment Metagenome... | ecosystem: Environmental > Aquatic > Freshwater >... | reverse complement strand
CAATGTCTTTATCTGTCTTGACTGGAATTGCATCTGATTCATCACATTGCAAGAGGATTCGAGCATGGGTTAGTTTCCGCGCAGCTATTCGGCCTTTGTTAAGTAACGCTTTTAATTCTTGACGTTCAGCTTCGGTCAGTTTTACGCGATATTTTTTGGCTGGCATAGGATAATCTACTCAATTTCATTGGCTTGCTATAGGAAATTAATAGATTACACTAAGTATTCGTCAAAATAAAATTGGTGGACTACTAGCGGCCAGAGCCTGACCGATGATAAACATGCCCAGCAGAAACAGCATGACATCGAAATCTATAGCCGCTATTGCGTCAAACCAACGGATTTCGCCACTAGCCACAACCGTTACCGCGCCTGCCGTCATGGCTTGCCAGATACTGATATGGACATGGCCTATTTTTCGCACGGCTATCAGCGTAAATACGACAATCAGCACCACTACGGATAGATTCATTGGGTTCTTATATTTATTAATTCAGTTGGTTAGGATTTTTAAGGTTTATTTGCTTAACACCACGCTAGTATTTTTAAATTCAAAAATAGTTATCGATATTGAATGAGCGGTTTCATTTAAGACTTTTTTAAGGCTAAGGTGTGCAGAATATCAAAAAAACTAACAGCTAAAGAGCCTATTATGAATAAATCTGAAATACAAATACCGTTTTTAGATGAAAGTGTCGCTATTTCATCAAGGCGTAAGTTTTTAAAGCAGGCGGCTTATGGTTCTTTTCTCGCAATGGCAGGTTCCAGAATAGCAAGTGCATCAATACGGCCTTATCCTTCCCATAAAACCCTTGCTTTGGAAAACACCAACACCGGTGACAAAGTAAAGCTAACTTATTTTGAGCAAGGCAATTATGTTGAGGATGCGCTGGAAGAAATTAATTATTTATTGCGGGACTATCACAACGATGCGGTTCATCCGATTGATACCGCGCTTTTGGATCAGTTATACGATTTGAAGCAAACACTGGGTGTTAGTAAGCCAATTCACATCATTTCAGGCTATCGCTCACCTTATACAAACGCCGGTTTACGAAAAAGAAGCCATGCTGTGGCCAAGCATAGCTTGCACATGGAGGGCAGGGCTATCGACATTCGGATCAGTGGAGTAAATTCCCGCACGATTAGAAATGCTGCACTTATTATGGGGCGTGGCGGCGTCGGCTATTACCCGCGGGCAGACTTCGTGCATCTGGATACAGGCGAATTCAGAACCTGGTAAATACGAAGATATTAATTTTCCAAAGCAACTGCCCCTTTTACAGCTACTGATTTTATTCCATCCACCGTTTTTATTTCCGCCATCGGCTTATTTGTGTCTACAGGTCCAGGCATAAGCTCCTCTACCGGCGGTTCAGGCGTCGGCGGGCTAACGAAAAGCGCCTGATCTGACACATCTTCCGGGTTCTTAAGTGCTTCTACCAGTACTGCATCATGGCTGTAAATATCAGGATAAAAAACCAGTTTGTTTTCGTGGTCGAAGAAGGCCGTGCTATAAAAAAACAACACGGGTATCGTTCTCTTTAATATAACCCTTTTGTTTTCGGGATTGCTCAGGGCTTTTTCTATAGTTTCTTTAGTCCATTGATCTTTAAGTGCAAATTCAGCCAAGCCTTCGGGATTCGCTACCCGGACACAACCATGGCTAAAATCCCGCCTTGATCTGCTAAACAATGAATTGGCCGGTGTATCATGCAAATAAACATCTTCCTTGTTCGGGAACATAAACTTTACTTTGCCCAAGGCATTCTTTTTGCCGGGACGTTGCCTTATTCTGACGGTTCCTTGCTTAAGCTGGGCAATAGAGGATTCGTTGAAAGAAACGACGCCTGATTTGGAAACCATTTCCATATTTTCCCTGCCCAGATAGCCAGGATTTTGAATTAATTTAGGTAAAATTTCTTCTTTGACAATATTGTAAGGCACGTTCCAGTAAGGCATGAAATCAATAAACCTCATTTCCGCCATCAATACCGGCGTCTGGTTTTTCATCGCCTTACCGACAACAACTCTCATATTCGTGACTTCAGGATTGGCATCATTAATATCGTTGAGCGCCCAAAGCTGGAAAGCGGGAATATTGACAATGATAAACGGCCCGGTAGCCAGTTCAGGCAACCAGCGCAGCCTTTCCATAGCCAGTTCAATCTGCAATACCCTCTGCTTAACCGGTTCGTTTATCGCATCTGCGGTACTTTTGCCGATAATGCCGTCAGCATTCAAACCATGACGCAGCTGGAATTTTTTTATGCCCGCCACTATTTTATCGCTATAACGAGTAGATGTAGATTGCCGCGGACTGTTGTTGCTTTCATCAGATAAATCGCCTGATGCCACAAGAAATCGTTGCAGTTCGGCAAGCTGCGGAATATTTTCGCCAGGACGGATAGATTTTTGAAAAGCCAGCTCGAAAGGGACAGCTTTTTCTGCACGTAAGCGGTAATCTGCGAGCGCCAATTTTAATTTTTGGTATTGGTTGATTTTTGGTTCAACCTGGGCAGGTAATTCGGAAATCCTGCCGTCAAGCACGCTTGCATTAATCAGTGAGGGTAAATCAACCAGCTTTTTTTCCCTTAGCTTCAGGTTAAAGTTGATCAAGTGCGGGTTTACCCTACCATAATGCAAGTCATGCAAAAATCGCAACAACGACAAGCTAAGTGCGCTGTCATAAAGTGCCTGATCTTTATAGGCATCCAGGCCAAGACTCAAGGCTCCCCCCAGCTTTTGCTGCAACGTTTTAATATCATAAGCGTCTGCATTCAGACCATTGACCGATGCGCTTTCCAGCAGCTTTAACACATCGGCTATATTTTTTTCCGTGTTGGTATTGCCCAGCCATAATAATTGATAATTCGTCAGCTTATAAAGCGCATCCAGATCTTCAGCCCTGTTCGAAAAATCTGAATGTGTCAGGAAGGGATGCTGCTTGGCGGTAATAACGGCGTTAATTTCCGTGGCTACAGGCAATTCCTGAATAACTGGCACATCTTCTGCCAATAATGGTTGCACGGGTATGACTAAGCAAAAAAACAGGAATAACCTGCGAGTGCAGTTGCATATCCACATGTTAAAACTCCAGATGATAAACTCGCTTTCTTGGGTAAAAGTTAATGTCATGGTCTTTGCATTACTCCTGCCATCAGTTTTGCCATTTGCCAATCGTTTTAGCTGCATACGACACACGCCTTCTTATAAAAATGGATTTTAGCCTGACCGCTTAATCTTGCGCCAATGCTACCACCAACAGACTGTTTATATAGCGATAAATCAATCCCAACCGACTAATAAAAAACTTTCTGCTGATATTTTTGTATAAAAAACTGTATTTTACACTAACTCAATGAGGAAAGCCGATGACAAAAAAAACCTTCTTGCCCTGCGAAAGCCTTTTCCCTACTGCCAAGCAGGATGCAGGGAATGTCTTTTATGATTACGGGACACCGCAGAGCCACTCACCCTCTTACCGCCTGGCTTATGATGACTTTGATTTCATCATGCGCGATGAATTGCGTCCGGTACGTTTACAGCTTGAACTACTTAAACCGGAATTGGCTCAGCTCGATCATAACATCCAATCCACTGTCGTTATATTCGGTAGCGCACGTATTCCTGATAATGACACTGCGCAACAAGCCTTACAGAAGGCTGAACAGGCGTTTGATGCAAACCGGAATAGTCCTGAACTTGAGAGTAATGTGGCAATTGCCCGTCGCGTGTTGAATAAAAGCCGTTATTACGATGAAGCACGCAAGCTGGGTGAACTCATCACCGTGGGCGCAAAAGCACTCCAGCATTCACTGATTGTAGTAACAGGTGGCGGGCCGGGCATTATGGAAGCCGCAAATAGGGGCGCAGATGATGTTGACGGCAAAAGCATGGGATTAAATATCGTCCTGCCGGGAGAACAAAAACCCAATCCTTATATCACGCCGGAGCTGTGTTTCCAGTTCCACTACTTTGCCATACGCAAAATGCACTTTCTGATGCGCGCGATTGCGTTGGTGGCATTTCCTGGTGGCTACGGTACGCTGGATGAGTTATTTGAGACACTCACGCTGATCCAGACCAAAAAAGTGCGGCGCGTCCCGGTTATTTTGTTTGGTCGGCAATACTGGGACAAGATTATTGACTTCGATGCGATGGTTGAAGAAGGTGTTATCACCCAGTGCGACCGTCAACTCATACAATATGCAGAAACCGCTGAACAGGCATGGGAGCTTATTATTGAAGATTACAGCGCATAAGTTCCGGTTAACCCGGAAGACTGCAACAATTTAATGAAACCCGGAGCCAATCCGGGAGTTTGTCGAACAACCGGAAAGCTCGCTACGAACCATTACAGTTGATTGTTCGTGTTGAGCTGAGCAAGGACTGAACAAGGTTTTTCTTAGTGGCCGCCAAGTTTTTCCATAGCAAATCCGGCATTCTTGACAACACGTTCCCGGTTATTCTGGGGCAGTTTATTTTCAATAAGCAGTTTCTGGGCTGCTTCCAGGGATTCGCTGTAGTATCCCGCCCAATACGCGGCGATGGAAAATTCATCCAGCGCGCCGTAATCATAAATCCAGTTTTCCACGAATAGTGCACTTACTGGATAGGATAATCCGATGGCATGTTTGCCCAGCATATAACCTTGCCGGTATTTGTTGCGCAGGCGGCAAAAACGCATGGCACCATGCAAGGCTTCCGCTCTGGGGCAAACTTCAAAAGCGGCCAGATAAGTTTGAATAATCTCAGCATCAGGGTAATTCAAGGCCTCCATTTGCTGGGCGGCCTTGTAAAGGCTGTAGTAAACCTCCTGATCCCAAAACCCTAGTTGCGACCGGAGTATATAATTCTCCAGCGCTTTCACCTGCTCGCCTGCATCTTTGTAGCTTTGCGCCAGATAAAACGTATAACGGGAAATCATGAAGGGGTCGGTCTCTGATTTCAGCGCTTTTTCCAGAACATCGGCATCATCAAGGTATTTTCTGGGATTCCGGTTTCTCGCACTATCCTGAATTTGATGGTTATAAAACCCCTGTGCAGCACCACGGGATTTTGCCACGTTACTATCCAGAAATTCGTGCAGTACGCCTTTGTATTCAAAATCGACGCGGTTGCTGAATAGTAAGGGCAGCAGATAGGTAATAATGCCTGAGTAAAGCGAAACATCGTATAATTCATGATGCAAGCTTTTCTTGAAGTTGGCGACATCAAAATCAGGCGAATAGACCAGGACATTATCGGCATCAATCATCAGGCCGTAATCAATATCCGCTTTTTCCCGCAATTTTCTCAAGGCAAAACTGCGGTTGTAGGCAAAATCGCGCCAAGGTTCCTCAATTACTTCACCGGGCAGGTTTTTTTCCTGCAAAAATGTGCGGATAACTTTCTGGGTGCCATCGTTTGATCCCGTATCGACGATCAAGACATAATCTACCAGCCGTAAAACGCTTTCCAGGCAACGCCGTATAATATGCGCTTCATTTTTTACGATCATGCACAAGCCAATGCTAGCCATGTTTTTCTCCAGATAAGTCCAATTTAATGAGGCCCTGATTTCTGCAACGGTCTGTGAGAGTTTTACAGAGTAACCGTTATATCCAAAATTGAGCCGGTATTTAGCTCTGTTGCAACTAAGCCAGCAATTTTTCCACCCAGCCGATAACACCAGCCAAAGCGCTATCCAAACCGCCTGGATTGCTGCCGCCCGCTTGCGCCAAATCCGGCTTGCCGCCGCCTTTACCGCCGACTTGCGTGGCGACGAAATTGACCAGTTCGCCTGCTTTGATCTGCGCTATTTTGTCTTTCGATACAGCGGCAACCAGACTGACCTTATCGCCCTCGACAACTGCCAGCACGATGGCACAACTGCCGAGCTTGTTTTTCAGTTGATCAGCCATGTCGCGTAAGGATTTGGGGTCAACATCGTTGAGCTTGACCGCCAATACTTTAATGCCGTTGACTTCGACGGCTTGCGCGACCAGTTCATTGCCCGCCGCGCTGGCAAGTTTGGCGGTCAGGCGCTCCAGTTGTTTTTCGAGGCTCCTGGTTTTTTCCAACAGTTGTTCGACTTTCTCTGCGGCTTTGTCCGGCGCACTTTTTAATTGCCCGGCTATGCTGGTCAATACCGCATCGCGGTCAGCCAGCCAGTCGATACAAGCGCCGCCGGTTACCGCTTCGATACGCCGCACACCTGCCGCCACACCCGTTTCGCTGATGATTTTGAAGGCGCCGATGTCACCCGCCCTTTCGACATGCGTCCCGCCGCACAATTCGGTCGAAAAATCGCCGATTTTTAATACGCGGACTTCCGCACCGTATTTTTCGCCGAACAATGCCATTGCTCCGGCGTTTACAGCATCGTCTTTTGCCATGATTTGCGCGGATACTGGTTGGTTAAGGCGTATCTGTTCGTTGACCAGCCGATCCAGTACGCTGATTTGCTCAGGCGTTACCGGTTCAAAATGAGAGAAGTCAAAACGCAGACGTTCGGGGTTGACCAACGAGCCTTTTTGCGTAACGTGTTCGCCTAAAACCTGGCGTAGTGCGGCATGTAATAAATGCGTCGCGGAATGGTTCAGTTCGGTTGCCTTGCGCTCTTCGGCACTGACTTTGGCGTTGCAAGTTTGCCCGACTTTCAACTCACCAGACACAACTTTGCCTTTATGCAGGAATAGCACGCCGCCCTGTTTTTGGGTGTCGGCAACAGCAAAAACGGCATCACCAGCGACGATGTTGCCGGAGTCTCCGACTTGCCCGCCGGATTCGGCATAGAATGGAGTTTTATCCAGCACAACGACGCCTTCTTCGCCTGCCTGCAAACTGTCAACCGGCTGCCCCTGGTTGAATAACGCGACGATATGCACTTCATCATCAAGATGATTGTAGCCGGTAAATTCAGTTTGACTGTCGAGCTTGATGTCCTGGTCGTAATCCGCACCGAAACTGCTGGCCGAACGCGCCCGGTCACGCTGAGCCGCCATAGCGGTTTCGAATCCGGCGTGATCGACGGTCAGATTGTTCTCGCGGGCAAAATCGGCGGTCAAATCAACCGGGAAGCCGTAAGTATCATAAAGCTGGAACACGGTTTCACCGGGAATGACTGTGCCGTCCAGTTTGGCAACGCAGGCTTCCAGTATTTTCATGCCTTGGCCCAGCGTTTCAGCAAAACGCTCTTCTTCTTTTTTCAGGATGCGTTCAACCGGTGCCTGGGCAGTTTTAAGTTCGGGGTAAGCCTCGCCCATCGCTTCAGTCAGCGGGGCTACCAGTTTGTAAAAGAACACATCCTGTATGCCCAATCGGTAGCCATGACGGATTGCGCGGCGGATAATGCGGCGCAAGACATAGCCGCGCCCTTCATTGGACGGCATTACGCCGTCGGTAATCAGGAATGCACAGGAACGGATATGGTCGGCAATCACCCGCAAGGAGCTCTTGCTCAGGTCGGTTGTGCCTGCCAGTTTGCCTGCCGCGGTCAATAATTTCTGGAATAAATCGATTTCATAGTTGCTATGTACGCCTTGCAGTACAGCGGCGATACGTTCCAGCCCCATGCCGGTATCCACCGACGGTTTCGGCAACGGCGTCAAGGTGCCGTCGGCGGCGCGGTCGTATTGCATGAACACCAGGTTCCATATCTCGATATAGCGGTCGCCATCTTCGTCAGGACTGCCTGGAGGACCACCGGGAATGTGTTCGCCGTGATCGTAGAAGATTTCCGAGCAAGGGCCGCAAGGCCCGACGTCGCCCATCGACCAGAAATTATCTTTGGCACCGATTTTCGAAAAGCGCGTACGGTCTATGCCGACCTCATCGAGCCAGAGGCTTTCCGCTTCGCTGTCTTCTTCAAAAACTGTTACCCATAGCTTTTCTGCCGGAATTTCCAGTTCCTTGGTTAAAAAATCCCAAGCAAAATGAATAGCGTCTTTTTTGAAGTAATCGCCGAAACTGAAGTTACCGAGCATTTCAAAAAAAGTATGATGACGCGCGGTATAACCGACATTTTCCAGGTCGTTATGTTTACCGCCGGCGCGAACGCAACGCTGGCTGGTAACGGCTTTGGTGAAATCACGGTGCTCGCGGCCTAAAAATACATCCTTGAACTGCACCATACCCGCGTTAGTAAACAATAAAGTCTGATCGTTACCGGGAACCAGTGAGCTTGAAGGCTGGACAGAATGCCCACGTTGACGGAAAAACTCCAGGAAGGCGGCGCGTAATTCTGCGCTAGTCATCTTTTTCATAAATAAATGTTCAAAACTTAAATTAACTTAATATGTAAATGCTCAAGTAAATCGCTCACCATTGCACCCGAAAAGCCTCTGTGCAATAAAAAGCGGCTGCGTTTAGCCCACTCATTACGGTCAAGAACCGTCTCATGGTTATATTTTTTAAGGTAAACCTGTTCCAGCACGTCCATCCAATTGCCCGCCACCGATTGCGCGATGTTTTCAAGCCCTTCAGCAGCAACGCCGTTTTGCCTGAGTTGATAGGCAACAAATAGCGGCCCGTAACCTTTTTGGATGCGGTGTCGGGCATAGCTTTCCGCATATCTTGAATCGCTCTGCCAAGCTTGTTGCGCCAAGTCTTCAAGCACCGGCAGGATTTCATCCTTGTTGTAGCCTTTTATCAGCAATTTGTTCAGCAATTCTTTTTGGCTATGCTCCCTGCGCGCCAATAATCTCAGGCAAACCGCCTTAATTTCTTTGGCGGCTGGCTGTGTGGCATCGCTAGATGTCATCAGTCTCGGGTATTTCAATAGCGGCAAGCGGCTTGCTGAAGGCCTCTGCCCTTATTTTTGCCTCTATTTCCCTGGCTTTTTCTGGATGCTCTTTCAGGAAGGCTTTCACATTATCTTTACCCTGGCCGATTTTTTCATCGCCGTAACTGTACCAGGAACCGGATTTTTGGATAAACCCGTAAGTTACGCCAAGATCAACCAGTTCGCCCAAAAAGGAAATACCTTCGCCGTATAAAATCTCGAATTCCGCCTGTTTGAAAGGCGGTGCGACTTTATTTTTTACGACTTTTACGCGGGTTTCGTTGCCGATCACTTCATCGCCTTTTTTAACCGAACCGATGCGGCGGATATCCAGGCGCACCGATGCATAGAACTTTAACGCATTACCGCCGGTTGTCGTTTCCGGGCTGCCGAACATGACGCCGATTTTCATCCTGATCTGGTTGATAAAAATAACCAGCGTATTGGAACGCTTGATATTGCCGGTTAATTTCCGTAACGCCTGGGACATCAAGCGCGCCTGCAAGCCCATGTGGGAGTCGCCCATATCGCCTTCAATTTCGGCTTTGGGCGTTAATGCCGCTACCGAATCGATAACAACAACATCTACAGCGCCGGAACGGACCAGCATATCGGTGATTTCCAGCGCCTGTTCGCCGGTATCGGGTTGGGAAACCAGCAACTCATCGACATTTACGCCGATTTTTTCCGCATAACTTGGGTCCAGCGCATGTTCAGCATCGACAAACGCAGCCGTTCCGCCGAGCTTTTGCATTTCCGCAATCACTTGCAGTGTCAGCGTGGTTTTGCCTGACGACTCAGGACCGTAGATTTCAATCACACGTCCGCGCGGTAAACCGCCGCATCCCAGCGCAATATCAAGACCGAGGGAACCGGTAGAAACCACGTCAATATCACGCGCTGCCGCCACATCGCCCATACGCATAACGGAGCCTTTACCGAACTGCTTTTCAATCTGCATCAAGGCGATGCCAAGCGCCTTTTTTTTGTTCTCGTCCATTATTATTGCCCTTTACTTGTGCCCTTAAGGTTTACCTTACGGGTATGACTGTTAGAAAAATGAAACAAATGTGGCTAATTACATGAAGTTATTATCACATACAGATAAGGGCTTCGGGTAGCTTTGATTTACTGCCTCGATCCTGCGCGAATACCGCGCTGCCGCATCTTATCCGGCTTAACGGCGTGTTCAACATCTGTTACATTGAGGGCAGCGTTCTAACGTTATAATAAACGCTGGACGTTGCTGAAGTTCGAGTTCATTTTACCAACTACGAACAACAGCCGAACGAAGTCAAACATCAAGAATCCGGTTACAAGAAATTGAAAACAAAAACAACCTTTTTAATTACCGCCGTATTGGTATTGTCGGGGTGTGCAGTGAAGACAACAAAAATCTATGAAGAAAACACCATAGCCGATAAGGTCAGTCGCCTGCTGTCGCAAATGACCCTGGAAGAAAAAGTGGGGCAAATGACGCAGATTGACTTTACGCTGGTCGGTGTTCCCGAAGCGCTGCATGCCGATTACCCGATTGACCCGGTCAAGCTCGAAGATGCTGTTGTCAACCGCCATGTCGGTTCGATACTCAATACGCCGTATACGCCGAATAACAGGGCGCAACCGATTGAAACCTGGCGAAAAATGATGCAGGACGTAAACGAGGCAGCAAACAAAAGCCGCCTGAAAATCCCTGTGCTCTACGGCATCGATGCGATTCACGGCGCAACCTACACGAAAAACGCCACGCTGTTTCCGCAAGCCATCAACATGGCAGCAACCTTTAACCCTGAGCTGAGCTTGAAGGAAGGCGAGATCACCGCCCGCGAAATCCGCGCCTCCGGGTTGCCGTGGAATTTTTCACCGGTCATGGATATAGGTCGTCAACCCTTGTGGCCGCGCTTGTGGGAAACTTATGGCGAAGATGTGCATCTGGCGACGGTGCTGGGCACGTCTTATATTAAAGGCCATCAGGGCAACGATTTTTCCGCGCCCGACAAAGCCGCAACCTGTTTGAAGCATTATGTCGGTTACAGCTTTCCGATTAACGGCAGGGACAGGACACCAGCCTGGATAAGCGAGCGGATGTTGCGCGAATATTTTCTGCCGACCTTCGAGGCTGGCGTGAAAGCCGGATCGCCGGCAGTGATGGTCAATTCCGCCGAAGTTGACGGTATTCCGGGGCATGCAAACCACCACTACCTGACCACGATTTTGCGCGAAGAAATGGGTTTTAAAGGTATTACCGTATCCGACTGGGAAGACATCAGGCGGCTTTATACCCGGGACAAAATGGCGGCTTCGCTCAAAGAAGCAGTAAAAATTGCCGTTACGGCGGGTATCGACATGAGTATGGTGCCGCTTGATTATTCATTTTATGATCTGTTACTCGATCTGGCCAAAACGGGCGAAGTACCGCTATCGCGCATTGACGAAGCGGTTACCCGGATACTCACGGTCAAATATCAGGCCGGGTTGTTTGAGCCGAACCGGTCTTTTTTACCGGTAGCAAATCATTTTGCAACCGCCGAAGCGCAAGCGGCCAACCTTCAGGCGGCACACGAATCGATAATATTGGCGAAAAATTCCAATGCCATCCTGCCGCTGAAAAAATCAGCCAATATCCTGGTGACAGGTCCTACCGCCAATTTGCTGAAAGTTTTGAACGGTGGCTGGACGATCACCTGGCAAGGTCATTTGGAGGAACTGTACCCGAAAAACAAGTTGACGGTTCTGGAAGCCCTGGGACAAAGAACCACCGGGAAAATCAGTTATGTCCCCGGCAGCTCTTTTGATGCTGAAATCGATATTGAAAAAGCGGTTGCTGAAGCAAAAAAGAATGATTATGTGCTGCTCTGCCTGGGTGAGAAGACTTATACCGAAACACCCGGCAATATTGATTCATTAGCGCTGGAGCCTGCACAAATCAAGTTGGCTGAAGCGCTTATTGCCACCGGCAAGCCGATTATTCTGCTGACCCTGGGAGGGAGACCGCGCATTATCACGCCGATTGCGGAAAAAGCCGCTGCTGTCCTGCTGGGCTTCCTGCCGGGCATGGAAGGCGGGCAAGCAATAGCTGATATTTTATACGGTGACTATAACCCCAACGGCAAATTGCCGATTTCCTATCCACGCCATACCAATGGCATCACGCTGTATGATTACAAACCGCTTGAATCTTACGAGCAAAATACCTATGACCCGTTGTATCCGTTCGGTCATGGCTTGAGTTATACAACTTTTGCAACCAGCGGTTTAACGCTGGAAAAGGCAGCGATTAAAGCCGACGAAAACCTTAGCATCACGGTTACCGTAAAAAATACCGGCGCTGTTAAAGGCAAGGAAAGCGTTTTACTTTATATCCACGATGTCGCGGCTTCCCTAACCCGCCCGAACAAGCAGCTCAAGGCTTTTAAAAAAATCGAGCTTGATCCAGGGCAAACGGAAAAACTTGAATTTACCTTAACACCCTATGACTTGTCATTTATCGGCGTGGATTTAAAACGCATCGTCGAACCGGGCGATTTTGAAGTGATAGTCGGCAATGAAACCGCCCGTTTCACTGTGATCCAATAAACGAGGCAAGCCCGATGAGTTACCAGCAATCCGCTAAAAATTCGCACACCGGCGCGTTAGCGTTATTAACCTCATTGTTCTTCATCTGGGGTTTCATCACCTGTCTGAATGATATTCTGATTCCGCATCTTAAAGCGGTGTTTACCTTGAATTATGCACAAGCGATGCTGATTCAGCTTTGCTTCTTTGCCGCTTACTTCGTGGTTTCAGTGCCGAGCGGCTATCTGGTGGCAAAAATCGGTTACAAAGGCGGCATCATTACCGGCCTGTCGATTGCCGGTACCGGCTGCCTGCTGTTTTACCCCGCCGCCAGCCTGCGCTTGTATCCCTTGTTTTTATCGGCTTTTTTTGTGCTGGCATCGGGCATCACCTTATTGCAGGTGGCGGCAAACCCTTACGTCACGCTGCTAGGCAAACCCGAAACCGCGTCCAGCCGGTTAACGATGACCCAGGCGTTCAATTCTCTCGGCACGACGATTGCCCCTTACTTCGGCGCGGTGTTTATCCTGGCCACGGCGGTTAAAACGGCAGATCAGATCAGCTTGCTCGATGCTAACCAATTATCTGCATATCAGGCGGCGGAAGCCGCAGCAGTGCAATATCCTTACCTGTTTCTTGCGGCGGTTTTATTTTCCGTAGCCGCGCTGTTTGCCGTTCTCAAACTGCCTGCGGTTAAAGACGGGGAAGAACCAAATTCTGTTACCCAACACAATTCAGAAGACGACAAGATAAGCGCGTGGCATTACCGGCATTTGGTATTGGGCGCTGTAGGCATTTTTGTTTATGTCGGCGCAGAAGTGTCGATTGGCAGTTTTCTGGTGAGTTTTCTGACCCATACTGTTTCCGGCCTGGCCGAACAGCAGGCCGCCAAGTATGTGTCTTTTTATTGGGGCGGGGCGATGCTTGGCCGCTTTATAGGCGCGGTTGTGATGCAAAAACTCCAGCCTGGCAAGGTGCTGGCATTTAATGCATTAACCGCCGCCGTGCTGGTTTTAGCCACGATATTCGGCGAAGGCGACGGGATGATGTGGACAATCCTGGCGGTAGGCCTGTTTAACTCCATCATGTTCCCGACCATTTTTTCACTGGCTGTATCCGGCCTCGGCAAGCATACCGGACAGGCATCGGGGATTCTATGCGCGGCTATCGTCGGCGGTGCAGTTTTACCTGTCGTACAAGGCCTGTTCGCCGACCATATCGGCATTCAACAAGCTTTTTTTATCCCGGTGCTTTGCTATTTGTATATTGCTTATTATGGCTGGCGGGGAGCCAGGTTTAACCAAGCAAAAGCTATCGTGGACATTCGGAATAACCCTGAATAAAGGCCATTATGTATAAGACTCAGGCAATACAACCGGCATACGACTTTAAAACCCTGCGCAATCTGATGGCTAAGGCGACACCGCCGCGTTCCGGCGATTATCTGGCAGGAGTGGCTGCTGTCGATAATCTTGAACGGGTCGCGGCGCAGTGGGTGCTTGCCGATGTGCCGCTCAAGCAGTTTCTTAATGAAGCACTGGTGCCATATGAACAGGATGAAGTCACGCGTTTGATTATTGACAGCCATGACAGTGCTGCATTTGCACCTGTCAGCCACCTGACAGTCGGCGACTTTCGTAACTGGTTGTTGTCTGAGCAGGCGAGTACAGAAGCACTAACGGCTATCGCCCCAGGTTTGACGCCAGAAATGGTGGCGGCGGTCTCCAAAATTATGCGCATCCAGGATTTGATCCTGGTTGCCCAGAAATGCCGCGTGATTACTCGTTTCCGAGGCACGATTGGTCTGGAAAACCGCTTATCCACACGATTACAACCCAATCACCCGACTGATAATCCTGTCGGGATTGCTGCCAGTATCCTGGATGGCCTGCTGTATGGCTGCGGCGATGCTGTTATCGGTATTAACCCGGCTTCCGATAATCTGGAGGCGACTTCTCGCTTGTTGCACATGTTGCATGAGGTGATCGAACGCCATCAAATACCGACACAATCCTGTGTGCTGTCGCATGTAACGACAACGCTGAAAGCCATCGAGCGAGGCGCACCGGTTGATTTAGTCTTCCAATCGATTGCCGGAACACAAAAAGCCAATGACAGCTTCGGCATCAACCTGAGTTTATTACAGGAAGCCCACCTCGCCGCACTGGAGCTCAAACGGGGAACGGTTGGCGACAACTGTATGTATTTTGAAACCGGGCAGGGCAGCGCATTGTCTGCCAATGCCCACGAAGGGCTGGATCAGCAAACCTGCGAAGCCAGAGCTTATGCCGTTGCTCGCAAATTCAAGCCGTTGCTGGTCAATACCGTGGTTGGCTTTATCGGCCCGGAATATCTTTACGACGGCAAGCAAATTATCCGCGCCGGTCTCGAAGATCATTTTTGCGGCAAATTACTGGGCTTGCCGATGGGTTGCGATATTTGCTACACCAATCACGCCGAAGCCGATCAGGATGATATGGACATGCTGTTGACGCAATTCGCTGTTGCCGGAGGTACCTTTATTATGGGCGTTCCCGGTGCCGATGACATCATGCTCAATTATCAGTCCACGTCTTTCCATGACGCGCTTTATTTGCGCCAAGCATTGGGCTTGCGACCCGCGCCTGAATTTGAGCAATGGCTGCAATTACACCAGATTTTCGACACTAATAACCGCTTACAGCAGCGTCGGGAGATACCCGAATTATTTAGACTAACCTTGCAAAAACTAACGGGGCGAATTGATGGAAATGGACAATAAGCCGACAACACAAGACCCGTGGCACAGCTTGGGCCAATTCACCGCAGCGCGTATCGCTTTGGGTCGCGCGGGTATGAGCTTGCCGACCCGTGCCTGCCTGGATTTCCAGTTAGCACATGCCTTGGCCCGCGATGCGGTCAATATACCGCTGGATTTTAACGGTCTTGCACAACGCTTAAAGTTGCAGGGTTATCCAACGCTAACCTTACAAACCCAGGCAGAAAACCAACAAATGTATTTACAACGCCCTGATCTGGGATGCTTGTTATGTGTGTCGGCAATGGACTGTTTGCAGCACAGTGAAGCAACTCAAGCTGATCTCGTAGTTGTCGTGGCTGATGGTTTATCATCCAAAGCGATAGTGCATCACGCCGAACCGTTTTTGCAGTTATTGCTGCCCGAACTGCAAAGACTCGGTTATAAACTGCCGCCCGTTTGTCTGGTTAAACACGGGCGAGTGGCCGTTGGCGACGTCATCGCGGAGCACTATGCCGCAAGGCTGTGCATTATCCTGATTGGCGAACGCCCCGGCTTAAGTTCGCCTGACAGCATGGGCATTTATTTTACTTACCAGGCCAGATCAGGCATCAGCACCAATGCCGACCGCAACTGCATTTCCAATATCCATACCCAGGGTCTTAGCTATGTACAGGCGTTAAGGAAATTGCTGTTTTTAGTTAACGAAGCTGAAAAATTAAAGCTTTCCGGCGTTAATTTAAAAGATGAAACGACAGAGGCGACACTGGAAAACCAGCCGTTACAGTCTGGTTTTTTATTGGATTGAGTATTTTGCTTTCGCTGAACAGCAACAACGTAAACAGTTTACGACAAAATGCTGAAACCAATTGATGCGATAATGAAAGCCAAGGGGTCAGACAAACTAAATAACATGGATTCACAGGCGAGCCTGACCTGGGCAACTTGTTAAAGCTCGTCGCCCAACATTACTCCATCGGCAACTTTGAGGATTTCCAATGACTGAAAAAATTTTAAAACAATGCGTTGCCTACTGTCTGGCACAGCGGTTTGATATTAGCGAAATTGCTAAAGTCATTTCGGAATCCACGCTGGTCAGGATAATCAAGGGCGCTTTGCTGATTGAGGATAACCACTCCTGGTCGGTTGTGTTTGCCTATGGCGCGGTTGTGCACTGGAATGTCAGCCTTGAAGAGCAGGCCAAGTTGCACCGCTTGTTATTGAGCAATGCCGAAAGCCCACTTAAATCGATTGAAGAAGACCATTTCACTTTCGCAGTCGATTGCATAACCACCCGCATTGTCGAAGACCACATTGAAATCGAGTCTTCCGACCCTATCCTGTTGTTTTCCTTGTCCCAGGGTATGGCGCAATCGATCAAACTGGCATCGTTTGAAACTAATGCCATAACTACTATCAACAATACCAGCTATATCCCGAAATCCTTGGCTGAAAATGGCCGCATCAAGCTAAGCCGCCATAAAATTGCCCAGATTCGCGGACAACTATTCTTAACCAAGAGCGATATTATCTTGAATTACGACTTGCTGGATACGCCGGATTTTTTCTGGGAATACCCCGAATATGAAGTTTTCTACGGCATCACCGCGAAATACCTGGAAATAGAACCACGCACTAGGGTTTTGTCAAAAAAGCTGGAGACCATTTATGAACTATTTGAAATGCTCGCGGATGAGCAAAAGCATCGTCATTCAACAATCCTGGAATGGATCATTATCTGGCTGATCGCTTTTGAAATCGGCATGATGATCGTTGACAAGGTACTCTGAAAAAATGCTCAGCTACCGACACGCCTTCCATGCCGGCAATTTTGCCGATGTTTTAAAACATATTGTCCTGATACAAATTCTTCAGTATCTGGGCAAAAAAGATAAACCATTCTGTTGCATTGATACCCATGCTGGTCCCGGCGATTACGCGCTCAATAGCGATTACGCGTTAAAAAACAGAGAGTTTGAAAACGGTATCGCCCGGTTATGGCAACGTGATGATTTGCCGGAATGCGTCGCCGACTATGTCGCTATCATCAAACGCTTTAACAGTTCGGAGCGGCTAAACCGCTATCCTGGCTCACCATTAATCACCAAACAGTTTTTGCGCAATAAAGACCGCCTGGTTTTATACGAACTGCATTCGACAGAAATAGACCTGTTAAGCGCTGCGGTCAAAAAAGACCGACGCATCACCGTATGTCATGCCGACGGCTTAAAAGATGCTATCAGCCTGTTGCCACCGCATGAACGCCGTGGCCTGGTGCTAATCGACCCGTCTTATGAGATTAAAAGCGATTACGAACAGGTCGTCGAAACGCTGGTAAAAATGCACAAACGCTTTGCCACCGGCACTTATGCGCTCTGGTATCCAGTCATAGACCGTAGCCGCAACCAGAAACTGGAACGCGCCCTGCAAACCAGCGGGATAAAAAATATCCAGCTATTCGAACTGGGCATCCAAGCTGATAGCGACGAACACGGCATGACCGCCAGCGGCATGATTATCGTCAACCCGCCGTGGACTCTAGCGGCACAGATGCAGACCGTTTTACCCTGGTTGGTCGAGCAGTTGAGGGATGATGGTACAGGGTTTTACCGGATACAGACGTTGGTTGATGAAACGTAAAAAGGGGAATAGCTAAAAAGGTACGCGATGCGTACCCCAACACAAAAGCGTATGTTTCAATTGTTGGTGTTCACAAGCTCACCCTAGCCTACGAGCTATTAGCGGCACATTTTTTTGACATTTCCAAATTTGGTGTGTAAATTGCCGTGCTTTCCATCCATTTACCCGCATTTAGGAGGCTGCCATGTTAGATAGTGTAATGATTTCCAGCCTCGCATCTGTTACCTCTCGGTAATTCTGCCGATTCTTACGGATCGGGGCTTCCACAAAAAATAACCCAATTTTTTTAACACGACCGGACACGGTAGGGCTTTATTTTGCCCTGCGTTTTGGGTCAGTGGGAGTTCGTATGAATAAGCAGCGTCTTTGGACGAAACAAGCGGCGCATTTGTGCGCCGAATTTGGCGCAGAAGATGGCGTAGATCCTCGCTATGCCAAACGCCATCAAGCGCGGAAACAAACGCCGCGCAAAAACCTGCAATTATGTAAAGAAGCAGCGCGGATTGTCGCGCTGGTACTGACGGGCGAAACCCAACACCCGGTGTTGCGGGATTTGCTGGTGTTGTCTGTCGATCCAGAAAACGATGACGCTTGTATCTGCGTCACCGTAGGCCAATACACCACCGACAGCTTGGCGGATGAAACCGAAGTGCTGGCGGCGTTAGGCCGTGTGCAAGGTTTGTTGCGCTCAGCCTTGGCACATGCGCTGCATCGTAAACACACGCCGACTTTAAGTTTCCGTTATGTTGGCGTCATTAGCCAAGGCGGTGTCTGATGCCAATTCAAACCGTTATTACTAAAGGCAAAGTGCCCGTAAAAATCTACACCGACACCATCGAGCCGGAAGCCTACAGCCAACTCCTGAATATGTCGGAATTACCCTTCATCCACAGCCACATCGCCGTGATGCCCGATGTCCATGCGGGCAAAGGCGCGACGGTCGGCTCGGTCATCCCGACGGCTGGCGCGATTATTCCGGCAGCAGTGGGCGTGGATATTGGTTGCGGCATGAATGCTTTGCGCTTGTCGATCAAAGCGAAGGATTTGCCGGATAACTTGCGCTCTTTACGCTTGTTTATCGAAGCGGCAATTCCGGCTGGCTTTAACATGCACAAAAAAGATGTCGCCAAACCGTCAACCGTCACAGGTTTGGCGGTGGGCTTGCACAGCATCTTGGGCAAACATCCCAAAATCAACACCCTGCAAAAGAAACCCTACCAAACCTGGGTACGGCAATTAGGCACTTTGGGTGGTGGTAATCATTTCATCGAGCTGTGTCTGGATGAAAACGACGCTGTTTGGGTGATGCTACATTCGGGTAGCCGTGGCATCGGTAATGTCATGGGCGAATATTTCATCGCCTTGGCGAAGCAAGACATGGGGCGGCATTTGATTAACCTGCCGGATAAGGACTTGGCCTATTTCAGCGAAGGCGCCGCGTATTACGACGATTATCTGGAAGCGGTGGCGTGGGCGCAAGAATACGCGCTGGTCAACCGCCGCGAGATGATGCTGTTAGTCTGCGAAGCCTTGCGGAAGAAATTACCCAAGTTCGGCATCACCAAAGAAGCCATCAACTGCCACCACAACTATGTCAGCCGCGAAAACCATTTCGGCGCATCGGTGTGGATCACCCGCAAAGGCGCGATCAGCGCGGCGGAAGGCGAACTAGGCATCATCCCCGGCAGCATGGGCGCGAAGTCTTACATCGTGCGCGGCAAAGGCAACCCGCAATCATTCTGCTCCTGCTCACACGGCGCAGGCCGCGTCATGAGCCGCTCCGCCGCGAAAAAGCACTTTGACAGTGACGATGTCGAAGCGCAAACACGCGGCATCGAATGCCGCAAAGACAGCGGTGTCGTGGACGAGATTCCGGCAGCTTATAAAGACATTGATTTAGTGATGACACATCAGCATGATTTGGTTGAGGTTTTGCATACGCTGAGACAGGTGTTATGTATTAAGGGCTAGCATTTTAGGTTCGGAGTCCAAAATTGGTTTTGGACTCCGTTTTCTAAGCGGGATGAGCTTGTTTGCAGGTTCCATTTTTGGAACGAGCGCAAACTAACTTAAACACAATTATCTAAAATTATATATAATACCAGTCCATCACTTAAACCATTAACGGACATTTTTATCATGGCCTTAAAGTATTACGACAGTCCATTTCACGTGACACATGATGAAGAAACCGCCAGCAAAATGGTGATGAAAATGGATTTATCCATCATGCTGAGCCGTTTAATTGAAAGCAAGCAATGGACGCAAGCACAAGCAGCGGAACAACTTGGTGTTAAACAATCGCGCATTTCCGATTTAGTGAATGCCAAAATTGAAAAATTCACCATTGATGCCTTGTTTGATATGCTCGACAAGATGGGTTTTCAGGTGAGTTGGGATATGCCGACATTACAAAAGGCAACGGTACTTATCACAACTAAAGTGGCTCAATGAGCTTTTTTAAGCTCCACCAGCAATTCTTTTAAGCGTTGTTCCGCCACTTTCAAGGCTTGCCGATCAACGCCATTGGTGGTTTTGGCAAAGGCGTGTAGCACAACGACAGTATCCTCGTACTTTGCCACATAAATGCAACGAAACGCCGGACTGCCGTTTTTCCTTAACTCAATCACGCCCAACCAACGCTATCCAAATGAATGATAGACAATTTGGGTTCTTCACCGTACTGGATGCGGCGTAAATCTTTGCCGAATTCATCTTGGATTTTTTCAGGTAAATCCTTGTATTCCCGCTCAGCCGCTTCGTTTACAAAGGCGAATTTTTTCATAGTTTAACGACAGCCAAAAAGTCAATCTCTAAAATTGTTTGGTACGCATAGCGTACCCTTGTATGATTAAAACTACTCAAAATCAATCGAATAATACGAAAGAATAACGAGTAAGCTGTAAGCGTTCATTGGGAGGTCGTCGTACCCTGAGGACTGATT
>Ga0208754_100217_pt1 | contig 20802 bp, 22 predicted proteins | sample LakWasMet55_HOW8_2_FD_183889 | JGI IMG/M metagenome (GOLD analysis project Ga0208754, IMG submission 183889) | Freshwater sediment methanotrophic microbial communities from Lake Washington under simulated oxygen tension - Sediment Metagenome... | ecosystem: Environmental > Aquatic > Freshwater >... | reverse complement strand
TGGCAGTAGCGAATCGCTCGAATATACGCAGCCTGCTGTCTAGTGTGAGCCTGTACTTACATGGCACCTCTACCCAATGGGCGGTATTTACCGGGATTCCAACCTTGCGTAACTCATTGGCCAAGCTCAATATTCCACTGGAAGTACTGGCAAGCGCCGAGTTGAGTGCATTGCCGGAAAACGAACGCGCTGACTGGGGTAGCTATTATGATGAGCAGCCGCAAGTGATGGCGGTGAGGAGTAATGGGTATGCGGGCTATTTACTTTGGTGAATACACAGTTGAGTAAGCTCATGCACGCAGTTGTCCAGGACGTAATCAGCCCGAGTTCAAGCTGCCAAAACATGAGCTGCCAAAATTTGATCTTAAGCGCAATTCATGAGGCTGCACAGGCCGCGCCGGCCAGCATTGCCTTGCAGGGCGCGCACGGCAGCATGAGCTATGCGGAGCTAGAGCAGCAAATAGCCCAGGCAGCGCTGCAATTGGCAGCCATGAACGACTATGCAATAAACGATCAAGCCAGTGTAATGGGCTTGGCCATGGATAATGACCCAGCTTGGGCAGTGCTGGATATGGCTGCGTTACAACTGGGCTTGGCCACGATTCCATTGCCTTATTTCTTTTCGCCGACGCAGATTATCCATGCGATTGATGATGCCGGAATAAACCGGATCATTAGCGATCAACCTGTTTTGATCGATCAGCTGTTAGCCGCCCATGGCAAGCAGGTATTGGCAAAAACGCATTTTCAGGTGGCTGGCAAGCTGGTGACACAATTTACGCTGACCAGCGCCCATGCCAGCGTTTTGCCTGCCAATACCGTCAAGGTTACCTATACCTCGGGGACTACCGGTAGTCCCAAAGGCGTTTGCCTGGATGTACATGCCATGCTGCAAGTTGCGCAATCGCTACGGCAGGCCACTCACGCGGATTCATCAGACCGTCATCTCAGCATATTACCTTTATCTACTTTGCTGGAAAACATCGCCGGGCTTTATGTGCCTTTGCTGGCTGGCGCAACCGCCATCTTGCTGCCGGCAGCCGAGGTGGGCCTGAGTGGTGCGAGCGGGCTTAATATAGCAAAAATGATGGCTGCCCTGCATCAGTCACAGGCAACAACTACCCTGCTTACACCAGAGCTGCTACGGGCACTGGTAATGGCGCTGGAGGCCGGTTTTGCCCGCCCTGAAAAGTTGCGTTTCGTCGCCGTGGGTGGTGCTTCTGTTTCGCCACGCTTGTTACAGCGCGCCGCAGCTGTCGGGTTGCCCGTGTATGAAGGCTATGGACTGTCTGAGTGCGCTTCTGTCGTTGCCCTCAATACGGTGGATGCCCATCGGCCGGGCACGGTCGGCAAGCCTTTGCCGCATGTGCAGCTGCAGTTTGCCGAGGATGGCGAAATTTTGGTGGCAGGCGCCTGTTTGCTGGGTTATAGCGGTGCTGCATCGCAACCGGCACAGCAATATTACGCGACAGGGGATATGGGGCATCTCGATGCAGATGGTTATCTACATATCACCGGGCGTAAAAAGAATATGTTTATCACTTCATTCGGTCGCAATGTAGCGCCGGAGTGGGTGGAACGCGAGCTTAACCTGTCGCCCAGGATAGCTCAGGCAGCAGTGTTTGGTGAAGCCAGGCCGTGGAATATCGCGGTGATCGTGCCGACAAAAGATGCCAATGGCAATATTGCACAAGTAGAGGAAATTGATCAGGCGATCGCTGAGGTTAATGCCGGTTTGCCGGATTATGCGCGTGTCAGCCGCTGGCTATTTGCGGAGACGCCCTACACGCCGCAAAACGGTCAGCTAACGGCCAATGGCCGTCTAAAGCGGGAAGCCATCTGGCAGGTTTATGCCAATAAAATAAATATTATGTATGAGGAAAAAGCAGATGTCGTTTTATGAGGAATTGTTAAAAGCAACAGAACCAGAACGTCAGGCGCTTTTCAGCCTGCCCTTGATACGCGCCGGTGCTGCCGGGAAGGTCAGCCATGATGCCTATGCGGCTTTTCTGACCGAGGCCTATCATCACGTCAAGCACACCACCCCGTTATTGATGCTATGCGGCTCGCGCTTGCCGGAAAGCTATGAGTGGCTGCGTGAAGCGGTAGCGGAGTATATCGAAGAAGAGCTGGGGCATCAGGAGTGGATACTGAATGATATCGAAGCCTGCGGCGCGGATAGTAAAAGCGTGCGCCATGGCAAGCCCGGTTTCGCTACCGAGATGATGGTGGCTTATGCCTACGATATGATTAATCGCGTAAACCCAATTGGTTTTTTTGGCATGGTACTGGTACTGGAAGGCACCAGTACGGCATTGGCGACACAAGCAGGGCAGGCCATTAAAGACAGCCTGCAACTTAGCGATAAAGCCTTTACCTATCTCACATCGCATGGCTCGCTGGATGTTGAGCACACCGCATTCTATGAAACCCTGGTGAACAGGATAGAAGACCAGAAAGACCGTGCACAGCTGATTCTGAGCGCAAAGAATTTCTACAAACTCTATGGGGATATTTTCCGCGATCTGGGTGTGCGCTTTATTCCCGCTAACAATGAATTGGCAGCAGCATGAACCTTAGCGGAAAAAACGTTTTACTGACGGGTGCGACGGGCGGCATAGGCCGCTACGTGGCATTGCAACTTGCTGCCAAAGGAGCAAGTCTGGCGCTGGTGGGTTCCAATGCTGAAAGCTTGCAGGCTTTGTCCGGCGAGATAGCGCAGGCCGGTGGAAAGTCAGTGGAGATCGTGGCTAACCTGGAGCATGCGCATGCCGCACAAGGCATTGTAGATGCCGCAGTACAGCATTTAGGCAGTATCGACATCCTCATCAACAATGCGGGTGTGATGGATTTTATTCTGTTTGAAGAGCAGAGCCCTGAGCGTATCGCGCAGATGGTGCAGATTAATGTCACCGCTCCCATTCAACTCGTCCGTGCTGTGCTGCCTGGTTTGTTAGCCCGCGATAGTGGCCAGATAGTCAATATAGGTTCAACTTTCGGCGCGATAGGCTTTCCTCATTACGCTACTTATTGTGCGACCAAATTTGCGCTCAGAGGCTTTTCCCAGGCACTGCGCCGCGAGCTGGTCGATAGCGATATCAAGGTGACCTACATCGCACCCCGTGCTGTTAAAACGCCACTCAATGATCTGGCCACTACCTGCATGCTGAACGATGGAAATATCGCCATGGACGAACCACAAGACGTGGCAACACAAATTGTGCGGGCGATTGAAAAGGAAAAGCAGGAGCAATATATCGGTCAACCTGAGTCGTTTTTTGCCTGGCTCAATGGCTTTTTACCGAAAGCCGTGAATATAGGTCTGAAAAAGCAGGCCAGTTTCGCCAAGCCTTATGCGATTAGATACAAATAGCAGTCAGTAATTTTGAGGAGATGAATATGAAAAAGATGAATACATGGATAGTGTTGATCATGCTGGGTTTCAGCGGATTGTTGAGTATGCCGGTGCTGGCGAATGAAAAGCTGGATGCGGAAATAGCAGTACTACAGCATGACTGGGCAAAAGCTAATTATCAAACGTCTAAAGATGCACAGGAAGAGGCATTCAGGAGTTTGTCGGAAGCGGCTGGCAAAGTGACTGCAAGCCATGCCGGAGCGCCGGAACCCATGATTTGGGAGGCGATTATCCTGAGCGGCTATGCCAAGGCTAAAGGTGGGCTGGGGGCTTTGAAAATCGCCGAAAAGGCGCGTGACCTGTTATTGGCGGCAGAGAAAATTAATCCGCAGGCATTGCAGGGTTCCGCTTATACCACTCTGGGGTCGCTCCATTACAAGGTGCCGGGCTGGCCTATAGGGTTTGGCGACAAGAAGAAGGCGCGTGCTTATCTGGAGAAAGCCTTGCAAATTAACCCAGCTGGCATAGACCCTAATTACTTTTATGCGGACTTCTTAAGTGAGCAGGGCGAGTATGCTAAGGCCATGGAATATTACAAAAAGGCGCTGGCTGCACCTGCGCGGTCAGGCCGTGAAGATGCGGACGCAGGCCGTAGGCAGGATATCGAAGCTGGTATGAAGGCTGCCGAAAAAAAGTTGTAAACCCTTACAGGTAAATTACCGCTGGGAACACCGTCGCGGCTAGTGCCAGCACTAGCCATTCCATTCCCCAAGCTTCCAGATGCCCCGTAAAATGCAGTATCAAAACCGTAATCGAAAATACGTAATAAATCGCTAGTAAGATCATGATGTCACTTTGTTATCAATTTTAAATAAGTATATACCGTATTGTATTTATGGTGTTTAGTTGCAAATACAACAATTGTTAACTTGATGCTTGATGACTCAGTATTTATGTAACTGATATCGGCAGTTATCAGCACAATCTTGAGCGAATAATCGCTGTTCAAGCTCAATACCCTTACATGTCATAGGGGCGAATTTCCTGTTTAAGCGCTTGCTTTTATTGCCACTTTCGCGTAATTTCAAGGCCTTGCTAGGGGTCTATGTAAGTTCGTTCCCAAAACGGCTTATGTAGTGAGAGTCACCCTTTGAACCTGATGCGGGTTATGCCGCCGTAGGAAAGCATCAATACTGCTTTCCTAAAATCGTGAACTAGCATGAAGCCATCACTTGGCTTCCCACCATTTCAGGAGTAGCAGCCAGGCTGCTCTCTTTAGTTTTTGCCTTAGGAGCGCCAAATTGAACACCATCGACAAAAATCTCCATGCCAAGTTTGACAGCGAAACCGCTGAGATCGACCCCGGCACCACACAGCCTTTTGCCAAGTCCCGAAAGATTTACATTGAAGGTTCGCGCCCTGATATCCGCGTGCCTTTCCGCGAAATCTCGCTATCAGATACACCCTCCATGTTTGGGGCTGGCAAGGACGAAAAGAATCCGCCAGTGGTGGTCTATGACACCTCCGGCCCTTATACCGACCCCGACGTAAAAATCGATATCCGCAATGGCCTGCCGGCAATGCGCGCCAAGTGGATAGAGGAGCGTAACGATACCGAGCAACTGGATGGTCCAAGTTCAGAGTTCGGCCAGCAGCGTAAAACAGACCCGGTACTGGCTGAAATGCGTTTTAACCTGACGCGCCAGCCACGTCGTGCCAAGGCGGGTATGAATGTTAGCCAGATGCACTATGCACGCAAAGGCATCATTACCCCGGAAATGGAGTACATTGCCATTCGCGAAAATCAACGCCGCGAGAACATGTCCGAGTTGCTGCAAACGCAGCACAAGGGCCAGGATTTCGGTGCCAGTATCCCCAAGGTGATTACCCCGGAATTCGTACGTAGCGAAGTGGCGCTTGGCCGTGCCATTATTCCATTGAACATCAACCATCCTGAAATCGAACCGATGATTATCGGCCGTAATTTCCTGGTCAAGATCAATGCCAACATCGGTAATTCAGCGCTGGGTTCATCCATCTCTGAAGAGGTGGAAAAGATGGTATGGGGCACGCGTTGGGGTGGCGACACGGTGATGGATCTGTCTACCGGCAAGAACATCCACGAAACCCGCGAGTGGATCATCCGCAATAGTCCAGTGCCAATTGGTACCGTGCCTATCTACCAGGCGCTGGAAAAGGTTGATGGTAAAGCCGAAGACCTGACTTGGGAAATCTTCCGTGATACTTTGATTGAACAGGCTGAACAAGGCGTGGATTATTTCACCATTCATGCCGGTGTACGTTTGGCCTACATCCCGATGACTGCCAAGCGCATGACAGGTATCGTGTCGCGTGGTGGTTCCATTATGGCCAAGTGGTGTCTGGCGCATCATAAAGAATCATTCCTGTATGAGCATTTTGAAGATATCTGCGAAATCATGAAGGCCTACGACGTGTCATTCAGTCTTGGCGATGGCTTGCGTCCAGGTTCTATCTACGATGCGAACGATGAAGCCCAGTTTGCTGAGCTGAAGACCCTGGGCGAGCTCACCCAGATTGCCTGGAAGCACGATGTGCAATGCATGATCGAAGGTCCGGGCCATGTGCCTATGCATCTCATCAAAGAGAACATGGAGTTGCAACTGGAGCATTGCGGTGAAGCTCCGTTCTACACACTGGGACCATTAACCACCGACATCGCGCCAGGTTACGATCACATCACGTCTGGCATCGGCGCTGCCATGATAGGCTGGTACGGTTGTGCCATGCTGTGCTACGTCACGCCAAAAGAGCATCTGGGCTTGCCGGATAAAGAAGACGTACGCGTAGGCATCATCACTTACAAGATCGCAGCCCACGCTGCCGATTTGGCTAAGGGCCATCCTGGCGCGCAGATTCGCGATAATGCGCTATCGAAAGCACGTTTCGAATTCCGTTGGGAAGATCAGTTCAACCTCGGCCTGGATCCTGAAAAAGCCAAGGAATTCCACGACGAGACATTGCCGCAGGAAGGCGCCAAGCAGGCACACTTCTGCTCTATGTGCGGCCCGCATTTCTGCTCCATGAAAATCTCTCAGGATGTACGCGATTATGCGGCTGAGCAAGGCATCAACGAGCAAGAGGCGCTGGTGAAAGGTATGCAGGAAAAAGCGATAGAGTTTGTGAAAAAGGGCAGTGAGGTTTACCAAAAAGTCTAAATGACCTTTAGGTATTCAATTAAAAAGGCCGACAATTTCTTGTCGGCCTTTTTGTTGATGGATGGCGAAGGGCTTAATGGTGTTTATCTTTTTCCGCAATGTGATCCATGATGGCAAACAGCAGACCGGTGACGATAAAGGTGATGTGGATGCCGACCATCCACGCCATCTGCTCGTTGGCAAGATGTACCAACCCTGTGCTCTGGTGCACGAAAGCCTTGAGCAGGTCGATGGCAGAGATGGCAACAATAGAGCCTATCAGTTTGAGTTTGAGGCCCGAGTAATCAACCTTGCCCATCCAGTCGGGGCGGTCTTCGCTATCGGCAACATCAATTTTGGATACGAAATTTTCGTAACCACTGAAGATTACCATGATCAGCAGATTGGCTACCAGGGTAATATCAACCAGCGCCAGCAGTGAAAGTACAACCTCCTGTTCTTGGGCTTCCAGCACATGGCTGGCAATGTGTATGAATTCCTGCACGAATTTGACCAGCAATATGCCCAGCCCTGCTACCAAGCCGATATACATCGGCGCCAATAACCAGCGACTACGGAAAATAATTGTTTCTAACAGGTGTTCTACAAACTTAATCATGCTAAAGCCTTGGGGTTAATTTGATGGGCTAATTATACGGGGAGATTTCAGAGTGGAAAATTAAACCTTCATGGCATCCTGTGCTGAAGACATTGTGGTTGATTTAGAAAGAATTTTGACACGACATTCCTGCCAAACCAGCTGATTGCATCAGTCTCTGCATTGCCAATATGGTAAACTTGGGCCATGACAACCCTCAAACTTAAATCCGGTGATACTGCCGCCAAAGAAGACCGTACAGCCAAAGCAACCAAGCCTCCTGTGCGGCGTACAGACCCTGCAAAACGTCCGCGCACTGCGGCAACCAAAGCCGAGGTGGCAAAAACGACGCCTCGCCCTGAGCGTGCTCCAGCAAACCCAAGGCCGGATACCGTAAGGCCGCAAAGTGCAACGCCTGATCAGGCAGATAACCCGCGTCCGGCAGAAGCCTCACAGCGCAATCATCGTTTTGATGGCACTCCACGCCAGCCTTATGTGGACAAGTCGGCTACGCCCGACAGTCGCGCACCTGCAGAGCGTACTTTGCAGAAAGGCGAGTTCAAGCGTGATGAGTATCCGCGCGCGCCACGTGATGCTACTGGCCGCGATACACCCAGGCGCGGTGGCAAGAGTCGTGATGGTTTCGAGCAGGGTGCATTTAACCGGGATCGCGCCAGCAACCCCATGTTTACAGCCGCGCCAAAGGCCAGCCAGCCCGATTTACCGCGCTTGTCCAAGCGTATGGCAGAGCTTGGCCTGTGCTCAAGGCGCGAGGCTGATGAGTTCATTAGTAATGGCTGGGTGACGGTAGATGGTGTGGTCATTGATACTTTGGGGGCTCGCATCAACCCGGATGCTGCTATTGAAATCAGCAGTGAGGCGCGTCAGCACCAATCCGAAACGGTGACCATCATCATGAACAAGCCGATAGGCTATGTTTCCGGCCAGGCAGAAGACGGCTACATGCCGGCGGTGACACTGGTGCATCCTGATAATGAATGGCATGAAGATGGGCATAGAGACACCACGCTACCCAAGTTCAAGCGTGGGCACTTACAGGGCCTGGCTCCTGCAGGCCGCCTGGATATTGATTCCACTGGTTTGTTAGTGTTCACTCAGGATGGGCGTGTTGCTCGGCAGCTGATTGGTGAAAACTCTACAATCGAGAAAGAATACCTGGTGAGAGTTGAAGGCACGCTTTCCGAGGCTGGGCTGAAAATGCTTAACTTCGGGCTGTCACTTGATGGTGTTAACCTGAAACCGGCCAAAGTCTCGTGGCAGAATGAAGACCAGTTGCGCTTTGTGCTGCGTGAAGGCCGCAAGCGCCAGATCCGCCGTATGTGTGAACTGGTCGGTCTGCATGTGGTCGGACTGAAGCGTGTGCGTATCGGTAGTGTTTCTCTGGGCCGCTTGCCTATGGGGTCGTGGCGTTACCTGCGTCTGGGTGAAAAGTTTTAATTGGCAAGGTTTATGCTCTCTAAATCATATGTTAAAGAGCCGTAGGGGATAGTTGTATGGGGTTGTTTGATTCTGTGGCAAACGCCATGATCACCAAAGTGGCTGGCGCCGAACGTGGCCCCATGGTGAAAGCGGCGCTGGACCTGTTTAACCGCCATGGTGGGGTGAACGGGATACTTGATAAATTCAGGGCGCACGGGTTTGGTGACAAAGTAGATTCATGGATAGGCGCTGGCGCTAATTTGCCACTGACAGCCAAGCAAATGCAGCAGGTATTGGGTGAGTGTGTTCTGGATGAAATGTCGGCAAGATTTGATGTCACCAGTGCTGACCTGAGCAAGAAGCTCGCAGAGCATTTACCTAAGATTGTTGATCAGCTTTCCCCCGATGGCATATTGCCAAGCAGCAACACCGAGTTGCTGATGAGAGCGGCAGCCATTTTCAAGAACTATTAGATTAATCCCTGGGGCGTTAGCCCCATTTTTCATGAAAGTCGAAGATAACCCACATGGATTTAATACTCTTACTTAAAGCATTTATCCTTGGCATTGTTGAGGGGGCAACCGAGTTCCTGCCCGTGAGTAGTACCGGGCATCTGATCATCGTGGGCGACCTGCTCAATTTTAATGATGATAGAGGCAAGCTGTTTGAAATCGTTATCCAGCTTGGCGCTATTTTTGCAGTGGTGTGGGAATATCGCGCCAAATTTTCGCATGTGATCGTCAATATAGCTAAAGAGCAGGCTTCGCAGCGTCTGGTCGTTAACCTGTTAATTGCTTTCATGCCCGCCGCAGTGCTGGGCTTGATCTTTCACCATGCGATCAAAGAGTATCTTTTCTCGCCGGTTACAGTGGCTATTGCCCTTATCGTAGGTGGTTTCGCTATCCTGATCATCGAGAAAAATCTGCCAGTGGCGGATACGCATACGGTAGAGGAAATGGACTGGAAGCATGCGCTCAAGGTCGGGTTTGCGCAGTCGTTAGCCCTGTTCCCAGGGATCTCGCGAGCAGGTGCCACTATTATGGGGGGCTTGCTATTCGGGCTCACGCGCAAGACAGCCACGGAATTTTCCTTTTTCCTGGCTGTTCCCATGATGATTGCAGCCACGGTATTCGACCTGGCAAAGAATGGTAGCCTGCTATCAAAAGATGATTTGGGGATATTTGCAGTCGGCTTTGTCACCGCCTTCATTAGTGCACTGATCGCGGTGCGGGTACTCATCCGCTATGTTTCTCATAATGACTTCCGCGTGTTTGCCTATTACCGCATTATTTTCGGCGTATTGGTATTAGCCTATTTCTGGCCTGGGGTATGAGTAGCTATGACGCCATTATCGCTACGCTAGCTGGGTTTGCGGAGCGGTCCAAGGAAAGGCCACTGACACTGGGTGAGGCGCTGGATAGCCTGGATCATGCGGCGTATGCGCTGATTGCGCTCATACTGGTGTTGCCCTATTTGCAGCCGATTCCGCTGGGTCCTCTGACAGTCCTGGGCGGACTGACATTTGCGGCCTTAGGCTGGCAGTTATGGCAAGGTCATGAGTCCCCGGTATTGCCGCAGAAAATCCGTGCAGTTGCCATGAGTGAAAAGACCTGGCGTATCCTGGCTTCAGTCTTTCTTAAAATCGTCAGGTTTTGCAAAAAATTTACCAAGCCTCGTTATCCAACCCTGGTGGCCGGACGTGGCGGACAAAGGGTGGGTGCTGTTGTATTTATTGCGGCAGGCTTGCTGATGGCCATACCTTTTGGTGTGCTGCCTTTTAACAACCTGTTACCGGGCCTGGCGATACTATTTTATTGTTTTGGCCAGTTGGAGCAGGATGGATTGATGGTGTTTATCGCCTTCTTCTGGTTGATATTTACTACTGTATATTTCGGCGTATTTTTTTATGGCCTCTATTATTTGGGGGCTGAGGCCATGACACGCTTCAGTCTGGGCAGCTAGTTAATGCGGTAGCATGCAATGCTGCAATCAACTTAAAACTATGATTAACTGTCATATTCACCTCTCCCTTTCGCGAGAATCTTCATGAAAAAACTAATCAAATACGCACTATTCGGCCTGGGTGGCGTGCTGATATTGCTGGTGATCGTGGTGGCGGTGGTTGCCGCGACCTTTAACCCCAACGATTACAAGCCTCTGGTAGTCAAGATGGTGCAGGAAAAGAAGCAGCGTACATTGCATATTGATGGTGATATCAAGCTCGCTTTCTGGCCCAAGATAGGCGCAGACCTGGGTAAAGTGTCCCTGTCTGAACATAATGGCGATAAGGAATTTGCCTCTATCAATAGCGCCAAAGTATCCCTGGCCTTGTTGCCGCTACTGAAAAAGCAACTGGTGGTGGATACCATTTATGTGGATGGTGTAAGCGCCAATATCGTGCGCTTCAAAGATGGTACTACCAACTTTGATGATTTAATCAGCAAAGATGAGGAAGAGCCCGAACAGATCAAGTTTGATGTAGATGGCGTGAATGTCACGAATTCTGCGGTGAATTTTACCGATGAAAAAACAGGTGCAACCTACGGCCTGAGCAAGTTCAACCTGAAAACCGGCCACGTGGCACTCAAAGAGCCATTTGATCTGGAGACTGATTTTGTACTGCTTGCCAGTCAGCCCAAAGTCAATGCGGCCGCCAAGATCAAAGGTAATTTCATGGCAGACCCGGAAGACAAGCATTTCGTGGTCAAAGGTCTGGATGCCTTGATCAGTGGGGATTTGGCGACTCTCACCAAGGCCGATATCAAGTTGTCAGGCGATGTGGATGCCAAGCCGGAGACGATGGAGCTACTGGTTGATAGCCTTAAGCTAGCCATAGCGGGCAATCTCAATGGCGCCAAGCTGGATGCCGAGATGGCAGCACCCAAGCTGGTGGTGCAAAAAGATGAAGTGAGTGGCAAAGAAGCCAAACTCAGCTTCAAGCAGGAAAAAGGCAAGGACGTTATCACTGCTAATCTAGTGTTGGCGGATATTAAAGGCTCACCCAAGGCGGTGCAAAGCAGCGGCATCAGTGGTGAATTTTCTGCCAAGCAAGGTGAGCATAATATCGCGGGCAAGTTCTCCTCTCCATTCAGCGGCAACCTGGAGCAGTTGATATTCGACCTGCCCAAGCTGGCGGGGAGTCTGGACGTGCAGGACCCTGCATTGCCTAATGGGGCGATGAAAGGGGACTTTGCCTTGAAGCTGCACGCAGATATCAAGCAGGAGCAAATCAACAGCGATTTTAATCTGGGCATCGACAATACCAAGCTCAATGGTGATGTGGCCGTGGCCAGCTTCAGCAAACCCAATATCAAGTTCAACCTGAATGCGGATAAGCTGGACCTGAATAAACTGCTAGGTACGCCCAAGCCTGCAGCTAGCGAAAGCAAGGCTGCTGCCGATAAGCCAGCCGACCTGTCGGCGCTTAAAGATTTGCTGCTGCAGGGCAATGTGAGTGTCGGCAGTATTATTTATGACAAGTATCGCTTGTCTGGCCTGAGCCTTGCAGTGAAAGCCGATGGTGAGCAACTCACCGTCAGGCCGTTTGCAGTCAAGCTGGATGATACGCAGATCAAGGGCGGTTTTGGCATCAGTCGTTTTGCCAAACCGATTTACCATTTCGATCTTGATATCGACAAGCTTGATGCCGATCGTTACATCACCAAGACTGAGGCTAAATCCGGGCAGCCGCAGACCAAGTCTGATCCGAATGCGCCTATCGATTTGAGCGCGCTGAAGAAAGTGAATGCGGATGGCGAGTTGCGCATAGGCTGGCTCAAGCTTGCCAACGTGAAATCGACCAATGTGCGCATCAAGCTGCAGGCGGATGACGGCGTGGCACAACTCGCGCCTTTTTCGGCCAACCTTTACGATGGTGCCATGACAGGCTCGCTAAAGGTGGATGCAAGGACTACTCCGAGTATCACCTTTAAGCAGAGCATGACCAATATCGCAATCGGACCATTACTGGTAGATGCGATCAACAATGACATGCTTAGTGGTAAAGGCAACCTGAACGTTGATGTGACTACACAGGGAGCGACGGTGGGCGCGTTAAAAAAAGCGCTTGGCGGTACCGCAGCAGTTAACCTAGCTGATGGTGCCGTCAAAGGGATTGATATCGCTGGCACTTTACGCGGCGCCAAAGACAAGCTCAATGTGCTGAAATCGCAAACCAAAGTGGAAGGCGACAAAAGCAAAAAAACAGACTTTAGTGAAATGGTCGCCAGTTTTAATATCAAAAATGGTGTAGCGCACAACGAAGATCTCAGCATGAAGGCCCCGCTATTTCGTATCGCCGGCAATGGTGATATCGATATCGCTAACGAAACACTCAACTACACTGCCAAACCTACCGTTGTGGCCTCGCTCAAAGGTCAGGGTGGCGCCGGGCTTGATGAGCTTAACGGTTTGACTATACCCGTTAAACTGACCGGGACATTTGCCAAGCCAGAATACGCGATTGATTTTGCAGCCCTGGCTACGGCCTTGGCCCAAAAAAAACTGCTTGATGGCGTAGGTGGTACCAAAGGCGAAGCAGTCAAAAACCTCATAGGCGGTAACAAGGAAGATGCGCTTAAATCCTTGCTGGGCGGCAAAAAGCAGCAGCAGACCGCACCTGCAGATACGACAAGTGGTGCAGCTCCCGCACAGCCAGCACCAGAGAAAAAGCCTGAATCAGCGGAAGATAAAGCCAAGAAAAAACTCAACAAACTGCTGGGTTTATAGCCTTGCGGGTTTTGTCGTTCTACAACTGACATTATATAAAGTGACGACTTGATGCCAAGCCTGCAAGCGTTACCGCTTGATTTAACTGCGCCCGTGGATGATGGTGCATGCCATCATTTATCTGGTGCTGCATTACCTTCGTGTGCCTTAACTTCAACGCAGGGCAGCCTTGTTGATCTGGCTCAGATCAAAGGCTGGCTGGTGGTTTATTGCTACCCCATGACTGGCCAGCCCAATGTTGCATTGCCTGCAGGCTGGGATGCTATCCCCGGCGCGCGCGGATGTACTCCCCAAAGCTGCTCGTTCAGAGACCATTATCAAGAGCTGACCAAATTAAATGCCCAGGTTTTTGGCCTGAGTACGCAAATTACAGCCTACCAGCAGGAAGCCGCAGAGCGTCTGCATTTGCCCTTCCCGCTGCTAAGTGATGCAGATTTTCAGTTTACAGATGCATTACGATTGCCTACTTTTGAAGCGAACCATATGCGGCTGAATAAGCGCGTTACTTTGGTTGCTTACGATGGCATCATCCAGCATTACTTTTATCCAGTGTTTCCCCCTGATAAGAATGCGGATGAAGTGCTGGCATGGTTAGAACAACATGTCTGATTTCCCTGGGCATGATTTTTCGGCACGCCTAATTAACTGGCAAAAAGTGCATGGCCGCCACGACCTGCCGTGGCAGAACACGCGTGACCCTTATGCTATCTGGGTGTCGGAAATCATGTTGCAGCAGACGCAGGTCGCCGCTGTTATTGGCTATTACGCACGTTTCATGCAGCGCTTTCCTGATATTGCGAGACTTGCTAGTGCGACGCAGGAAGAAGTGTTGCAGCTTTGGAGTGGCCTGGGTTATTACTCACGCGCGCGCAATTTGCACAATGCCGCACAAACCATCATGAATGAGCATGGTGGCGAATTCCCACAAGACTTTGCAGCCATCCAGCAGCTTTCCGGCATAGGGCGTTCTACCGCTGCGGCGATCGCCTCATTTGCCTTTAACCAGGTAGAAACCATACTGGATGGCAATGTGAAAAGAGTACTGGCAAGGCACTTTCTGATAGAAGGCTGGCCGGGCTTGCCTAAGGTGGAAAAGCAGTTGTGGGCGCTGGCGGAGGAGCTGTTACCTGAGCAAGAGATGGTGGCTTACACTCAGGGCTTGATGGATTTAGGTGCTACTTTGTGTACTAGGTCTAAACCCAAGTGTGAGGCCTGCCCACTCAGCGCTACATGTGGTGCCTACGCACAAGGTCTAGTGAAGGAGCTGCCAAGCTCGAAGCCGATAAAGGTAAGCCCGCAAAAGCAGACCACTATGCTGTTGCTGCTTAGTGGCAATGAAGTCATGCTGGAAAAGCGCCCTTCAAGCGGTATCTGGGGCGGTTTGTGGAGCCTGCCGGAAATCGGCATGCATGAAATTGCGGTTGAGGTAGCCGCTAGTCGCTTTGGCTTACAGACAGAAGCCGATGATCCGCTCACCATCGTCAATCATGCATTTACCCATTTCAAACTGGAAATTACCCCGCAACCACTACAGGTGATTGGTAAGCCATTGCAGGCACATGCTCCCCATCTGATCTGGCTACCGATTGAAGATGCGATAGGTGCTGCATTGCCGACACCAGTCAGAAACATTTTGTCGGGTTTAAAGTAAGGTGGTTGTTGGTACTGATAATAAAAAAGCAGCCTGGGCTGCTTTTTTATTAGTTTAGACATACTCTAATTTAGCTATAAATCGAGGCTGCGCTTTTTGATTTAACTTCATGCGCTTGAGCGCAGACAGTACAACTAGTACGGCAAGCGAAAGCAACGACCTTCATGCCGATTTAGAGTTGAAATTAAATCTCGCCCCAGCTTTCGTCCCACATACAGTGCTTAATCTTATGACGGTTGGCGATCAACTCATCAATGCTTGGCTCATCGTTCAATGCACGTTTAAGCGCTAGCTTGATAGCCTCGTAGTTGTTCTTGTACATATCGGCCTTATCCAGGTTCGCTTCTTTGGCACAACCCGGATCAATCCACAGTAAAGCAACGATGCAAAGATCATTCACCTGGTCTTTAGGGATGATGCCTTCAATCACGGCATCCAGAATGCCATCGGCAACAGCAGCTTGTACCACGCCACCAAACAGTTCGATATTGGCTGAATCTTTCAAAGTCACTTTTGGCACCATCATGGTGGCTGGGCGCACCAGTTGGTTGATGTCGCGGACAGCGAACATGGCAGTGTGGCCTTTGGTTTGGGCCATCATGTTGGCGAATGCAGCGCCAACCGGGCCATCAACAGAGCCGATCAGGATTTCCGGCATAGCGGCGGTAACATCTTTGCCTTCGGAGTAAACGGTGGCTTCGCCAGCTTTAAAAACGATTTTTGACATGGTGTTTCCTCGATTTAGGATTGGTAATTGAAATGAAGTTAAACGTTAAGCAGTGCGGTGAGATAAATTTAAGCCGTAATTTTAATGGATTGCGCCGCTAACTAGCAAACTAATTACCTGACAGATACAGGCACATATCGCGGTGAGGTATTCCCGCATCCATATATTCATTTCCCGTAAGTACGAAACCCGCTTTCAGATAAAAGCCGATCGCATGGTTTTGTGCGGAGATTGAAACCTGAGGCCAGTTAGCCTGTAGCGCATATTCAAGTCCGCTTTGCAGCAATGCCATACCGACCCCCTGGCCACGGTGATCTGCTAATACCGCCATACGGCCCAGTTTGTAATCCGGCAGAAGCCGGGCACAGCCGATGGCTTTGGCACCTAAATCCCATGCAATCAGGTGCACCGCAGATTCATCGAGGCCGTCCCATTCCAAGGCCTCCGGGACATGCTGTTCATGAATGAACACCTCGCGGCGCAGTTGAGATAATGCCGGGCTATCTTTTTGCCAGCTAGTTTCCACAATACTGAACAATCTAGCTATTCACTTTGCTGATCTATTTGCTTGTTCCGTTCAAGCATTTGTTGATTGACTGCATCACTCACTGCCTTGGCTTTATCCAGCGCTTCGCGCTGGCTTTCGGCAATTTTCGGGGTTTGGTCAGGTGGTGAGCACGCACATAATGTGGCGATGACAAATATGTTGATGGCGAAAACAGCTTTCATAAATTCCTCCTGAGCCAGGCAACTATTGCGGCTGGCGACGCTTACAGGCATCATGCATCTTTCTCAAAATTAAGCGCATGGCGATAGTGCATTGTCATTGTGTTTTGAATAGAAGGCAAATTTATGAATAAGGTTTTAAGTGCTGTTGCACGTGTGATGCTGGCCCAGGTTTTCTTGGGTGTTGTGCTGTTCCGGTTATCTTCCATTTTCAGTGACCCTGCCGGATATGAGAACTACCAGCTGTTATTGGGGCATTTCGGACTGCCTGGAATATTTGCCCCTCTGATTATCTTTATTCAGCTGGTTGGTGGTTTGGCCTTGCTGGTGGGTTACAAAACGCAGCTCATTGCTTACGTGCTGGCCGTTTTTGCAATCTTCCTGGCGCTGGTGCTGGGTTCAAGCCAACCTGAAGTATTCATGCTCTACATTGCTATTGCTGGCGGCTTGCTGACGTTGGCACTCAATCCAAAAACTGCATACAGCATGGATAACCTCGGTAAGTGATTAAGCAGTTTATCCGTAGGTAATAAAAAAAAGGGCGTTTAAACGCCCTTTTTTATTGGGGATGATGGTCAGGCAGCCGTCAGGTTCCTAGGTAACTGAAATACCACATTTTCTACCACGCCTTGCAACTCCGTCACCTCTGCACCACTTAATGACTGAAGTTTTTCTATCACCTCTTTTACCAGCACTTCCGGTGCCGATGCGCCAGCAGAGACGCCAATCTTCTTCTTACCTGTCACCCAGCTGGGGTCGAGGTAGCTGGCGTTGTCTACCATGTAGGATTCCACGCCTTGATTCTGTGCAACCTCTCGCAGGCGGTTGGAATTTGAGCTGTTAGGTGAACCTACAACGATTACGAGGTCGCAATCTTTAGCCATGATTTTGACCGCATCTTGCCGGTTCTGGGTGGCATAGCAAATCGAGTCGCTTTTGGGCGGGCTGATCTCGGGAAACTTATTTTTGAGTGCTGCTACGATAGCCGCTGCATCATCAATTGAGAGTGTGGTTTGTGTCACATAGGCAAGTAGCGACGGATTTTTAACTTGCAGCTTAGCCACATCATCCGGGGTTTCCACGAGGTACATGCCGCCTTCAGATTGGCCCATAGTACCCTCAACTTCAGGATGCCCCTTGTGACCTATCATTACGATCTCTTTATTCGCGGCGCGCATTTTGGCGACTTCAATATGCACCTTAGTCACTAATGGGCAGGTCGCATCGAATACGCGCAGGCCGCGTGCCTCAGCCTCCACACGCACACCCTTGGATACGCCATGGGCACTGAAAATCACGGTATTGCCGGTAGGTACTTCGTCCAGTTCTTCTACAAAAATTGCGCCTTTACGCTTGAGTTCATCCACTACAAATTTGTTGTGAACGACCTCATGCCGCACATAAATAGGAGCACCGAATTTTTCCAGTGCCTGTTCTACTATGATAATGGCGCGATCAACGCCGGCACAAAAGCCGCGGGGGTTAGCGAGTAAAATATCCATGAGTTTCTCTTAAGTTTTCCGGCAATAATTTTCGGTTCGGAATTAGCGGTCAGATTTTCTAGTTGCCCAGCCAGTGAGCGAAAGTGAGCAAAAGTACCAATCCAACCATCAGAATCAGCACACGCCAGACCAGGCCAACTGCACTTTGTAGATAGTCGGCATCGGCTTCGTCGCCCAGACCCAGTTCAGGACGAAAATGCACTACGCCACGGTAAGGTAATGGGTCGCCAAGTTTGACACCCAATGCGCCTGCACCACTGGCTAGGATGATGCCCAGTGCTTTATCCGGCCAGGCAGTGGCTTGTGTGCGCCAGCAATACGCAGCATCTTCAAAGTCGCCGACAATAGCAAAACAGCCGGCGGTCACCCGAGTTGGCAGCCAGTCCAGCCACTCAAAAGCCTTGCGTGCAAAGTCTGCAAACTGATTATTAGCCAGGTTGTGCGAGGGATCATTAGCCCATTCCAACTTCAGCAGATGCGTCAGGCGGTATAGCAATGCTCCTGCCGGCCCCAGCAATACAAACCAGAAGATAGGGGCAAACAGGCCATGATGAGAGCGTGCCAGTGTAGTTTCAATGCTAACGGAAGCTACCTGGCTGGCGCTGTAATGATTGGTTTCTGCACTATCCCAATCTCGCAGTAGCGTCCTGGCGTGGTCTATATTGTGGTCACGCAAGGCAGCAGCAATGTCTTCAGCACGTTTGCCAAAGAGGCTGAAGCGCAGAGTCAAATATAAGACAACTATGCCAAACACAATACCTGCCAGGCTGTTGATGTACAGCAGTGCAAAGTATGCAATGCCGACTACTATCGCAGGCAGAAGTGCGGCGAGTAGCCATGCGATGACACCTTGTAGTTGTTTGCCGCCATTAAAGTTACGCTCAAGTAAACGCGAGTATGGAGTGTAGAACTGCTTCAGCCAATCAGGCCTGGCAAGTGGACGGTAGTAGGTGAGTGCCAGCGCGCCTATCAGTGCGAGAACATTCATGAAGCCACCTTGTCCGTAGCTTGGTTCGCGGCTGATGGAGGGGGTGGGTTTTCAGGCGATAGCGGCATTTCTACGCTTAGTATGCTGTTGTCAAAAAGCTCTAAGGTTGGCAGGTGTAGTTCAGTGCCGTGGATTTTGGCGTAGTCCAGCAGGGCGGCATACGTTTTGCCGTAGGCAAAAAGAGGGTGTGCCTTAATCTGGGCTACAGCCACTTTGCGCATAGGAATGCTATCTACTAGCAAAGGTGGCTGCACTTGTGCATCTGTACTGATGATATAACCCGTGCGCGCTTTCAGCTCGTCATGGGGGGTAGTCCGGGGGTCAGTGAGTACCAGTGTAAGTTCGGCCCCAGGCTGAATGCCTTGTTTCTTTAATTCGAACAACACTTCAGCTTGTTTGCTGGCGAGTTTAGAGTAAACGCCTTGTGCTTCTAGGTAAGCATAGCGATATCCGCCACGTTCCCCGATTTCCAGTGAGGTGCTTGAGAATAAACCCCACCACCAGAGCATTGCACTGACAGGTAACACAAAAGCGGCAAGAAAATAAGGTAACTGTTTTTTCACGAGATGCTGTTTTTTGCAAATAATGCAGCTAGTTAAAGCCGCCGAGTTGATATTGCGACGGGTAAAAGATACCACAACCATGGTTGCCTTGCACTTATTCAGTGAGGCTTATGTCGGCATGCTGAGTGTTGGTATAATGAGTTCTATCGAGAAGACAATTTTGTTTGCTCCAATGAAGTGTAATCCATTAAAGAAATCATGAAAAATACCGCCACGCTACTAGTGACATGCCCAGACCGCAAAGGCCTGGTTGCCGCAATTGCTGATTTCTTATATCAGCATAACGCTAACATCCTGCACGCCGACCAGCATCAGGATGCGGAAAACAACCTGTTTCTCATGCGGGTGGAGTGGGATTTGAGCGGATCTGAGATTAACGCAGATAATTTCGCTGAGCATTTCTCACCTATCGCCGAACGCTTTGAGATGCAGTGGCAGCTGAAACTGGCGCAAAAGCATTGGCGCATGGCGATTATGGTCTCGCAATATGACCATTGTTTGGTGGATTTATTACATAGGCACCAAAGTGGTGAGCTGGTGTGTGATATTCCTCTGATCATCAGCAATCATAAGGATACGCAGCGTTTGGCCGAGTTTTACGGCATCCCGTTCCACTACATAGAGGTTAATAAGGATAATAAGGCAGAAGCTGAGGCTCAGCAGTTTGCCCTGTTTGAAAAATATGAAGTAGATTTGATTGTGCTTGCACGCTATATGCAGATTTTATCGCCTGAATTTGTTCGGCGCTATCCACAACGCATCATCAATATTCACCATTCTTTCCTGCCGGCATTCATCGGCGCCCGTCCCTATCATCGTGCTTTCGAGCGCGGCGTAAAGCTTATAGGTGCGACCAGCCATTATGTGACAGAGGTGCTGGATGAAGGTCCGATTATTGAGCAGGATATTGATCGCATCTCGCATCGAGACCAAGTGGAAGACTTGATTCAGAAGGGCCGTGATCTGGAACGTATCGTGTTGTCACGGGCCGTGCGCTGGCATGTGGAAAACCGCATCCTGCTGTATGCCAATAAAACGGTGATTTTTGATTAAGTGCTAATCGTGGATGTAAAAAAAGCGAAGAGTGATCTCTTCGCTTTTTTATTGCCCCGCAGGTGCTGATTAATTCGCTGGAATATTATCAGCCATAGGAGGAACAGCAGGTTCGTCTACTGCTGCTATTTCAGGTAATGGTTCGTCAGCATAAACAACGGGTATAGCTTGTAAGGCGAAAACAGATACTACTAAAAGTAATAATTTTTTCATTTTCTCATCCCCTAAATTTTTGTTTTATACGAAATTTACTTCCTTGCGGAAGATGTAATTTACGCTGACTATTTTTGCCTTG
>Ga0208754_100213_pt1 | contig 21447 bp, 20 predicted proteins | sample LakWasMet55_HOW8_2_FD_183889 | JGI IMG/M metagenome (GOLD analysis project Ga0208754, IMG submission 183889) | Freshwater sediment methanotrophic microbial communities from Lake Washington under simulated oxygen tension - Sediment Metagenome... | ecosystem: Environmental > Aquatic > Freshwater >... | reverse complement strand
AGATAAAGGCTTGGCAGGATAAACGAAATCAAGAAGGCGCTTGTGTGAACTGGCGTTTTACTACTCAGGATGCCAGAGTGAAATTAAAATCTTTATATCCGTCAATATAACTTTGGCTGACTACTACAGATTAAATTGATAAAAATAAAATCACAAAAAAACTTCATAGGCGCGATATTAGGCATGAAGTTCCCTTAACATTTCGGGATGCGCGACCGCCACTTTCAGTAAAGTTTTAGCTGCGCCAGTGGGCTGTCTTCTACCTTGCTCCCAATCTTGTAGCGTTCTTGGAGACACGCCTAGCAATTTTGCAAATTCGGTTTGTGAAAGGCCAACGCATGATCTTGCCTGTGCTGCTTCAGTGAGGGAAACGTCTGTTAATTTGGCAGCTTCGCCGCGTTTCATTTGTTTAACTGATTCAAGCAAATCCTGTTTAAACTGTTCCATTTCAGAAAGCATTTTCCACCTCTTTTTTAAGTTCTGCTAAAAATGATGTTGGCAAATTGTCGAATTTTGCCTTTGTGTAAGCAATTAGTAGCCAAATGACACCATTTTCCATTATGAAATAAATAATCCGCGCCCCACCTCGTTTACCCTGTCCAGTACGTGACCAACGAATTTTCCTACAACCACCAGAACCTGTAATTATCGCGCCAGAAAAAGGGTTGGCGGCAATCCAGTTTATAAATTCTGCAAGTTCGGCATCTGACCATATTTCTGATGCGTATTTACGGAAAATTAGTGTTTCGGCGACTGTGTGCATATATCGATAATACGGCAAAGCCGTATGTTTGTACAAATTAAATTGGTAACGATTTGATAGGCCTAATCCCCCACAAACTCCACAGATTTATGCCAATGCGCCAACACCAAACACCCATCTTGGCTGCTGACGCTATGTTGCGAACCTTCGGGATTGTAGATGTAGCTGCCTGTTGGATAGATTCCGCGTTCGTCTTGTTGCGAGCCGGAAAGCACATAAATATGTTCGTCGCCGATATGTTTGTGTAAAGGGACAGATGCGCCGGGTTGGTAGCGGATCAGGCCGACGCTGTAACCGCTGTCGGCATCTCGGAATAACGTCCGCAAAAGTACGCCTTCGCGTAGGGGATGCCAGCCTGAACTATCGTGCGCAAGCATTTCTGGGGATAGGGTGAATGGCAGCGATGGTTTTGGCGTGGTCATGATGGCCTTTTCGTTAAAAATCTGGGGCTAGTTAGTGCTCGTTCCTAAGCTCCAGCTTAGGAATGCGGGATGGGAAGCTCAAGCTTCCTGTATTTCTCGAAGCTAGAGCTTCTGAGACTGGGGTTACTACACTGCCTTGGGGGTAAAGCTGGAGCTTGGTAACCAGCGAAACAGGGTAAGGTTTTAACCCTTATTTTTCAAATAATTTCGCCAGCCGCCAAACCTTGTAATAGCTACCGATTTCTCCAACGGATAAGGCTCACATAAAAAGCCGTATTCCCAGCTACCATCTTCCATTTCCACCGAACCGATGCATAGCGGGCTTTTGATGTTGCTGATAAATCGCGCCCAATTTTCTTTAGGCAATTCCCAGATTTCCAGGGCGATGCTTTCCCCGTGGCTGTCGTTGCGGACTAAACCGGGGCGTTCCGGCGGCGCGATAGCCAGGGCGTAGAGCTGGTATTTCGGGGCGGTCCGGGTGGTGGCGTAAAAACGAGCACCGAGTTCCAGCAGTTGCGGATTTAACGGTAAGCCTTGCATGTGCGCACCGCAGACGGCGATACGTTGGTAACCCGATAGCTTGGGTGGGAGGATTTCCGTTTTTTCATTGGCAAAGCGTTTGGCAATCGTCAGTAAACGTGTATCTGCCAAGGCGGTTGAAAACAGGGTAATGCCAAACGGCAGCTTGTTGCTGTAAAACCCGGCGGGGATTGCCAAGGCAGACAAGTCCAGCAAGTTCATATAATTAGTGTAATAGCCCAGATTGCTGTTCAAACGGATCGGGTCGGCGAGTACTTCGTCAATACGGTAAATGCGCGGTGCGGTGGGTACGACGATGCAGGACAAGCCTTGCAAAAGCGTTGCGGTTTGGCGTTTGAGTTGTTGCAATCGGTGTAGGGCATCGAAAGCGGCGATGGCGTTTTTGTCTTTCGCAGCCGCTAATATTTCAAATATGACAGGATGTAGTTGTTCGGGATGGCTTTCGATAAATTGGCGGATTCCGGCATAACGTTCGGCAATCCAAGGACCTTCGTAAAGCAAGGCTGCTGCTTCCAGAAAGGGTTGGAAGTCGATTTCCACCACTTCACCCAAGGTTTGCAACGTGGCGATGGTCTGGGCAAACAATGCTGCGCTTTCTGGGTCACCAAAATAGTTAAGCTGTTCCGGTTTCGGTACGCCAAAGCGCAATTGTGCCGTTGCCGCAATACTGGCATCTAGGAGCTGGCGGTTATTGCGGGCATAGCTGTCGTTGGTATCGTAGGCGTTGACAATATCCAGCAGATATTCGGCCTCAGCGATAGTTTGGCTAAAAATCGACACGCAATCCAGGCTTCTGCAAGCGGGGACAACGCCGCTGCAACTGAGCAAGCCGCGCGTGGGTTTTAAGCCGATGATATTATTGAATCCGGCAGGTACACGCCCGGAACCGGCGGTGTCTGTACCCAGCGAAAAACTGACGATACTTAGCGCCACCGCTACAGCAGAACCGGAGCTGGAACCACCGGAAATGTAATCGGGGTTGATCGCGTTTTTGCAGACGCCGTAAGGCTCAGGTGAGCGCGTTCCGGTCAGGCCAGTGGCGAATTGATCCATATTGGTTTTGCCGATCAGCACTGCGCCAGCATCAAGCAACCGTTGTACGGCAAACGCCGATTGTGCAGGCAGGTAGCTGAAACCAGGGCAAGCGGCAGTGGTTGGCAGCCCAGAGCAATCAATATTGTCTTTGACGGCAAACGGAATGCCATACAGTGGCAAGTCGCTCGGATTCAAGCTTTCCAGTTTTTTTGCCTGTGCCATCAGCGTACTTTCGGCGTACAGGTTGATCCAGATATTGTGGTCTTTAAAATTCTTAGCCCGCGCTAAGGTTTGCTGGACAACTGCCGATATTGTGGTTGTGCCATTCAGATAGGCTTGTCTTAAGGTGAAAATATCGAGTGATAAAAATTCAGTGCTTGTGTTCAAGATCACCCCTGCGCTTAGGCGATAGGCTTTAGACGAGTTTAAAGTAGGCACACGCTGTGCGTACCCTACGGCTTAATGGTAGCGCCTCAAGATACGGCGGCAATAAAACTCGCCGAATCCGCCACTGCGCCAAACACGCCCCCTTGCATGTGGATCATGTTCAAGGCCGCTTGATGGTTGCCTGGGTCGGTCGCTGCACAGCAATCTGCCAGCAACAGGCATTCGTAGCCACGGTCATTGGCGTCGCGCATGGTGGTATGTACGCAAACATCGGTGGTGATGCCCGTTAAGATGATGTTTTCGATGCCGAGAGTCCGCAACAACAAGTCCAAATCGGTGGCGTAAAACGAGCCTTTGCCGGGTTTGTCGATAATCGGTTCACCCGGTAAAGGCGCAAGTTCGGGGATGATTTCCCAACCCGGTTCGCCACGTACCAAAATTCTTCCGCAAGGCCCAGGATCGCCAATCCCTGCGCCAATCTGCCGACTGCGCCATTGCTTGTTTTTCGGCAAATCCGATAAATCCGGGCGGTGGCCTTCGCGGGTATGAATCACATGAAAACCTGATTTTCGGCAAGTTTCCAAAACGCGGCCTATAGGCTCAATCGGCGCTCGGGTCAGCGAGATGTCGTAGCCCATCTTATCGACATACCCGCCTTCACCGCAGAAATCGAATTGCATGTCGATGATAATCATACAGGTGTTCTCGGGCCGTAAATCGCCGTTGTAAGGGTAAGCGTAAGGTGTACTGCTGACGTATCGGTTCATAGTGTGTGGTCTCATGTGCTGAAGGAAAGCTCGCCAGACAAGTAGAAACTGGGCTGCGTAACGGTTGATGTTTGGTATAAGCTGCACTGTTGTGCCGGCAAAGGTATGGTTTAATAATACACGCCATTTATTGTTGCATACAACAATAAATGCATTATCAATGCCAAGCTGGCTATTGTCGGTTAACAGGAATGGAATCGTGCCAATACGTTGTTAAAGTCAAGTTTGAAGTGGATTATTGGCGTAAGTTTGGGACTAGATGCTTGACTATGCGGGTTGTGATTGGTTGAAATGGGTGCAAACGGGAGATTTTTGCACTGGATTGGTTCGTGCAGGGGCCGGCAATCAGGATTGTGATTGTCGTGTAAGTTGCATGTTTTGCTGCTTGCCCCCACGCTGGAGGAGCGGTGGGGGGTAACAGGGAAAATAGCGTGGAGCGGTTTAAGCGGTAGTTTTATCGCCGATCATAGCCAAATTTTATAATTACCGGTGTGCCCTGATTATGGATGACGAGCTGTTTACGGGTTTCTTGTGGCTCTGCTGTGGCGGGTGCGGTTGTGACCGGAGCTGGCGAAATAGCGGTAGGAGCCGTTGTCGCGGGTAAGGCAACGGCTGGTGCGTTTTCTATCGTTGTTTGGGGTTGCGGAACGGGTACGGTTTCGATTTGCACACTTGGCATCCAGGTAGGTTTGGTAACGGATGCTGCCGTTTGCTCAGCCGTCGGTGGCGGTAAAAATTTCAAGCTATCGAGCAAATCAAAACATACGCTGCTGATGTTATCGACCAGGCTTTCCTGCACTTTCTGGCTGTTACTAGAGCCGGACGGCGCAGAAAAAGTCATTTCTAATTGCTCTTCCTGCTTTGGGTTGGCATTGGTGGATAAGCGGCATTGGATAGGGATGACATGGGCTTTCTGGAAACCCGGCGCGCGTGGATCGGAGTTGCCGGTAGAAAAAGAAAATCCTACCGGTGTCTGGTCGTATTTGCTGTCGCCAATCTCGACGGTCAAGGTATGGGTAAAAGCCTGTCCGTTTTCAGCGCGTAGCGGAAATCGCCATTGGCTCAGGTTGGCAATGACCGACGCACGTAGCCTTTTAGTATCGGATTGACTCATTTTTGCGGGCAAGGGCGGGGTAATTTTCAGATCAATCGCTTTAATTGCCGATTTGTCCAGCGGTTGTGCCATGCTGATATTGATGCCGAATAGCAAGCAGATGAGGGGTAAAAACTTTATCGGTACGGGTGTCTTCATGTGCTGATTCCTCTGGAATGCTTTTGGTCAGGTTTACCCTGAACATAAAGCGGTAGTGTAACCCGATGGCATTTGAACGACACACCGGATTACGCATTTGCTTGGCAATTACTCCTGAACTACCCCATCTCTGTGCTTCCTTGCGGTTGTAACACGATCTACGATTGCTCGCATCTACTTTAAAAATCATCCGGTTTTTTCGATATACGTCATCTGACTCATGAGTCAGATGACGCATTGTGCAATATCCGTACAAGCCAAATAATCCCAGCCAGCCGTATCGCATGGCTACATCAAGCGACGCTTGATGTATCAATCAACGCAAGCTTAAGATTAAAGGGGCTTAACATGAACAATTCAAGCAAGCATTTAGCAAAAATCCGCAGGGTCGGATGGTTGCCGATGATGACTTTAACGGCTTTGGTGGCAGGGCATTCGTCCCTCTCCGAAGCCGGGGCAACGTTTAAAATTGATGATACCAAATGGGTCAGTATTGGCGCGGGATTGAAAACCAGTTTTTCGACTGCGGAAGATAAGGCGGGAAATCCCGATTCCCCAAAATGGTCGACCAATTTTGGCCTTAACAATCTCCGTTTATATATGAACGGCCAGATCCATAAATATATCAAGTTCACCTTCAATACCGAATGCTCGAACTGTGGTGATGGCGGCGATATTCGTATCCTGGACGGTATTGCCCAGTTTGAATTCAATCCCTATGTCAATGTCTGGGCCGGCCGCCAATTAGTGCCTGAAGGCCGTATTGAAATGAACGGTCCTTTTTACAGTGCCACTTACGAGCCTTTCAAAACGCCATTCGAAGCGTCTGATGCGACTATTCAGAATGTCCTGCCAGGACCGGATGCGGGTACTTTTGGTCGTGACGAAGGTGTCAACTTCTGGGGCGCGGCTATAGATGGTCATCTGAAATACGTGTTTGGTGTTTTCCAGGGCCTGAAAAGTACCAGCTACTCAGGTCCGGGCAAAACGGCTAATGCTGACGGTAATTTGATGTATGCCACCCGTATTGCCTACAACATTTTGAACACTGAGAGTGCACCCGGCTATTACACCGGCGGTACTGCCTATGGCGGTGATGGCGATGTTTTGACGGTTGCAGGTTTTGCCCAATATCAAGAAGACGGCGCTGGAAGCTATCAAAAAGCGGGCGATGTCCTGATGGCCGGCGGTGATGTGAAGTTTGAAAAAATCCTGCCCAACAAGGCGGTTCTGACGCTTAACAGCGAGTATAAAAATTTCGGTATCAGCTATCACAATGGCGCACCAGGTTTAGGAACCAGCACCAATAATTTCTTGGTTGGCGGTGGTGGCGGCGGATTGATTAACCCGTTCCAGGGCGATTCCATTACCAGCAATTTGCTGTATTTAATCCCGCAAAAAGTCTGGATAGGCCAATTCCAGCCTTATGTTATGTATACCCAGGTTATGACCCGCCAAGGCTTTACCAGCGCACAAGACCAAAGCGAGTATGAAGCCGGGTTGAACTACATCATTGACGGTCATAACGCCCGTGTTTCCTTGTTATGGCAAGGCGGCGACCTGTCTGGCGGCGGTGGTATTTGGAATCCGGCTGCCAATGGTGATTTCGTCAATGCCATCAAACTCGGCGTTCAGTTACAAATCTAGGCCAACCTACATAATTGCTAAGGAATCCAAACATGTTTACTAAAACTTCTGAAAAATTTGCAAAAAAACTGCTTTTAGCCCCCATTGCCGCTGCGGCGATGGCCTTCTTCACCGCTGCTCACGCCGAAGACACGATTAAAGTCGGCGTATTGCATTCCTTGTCCGGCACGATGGCGATCAGTGAAACCACGCTGAAAGATACGATGTTGATGCTAATTGACGAGCAAAACAAAAAAGGCGGTTTGCTGGGCAAAAAGCTGGAAGCGGTGGTCGTTGACCCTGCATCTAACTGGCCGCTTTTTGCAGAAAAGGCACGTGAGCTGCTGACTAAAGATAAAGTCGCTTCAATTTTCGGTTGCTGGACATCCGTTTCCCGCAAATCGGTATTACCTGTGATTGAGGAATTAAACGGCATCCTGTTCTATCCGGTGCAATATGAAGGTGAGGAATCGTCGAAAAATGTTTTCTACACCGGTGCTGCGCCTAATCAGCAAGCGATTCCGGCCGTTGATTACCTGATGAACGATCTGAAAGTCAAACGTTGGGTGTTGGCGGGTACGGACTATGTGTACCCACGCACTACCAACAAAATTCTGGAAGCGTACTTGAAATCCAAAGGCGTTGCCAAAAAAGACATCATGATTAATTACACGCCATTCGGCCATTCCGATTGGCAAAGTATCGTCGCTGACATCAAAAAATTCGGCTCTGCGGGCAAGAAAACCGCTGTGGTTTCCACCATCAACGGTGACGCTAACGTGCCTTTCTACAAGGAGTTGGGCAATCAGGGCGTATCGGCTGAAAATATCCCGGTTGTGGCATTCTCGGTCGGTGAAGAAGAGTTGTCAGGTATCGATACCAAGCCGCTGGTCGGACATTTGGCGGCATGGAACTATTTCATGAGTGTCGATACCACCAAAAACGCGGCCTTTATCAAACAATGGCACGATTACATCAAAAACCCGAAACGCGTTACTAACGACCCAATGGAAGCCCATTACATTGGCTTCAACATGTGGGTGAAAGCGGTTGAGAAAGCCGGAACGACTGATCCTGCTGCGGTGCAAAAAGCCATTATCGGCGTGGAATACCCCAACCTGACGGGCGGTACATCAAAGATGCTGCCTAACCACCACATCAGTAAGCCGGTGTTAATCGGCGAAATCCAGGACGATGGACAATTTGTGACTGTATGGCAAACCAACAAACTGGTTGACGGTGACGCTTGGTCTGATTTCCTGCCTGAAAGCAAACCCATCATCGCTGATTGGACTCCACCCATTAACTGCGGTAACTACAACACCAAAACCAAGAAGTGTTCTGGTCAAAACTATTGATAACCCGGCACGGGCGGGGAAAGCTGCCCGTGCTGCCTCCCCAGTCAACTTAATGATAGTCATGTAGGGTGCGTATTTATGCCCCAGAGGGTATACGTACCTTTTTGAAACAGTTATTTAAAAGAGGTACCTAATACGTGCCCTACAAGGAAACATTATGAACATTCCCTCATTAAAGTATCGGCATTATTGGCTTGCGGTATTGATGCTGATGTTTTCCCTCGCGGCGTACAGTGAGCAAGCCACCGTGCAACAGCCTTTACTGGATGCTTTAGCCAGTATTAAGAGCGGCTCCATGAGCGATCGTGAAGCCGCTATCAACCGTCTGGTAGAGCTTAAAAATCCACGCAGTCTGGTGGTATTGCAGGCTTTACTGGCAGGCAGGTTGCTGATTGTAAAGAGCGAAGACAAGCTGGTGATAGGCGAAAGCGCCGATCAGGATTATGTGATTCGCGATGCTGTAAGTGACGCAAAGCTGGGTGTCATCAGCGGCGAGCAGGTCAGCAAGATCAATTTGACCAACAAACTCAGAAGCAATTTGCGCAAAATCATTGGTGAGCTGGAGCTCAACGCGGAAGATGCCGGTATTCGTCTGGCGGCAGTCAAGGCAATGGATAAGGAGGTTGACGAACGCCTGCTGGAGCTGTTTAAAAAACGTCTGGAAGTTGAACAGGATCCTGATGTAAAACAGGCTATCCAGGATATTTTATTGTTGCAGCAAATGGACAGTGCTGACAAAAGCGAACGCATGAATGCGATTAACGTACTCAAGAATCACGATAGCCTTGATGTAGTCAACAAATTAAAGGCCATCGTCGAAAAAGATGCTGAAGGCCAGTATCTGGAAGCGGATGCTGACATCAGAAACACGGCCGAGGCTGCCTTGGCGCAGATCAATAACCGCCTGAAAATATACAGTTCCATAGAAACGGTATTCTTCGGCTTAAGTCTGGGCGCTGTGCTGGTGTTGGCGGCGATAGGACTGGCGATTACTTTCGGGGTAATGGGCGTTATCAACATGGCGCATGGCGAGCTGATGATGATAGGCGCGTACACGACCTATGTCATCCAGCAGTTGATGCCTGCTCATCTGGGTCTGTCCATCATCATAGCGATACCGGCTGCGTTTATTATTTCTGCGCTGGTGGGTATTGCAATAGAACGAGGCATTATCCGCTTTCTATACGGCAGGCCGCTGGAGACCTTGCTGGCAACTTTTGGGGTCAGCCTGTTTTTACAGCAAACCGTGCGATCCATTTTTTCCCCGTTGAACCGAAGCGTGGCGACACCGGAATGGATGAGCGGTTCTTTGCAGATCAATGATTTTCTCTCTTTAACCTGGAACCGCTTTTACATCCTGATTTTTTGCCTGTTGGTTTTTGTCTTGCTGATGCAAATCCTTAAACGAACCAAACTGGGTTTGGAAGTGCGGGCAGTGGCGCAAAATCGGCGTATGGCAAAAGCGATGGGCATTCCTACGGCACGGGTTGATGCGATGACGTTCGGCCTGGGTTCGGGTATTGCCGGTGTGGCGGGCGTGGCGTTAAGCCAGATTACCAATGTTGGGCCAAATCTGGGACAGTCTTACATCGTTGACTCTTTCATGGTCGTGGTATTTGGGGGTGTGGGTAACCTGTTGGGAACATTGGTTGCCGGATTTTCCTTAGGCATAGCCAATAAGTTCCTGGAACCTTTTGCCGGAGCGGTATTGGCAAAGATTCTGGTACTGGTTTTTATCATTTTATTTATCCAGAAACGTCCGCGCGGATTATTCCCGCAAAAGGGACGGGCGGCGGATTCTTAATGAAAATACGGCTAACCCGACTTACGCATGAATTCCGAAATAGGTTCTGATATGAAAATCCTGACATTAGCAAACCAAGACAAAACCTGCGCTACTGTGTTGATGGTGCTGGCGGCGGTGACGTTCATCATCCCGCTGTGCAACCTGCTCACATCCGCCGATTCACCGCTGCATTTTTCGGCTTATACCGTTTCGCTGATCGGTAAATACCTGACTTTCGCGTTGCTTGGCATGTCCCTGGATTTGGTCTGGGGTTATTGCGGCATCCTCGCGTTGGGGCACGGTGCGTTTTTCGCGCTGGGCGGCTATGCAATCGGTATGTATTTGATGCGGCAAATCGGCACACGCGGCGTATACGGCGATCCATTGCTGCCTGATTTTATGGTGTTCCTGAACTGGAAAGAACTGCCGTGGTATTGGTATGGCTTCGATAACTTCGGTTTTGCGCTGCTGATGGTGTTTTTAGCGCCGGGCATCCTGGCGTTTGTGTTCGGCTGGCTGGCTTTCCGTTCACGAGTTACTGGCGTATACCTGTCGATTATTACCCAAGCCCTGACGTATGCGCTGTTGCTGGCATTCTTCCGCAATGAAATGGGTTTCGGCGGTAACAATGGACTGACCGATTTTAAAGACATCCTAGGTTTTAATATTCAATCCGAGGCTGTGCGCTCGGTGCTGTTGTTTTTGTCGGGATTGTCATTAATAACGGCATTCCTGCTTTGTCGCTGGATAGTCGGTACCAAGCTGGGCCGCGTAGTGACAGCGATACGTGATCAGGAATCGCGGGTACGGTTTCTGGGTTATCGTGTGGAAATGTTCAAACTGTGGATTTTCGTATTCGCTGCAATGTTGGCCGGAGTTGCCGGAGCTTTGTATGTGCCGCAGGTCGGCATCATCAACCCCAGTGAATTTTCCCCGCTTAACTCGCTGGAAATCGTTATCTGGGTTGCGATGGGCGGACGCGGCACTTTATACGGCGCGATTATCGGCGCAGTGGTGGTCAACTACAGCAAAACCGTGTTGACTGGTCTTTTGCCGGATGCCTGGCTGTATATCCTTGGCGGATTGTTTATCGTAGTCACCTTGCTGTTGCCCGATGGCATCGTCGGTTTACTGCAACGTAAATTAAAGGAGCAAATGGCATGAAACAATTTGCGGACGATTTATTTGTCGAAAATGATACGCCGACTGCGACCGGGGCGCTGGTGGTTGACGGTGAATTGGATACTCGTCACGGGCCCATTTTGTATATGGAAGATGTCAGCGTCAGTTTCGACGGCTTTAAGGCGCTGAACAAAATGTCGCTTTATATTGACGACGGTGAACTGCGCTGCCTGATCGGTCCCAATGGTGCGGGTAAAACCACGTTGATGGATGTGATTACCGGCAAAACCAGGCCCGATACCGGCTCGGTATTTTTCGGGCAAACTATCGATTTATTGCAAATGGATGAACCCGCCATTGCCCAGGCGGGAATTTGTCGGAAGTTCCAGAAACCCAGCGTGTTTGACGCCTTAACGGTATTTGAAAACCTGGAACTGGCTTTGAAAGCCAACAAGAACACCTGGAAAACCCTGTTTTTCGGTTTGACCGCTGAGCAACATCATCGCATTGATGTGGTGTTGGAAACTATAGGTTTAAGTACTGCCATCAAACAACGCGCGGGAATCCTGTCGCATGGACAAAAACAATGGCTGGAAATCGGCATGTTGCTGATGCAGGAGCCGAAAGTGATGCTGGTTGATGAGCCGATAGCAGGCATGACCCATCAGGAAATCGAACGCACCGCCGAATTGCTGCTGTCACTACAAGGCAAACATTCAATCGTCGTGGTTGAGCATGATATGGAATTCGTCCGCTCCATTGCGCGTAAAGTGACGGTCTTGCATGAAGGTTCGGTACTTACCGAAGGCACGATGGACGAAGTACAAAACGACCCGCGCGTTATTCAAGTTTATTTGGGGGGCTGATGTTAAAAATCACAGGATTAGACCAATACTACGGCGAAAGCCATACCCTCTGGGACATTAACCTGCACATCCCCGCTGGTGGCTGTATCTGTCTGATGGGGCGCAACGGTGTCGGCAAAACCACTTTGCTTAAAACTATCATGGGCTTAATTCCTACCAAAGGCGGCAGCATCCGCTTCGATGGCGAATTATTGGGCAACGGCAAGGCAGAACAACGTGCGGCTTTGGGCATAGGCTATGTGCCGCAGGGCAGGGAGATATTCCCACTGATGACGGTGGAAGAAAACCTGAAAACCGGTTTACGCGCCGCAAGAAAACAGGGAATCAAGAAAGTTCCTGATTCCGTTTATGAAATATTTCCGGTGCTTAAACAAATGCTCAAACGGCGCGGTGGCGATTTGTCCGGCGGTCAGCAACAGCAATTGGCGATAGGTCGTGCCCTGGTGCTCAATCCAAGATTATTGATTCTGGATGAACCTACCGAAGGCATCCAGCCCAACATCGTCAGCGAAATCGGCGATGTCATCATCCGCCTCAACCGCTCGCGTGGTACGCCAATCCAGTTACCCAAACCGAATCCCCATGCACTGGGCGAAGTGCATGAAGCCATCAACAAAATCAGCCAAGACCTAGGCGTGACTGTGTTGCTGGTTGAGCAAAAATTACCGTTCGCCAGAAAAGTAGCCGATCATTTTTGTATTATGGACAGGGGGCGCACCGTAGCAACAGGCGAAATGGAAAAGTTAAGCGAAGGCATGATTAAACAATATTTGACGGTTTGATGGCGGTTGTAGGCTTCGCTGTGCGTAGTTATGGAATTGCTTTTTAAAGCGATGGTGAATGCGTTAAAAACGCAAGCTTGCACACTTTTCAGGTTGCTTGTGCCCTTTGAGGGTATAAAAACCTGAAAGATGTGGCTTCAATCGCTAAAAATATTTCATGTCCACTCCTTAACCGTGATTTCGTGGTAAATTCCCATAATCAGCCAACCTATGTTAATCCAAACATTTTCAAGAGGACTCATAATGAAAACTCAATCATCGCTGTTATCCGTTCTGTTATTAAGCCTCGCCGCACTGCCCGCCCACGCCCACACAGGCATCGGCACCGTCCACGGCTTACTCGATGGCGCCATCCACCCCTTAATCGGCATCGACCACTTGCTGGTTATGCTCGCCGTGGGTTTATGGGCCGCCATGCGTGGCGGTAAATCCTTATGGTTACTGCCGCTGGCTTTCGTTAGCGCAATGGGTGTAGGCGCAGGTTTATCAATGCTAAGCATCACCATCAACGCCGCTGAAACCTGGGTAGCGGCTTCCGTCGTCGCTGCGGGTGTATTGGTCTGGCGTAACACCCAAATGCCATCCGTTTTGGCGGTGGCGATGGTATCCGTTTTCGCAATCGCCCACGGTTATGTCCACGCATTGGAATTGACAGACAGCGCCGACGTGCTGGCTTATTCAGCAGGATTTTTACTGACTACAGCAGCTTTGCATGGCTTAGGTTTAGCGGTTGGCTTATTGGCGGCTGCTAGAGTAAGAATGCTGGGTGCTGGTTTGGGATTGGTTTGTGGTTTAGTTGGATTGGGGTTATGGGCTGGGGTTTGATTGTTAGCTAAAGCGGGTTAGGATGTGTTGCATAACAACTAAGACCTTTCCAACCCGCATTTATGAATGATTCAAATCCCAAAGCACTTGAGTATTTAAACGGTTTATTGCACGAACTGATTGCTTTGCCCAATGAAACCGAATGGGTGGAATTCAAGCAAAACAACACAAATCCAGAGCAAATAGGCGAGTACATTTCTGCATTGAGCAATTCCGCCGCGTTATGTGGCAAAGCCAATGCTTATTTGGTGTGGGGAGTCGTTGATTCAACCCATGAAGTTAAGGGAACGACTTATTCACCTTTAACTGAGAAAAAAGGCAATGAAGAACTTGAAAGCTGGTTGCTACGTTTATTACCCCCCAAAATTAATTTTCACTTCCATACCTTAGATTATTCTGAAAAACGCGTGGTGATACTTGAAATTGCTAGGGCAGCGGGTAATCCGGTGCAATTTCAAAACATAGAATATATTCGTATCGGGTCTTACAAAAAGCCTCTTAAAGACTACCCAGAAAAAGAACGGACGCTTTGGCGTATATTCGATAAAACGCCTTTTGAAGACCTGATTGCCTTGGAACGGGTGGCTGATGAAGATGTTTTGAAGTTATTGGATTATCCAGCCTATTTCGATTTATTGGGCTTAGCGTTGCCAGAAAATCGCAACAGTATTTTAAACAGACTCAAGGATGATAATTTAATACTCCATTGCGATGCAGGTGGTTGGAATATAAGCAACTTAGCGGCAATCTTGTTTGCTAAACAATTAGCTGATTTTAAAAATCTGAAAAGAAAATCAATCCGAGTCATTGTTTACAAAGGAAATAGTAAGACCGACACTCTCCGGGATCAGGAGTTGCAAAAAGGTTATGCCAGTGGCTTCAAAGATGTGATCGATTTCGTTAACAATCTGCTGCCAAGAAATGAAATGGTTAAGACCTCGTTTCGCAAAACAGTACCCGTGTATCCTGAATTGGCGGTTCGAGAATTAATTGCCAACGCGCTTATCCATCAAGATTTTTTTGCCACAGGCACTGGGCCGATGGTGGAGATTTTTTCTGAGCGTATGGAAATAACCAATCCTGGCGTGCCATTGGTCGATACCCAGCGTTTTTTGGATAGTCCTCCTAGATCACGTAATGAAGCCCTCGCTTCTATGATGCGGCGTATGGGTATCTGCGAAGAACGGGGCAGTGGTATTGATAATGTTGTGTCTGAAATTGAGCTTTATCAATTGCCAGCCCCGTCTTTTGAAAAAACTGATGAACATACCCGTGCTGTTTTATTTGCCCATAAGCCATTAAATGATATGGATAAAGAAGAGCGTATCCGCGCTTGTTATTTACATTGCTGTCTGAAATGGGTTGAACGTGAGGATATGAATAATACTTCTGTTCGTAAACGCTTTGGTATTGAAGAACAGAATAAGGCACAAGCATCAAGAATTATTAGAGAAACCGTAGATGCAGGTCGAATTAAACCCTACGATCCAGGGGTCGGTGTAAGAAGTATGCGTTACGTCCCTTCTTGGGCTTAATTGATTTACGTTATTCATAGTTTCATGAAAGTAGAAGTACTAGCTTTGTTGATGGTTAGTTGATGAGCAGTAAGCCTACAACCTGAAAAGACTTCTGGAGCGAGGGAAGTAGGACTATTAGTTTGTTGATGGTTAGTTGATAAGCAGTAAGCTTACAACTTGAAAAGACTTCTGGAGCTATGAAAGTAGAGCTATTAGTTTGTTGATGGTTAGTTGATGAGCAATAAGCTTACAACCTGAAAAGACTTCTGGAGCTAGGGAAGTAGAGCTATTAGCTTGTTGATGGTTAGTTGATGAGCAGTAAGCTTATAACCTGAAAAGACTTCTGGAGCTAGGGAAGTAGAGCTATTAGTTTGTTGATGGTTAGTTGATGAGCAGTAAGCTTACAATCTGAAAAGACTTCTGGAGCTAGGGAAGTAGAACTATTAGTTTGTTGGTATTTTAATTGTTATGGCAGTTGTAAAGAGAATGAATCTTTTAGTTATTTAAGGCTAAGTAAACAAGGGTACTGGCAAATTGAATCACAATAGCTTACAGGGCGTTCTAATTACCCCCCAAGGCTGGCAAGCCCAATTAGACCTAGGCTTCGAACACCAACACGGCAAAACCATACTGGCACACCGTCGCCATCTTGGGCCATTAACCGTACAACGCCCTTTTTACCCCGAAGGCGAGGTCTGTCACGTCTATGTCTTGCATCCGCCTGGCGGTGTGGTGGCGGGTGATCGGTTGGCGATTAACATTAACGCCGCCAGCAACAGCGCGGCCTTGGTGACCACGCCAGCGGCGGGTAAGTTTTACCGTAGCGAAGGCAAACAGGCGCGGCAAAGCGTGGCCTTAAGCGTGGCGGCAGACGCTTCATTAGAATGGTTGCCGCAAGAAACCATTGTTTACGAAGGCGCACAAGTGGCTTCAGAAGTGCGTTTGGATTTGGCGGCAGGGGCGCGGTTTCTCGGTTGGGAAGTACTGGCATTAGGTCGACCTGCCGCGCAAGAAGGTTTCACCCTCGGCGAAGTCGGTATGAATTGGCGCATCTTCCGCGCGGGCGAGTTGTTTTACCGCGAACGTTTGTTGATAGATGCGAGGGCTTTTGCCGCCAACTGGGGCTTAAACGGACATTCTGCTTGTGGCACATTGTTCGCCTATCCTGCCAACGCCGCGCAATTGGCGGCTGTACAGGCTTTGATTGGCGAAAGTGCAGGGCGAGGCGTGACTTTATTGGATGATTTGCTGATCTGCCGCGCTTTAGATGCCCGCGCCGACCGCTTACGGGATTTTTTCCAAGACGTTTGGCGGTTGTTACGGCCTGAGGTGATCGGGCGCGAAGCCTGTGCGCCGCGTATTTGGGCGACTTGATTGAAAGTTTCATGATAGGAAGAAGTTATTTTAGATTCGTTTTGGCAGAAAAATTTAACAATGAATATTGAACCAGAGATAGTACTTCTTAAAATTACGATGCTTTTTTCTGTTGTTTCAGCGTTTTCATATAGAAGGAAAATATTTATTGCCTCATTTTTGAGTTTTATATTTTTTCAAGCGAGTTTGGCATGGTATCAGGATTACTTGATGAGTCGTCCAGATTACAACGGAAGTGTTGGCGATGGATTTGTGCTACTTGTCGTTTATTTTCCCACTTTCCTATTTATATTTTGTTTTATTATCAGGCTAGGTCTACACGGTTTGGTATTGATTTACCATTCTCTAAAGAAGCGGCGATCAGATGAGAAGGCTTAACAAGCCAAACAAACTGATTGAAATAATTCAAGTTTGACTACAAAAGGAAACAAAACCATGCAACTCACCGCACACGAAAAAGACAAGCTGATCATCTTCACCGCCGCCTTATTAGCCGAACGGCGCAAAGCCCGCGGCCTGAAGCTGAATTACCCCGAAGCCATTGCCTATATTACCGCCGCGATTATGGAAGGTGCACGCGATGGGCGCACGGTTGCTGAGTTGATGGAGTACGGACGTACGTTGTTAAGCCGCGACGATGTCATGGACGGCATCAGCGAAATGTTGCCGGATGTGCAGATAGAGGCCACGTTTCCTGATGGCACGAAGTTGGTGACGGTGCATAATCCGATTGTGTAATGCCGCTAGTTCCCAAGCTCCAGCTTGGGAACTCAAGTTCAAGAAGCTCTAGCTTCGAGACTACCGGAAGCTAGAGCTTCCATAACTGCATTCCCAAGCCAGAGCTTGGGAACGAGCTAACTAAAGGAGTCCCCCATGATCCCCGGAGAAATCATCCCCGCCACAGGCGAGATTGAATTAAACGCTGGTTGCGAAACCCTCACGATAGTCGTTGCCAACAGCGGCGACCGCCCAATTCAAGTTGGTTCGCATTACCATTTTTACGAAACCAATCCCGCCTTGGAATTTGACCGCGAAGCCGCGCGTGGCTTTCGGTTGGATATTCCCGCAGGTACTGCGGTGCGTTTCGAGCCAGGCCAGCAACGGCAAATCCAGCTCGTGCCATTCGGCGGTTTGCGTCGTGTTTATGGCTTTCGCAATGCCGTCATGGGGGATTTGGATGCCACTTCAGCGGAGACACAAGCATGAGCAAAATCAGCAGACAAGCCTACGCCGACATGTTCGGCCCGACCACTGGCGATAAAGTCCGTTTGGGCGATAGCGAATTGTTTTTGCAAGTCGAAGCCGACCGCACGATTTACGGTGAAGAAGTTAAATTCGGCGGCGGCAAAGTTATCCGCGACGGCATGGGGCAAAGCCAAGTCGATTCCCAAATCGCGATGGACATGGTGATTACCAACGCCTTGATTATCGACTACTGGGGCATCATCAAAGCCGATGTCGGCGTGAAAAACGGGCGCATCGCCGCAATCGGCAAAGCGGGCAACCCCGACATTCAATCTGGCGTGGACATGATTATCGGCCCCGGCACAGAAATCATCGCGGGCGAGGGCAATATCCTCACCGCAGGCGGCATTGACGCGCACATCCATTTCATCTGTCCGCAACAAATTGAAGAAGCGTTAAATTCCGGCGTAACGACCATGATTGGCGGCGGTACGGGGCCGGCAACGGGCACCAACGCCACCACCTGCACCCCCGGTCCTTGGCATTTGCAACAAATGTTGCTGGCTTTGGACGGCTTCCCGATGAATTTTGGCTTGCTTGGCAAAGGTAACGCCAGCTTGCCGGGCGGTTTGGAAGAACAAATCCAAGCTGGGGCAATGGGCTTAAAACTGCACGAAGATTGGGGTACAACCCCCGCCGCCATCGACTGCTGCCTAAGCGTTGCCGAAAAATACGACGTGCAAGTCGCGATCCACACCGACACGCTCAACGAATCCGGTTTTGTCGAAGACACCATCGCCGCCTTCCAAGGCCGCACCATCCACACTTACCACACCGAAGGCGCGGGCGGCGGTCATGCGCCGGACATCATCAAAGCCTGCGGATTGCCCAACGTATTGCCGTCGTCCACCAACCCGACGCGGCCTTATACCATCAACACGGTGGACGAACATCTGGACATGCTGATGGTCTGCCACCACCTCGACCCCAGCATCCCCGAAGATGTCGCCTTCGCCGAATCGCGCATCCGCCGCGAAACCATCGCCGCCGAAGACATCCTGCACGACTTGGGCGCGTTCTCGATGATTTCGTCTGACTCGCAAGCCATGGGCCGCGTCGGTGAAGTCATCCTCCGCACCTGGCAAACTGCGCATAAAATGAAAATTCAGCGTGGCGCATTGCCCGAAGATGGCGCGGACAACGACAACTTCCGCATCAAACGCTACATCGCCAAATACACCATTAACCCCGCCATCAGCCACGGCATCGCCCATGAAGTCGGCTCGATAGAAGTCGGCAAACTCGCCGATTTAGTGCTGTGGAATCCGGCGTTTTTCGGCGTAAAACCCAGCCTGATCTTAAAAGGCGGTCTCATCGCCGCCGCCGCGATGGGCGACCCCAACGCCTCCATCCCCACCCCGCAACCCGTGCATTACCGCCCCATGTTCGGCGCGTTCGGCGTTACCGCCGCCGCCACGTCCATGATCTTCCTGCCCCAAGCGGCGGTAGAAGGCGGCGTGCCTGCCAATTTGGGTTTGCGTAAACGCATCGGCATCGTCAAAAACACCCGCAACATCGGCAAGAAAGATTTGATCCACAACGCCTACCAACCCGTGATGGAAGTTGACCCGCAAACCTATGCGGTGAGAGCGGACGGGCAGTTGTTGACGTGTGAGCCAGTGGCGGTGTTGCCGTTTGCTCAGCGGTATTTTTTGTTTTGATGGAAAACTTTTGCAGTGGATATATATGAAATGAATGATTTTGAAGAGTATTTTGTGAACGATATTGTCCGTGATGACAGTGAGTTTACGTTTATATTGGAATCGCCACATACTACAGAGTTACAAACTAAGATTCCTGCTTCGGGTGAATCGGGGATAATCATGAGTAAAGCTTTATTTGGAGGTACCGTTTCTTTTGGTGATTTGCTTAAAAACAACCATTCATCTGTTTCGAAATTTTCCTTGATGAATGCTTCACGTTTTCCGCTTCAGGCGAGTTGTTATTCTGAACAGCTTCAGTTATCTAACAAAATTGAAAGGTTTTCTAAAGCTCGTAAATGGGAGAATGAGAAAGGCAAATACAATTTATTGACGCATAAGACAGAAATAAAGCGCGTTCTTGATTTGCCTTTAAGCCAACAAATAATTGATGATTTTAAGTCAAGATTTGATAACCATCTCCATAGTTCGAAATGTATGAATTTTGTAGTTTGTGGTGTGGTCGCGCAGGTGATATTTGAAAATACTATTGTTACAGGCGGCTGGTATCGTACGAAAAAAGAACTTTCTTATCATAATAATAAAATTAATGTCTTCTATGAAAATCATCCATCAGACCTTTCTGGGGAAACAGAAAGCATCTGGCTACAGATAGGGGAGATAGATAAATTGAGAAAATTTTTGATGTAAAGAGAATTACGCTAGTTCCAAGCTCCAGCTTGAGAACTCAAGTCCGAGAAGCTCTAGCTTCGAGAATACGGGAAGCAGGAGCTTCCGAAACTGCATTCCCAAGCCGGAGCTTCTGCTAGCTCCCAAGCTCCAGCTTCACTGCCATTAAGTTAACTCGTAACTGATGTTACGCTAGTTCCCAAGTTCCAGCTTGGGAACTCAAGTCCTCGAAGCTCTAGCTTCGAGAACTCGGGAAGCTAGAGCTTCCGAAACTGCATTCCTAAGCCGGAGCTTGGGAACGAGCCAAGGCTACGAGCAGGCGAGCGACGCTGAAACCATCGACAGATGCTAGTTCCCAAGCTCCAGCTTGGGAGCTCAAGTCCGAGAAGCTCTAGCTTCGAGAACACGGGAAGCCGGAGCTTCCGATACGGCATTCCCAAGCCGGGGCTTGGGAACGAGCCAAGGCTACTAGCAGGCGAGCGTTGCTGAAACCGCCGACGGACGCTAGTTCCCAAGCTCCAGCTTGGGAACTCAAGTCCGAGAAGCTCTAGCTTCGAGAATACGGGAAGCTAGAGCTTCCAAAACGGCATTGCCAAGTCGGAGCTTGGGAATGAGCTAAACACAAATCCAAACTAACCAAGCTCCGTTGAGAAAAAAACACCATGCCCAGAAGCCGCTACCGCGTCCTAAGCAATCCATGCCCGCATTTCATGACCGCCACGGTCAACCACTGGCTACCGTTGTTTACCCGCCCGGAAACGGTGGAAATCGTGTTGGATTCTTGGCGTTTTTTACAACGGGAATCAGGCTTTCAGCTTTATGGCTATGTCATCCTTGAAAACCACTTGCATCTGATCGCCGCGTCGGAAAATCTAAGCCACGATATGCAACGGTTCAAATCATACACGGCGAAGCAAATCATCGCGCATTTGGAACAACGCGGTGCGGCGAAGCTGTTGGAACTGTTGGCCTTTTTCAAACGCGCCCATAAGCAGGACACCGATTATCAGGTTTGGGAAGAAGGTAATCATCCGCAAATTATTGAATCTGAAGCAGTGATGCGGCAAAAGCTGGATTACATCCATCAAAATCCGGTAGAACGCGGCTATGTGGATCAGCCTGAACATTGGCGGTATTCCAGTGCGCGGAATTATGCGGGGCAAGCGGGGTTGATTGACGTGGTGCGGGATTGGTAAGCTCAGGCTTACCCTAAAGGGCATAAATGGGAACTCAAGCTAGCTTCGAGAATACGGGAAGCTGGAGCTTCCGAAACTGCGTTCCCAAGCTGGAGCTTGGGAACGAGCATATTCTTTACTGATTAATTGTTTAGTCCCACAATTAAGTGGTATATTTTATCACCAACTTAAAGAGGAAAAACGATGGGACAAGTATTACACGGAACAGCCATTTATGCCCTGTGGGTACGACCACGCACACCACAAGAGCAAAA
>Ga0208754_100210_pt1 | contig 22226 bp, 37 predicted proteins | sample LakWasMet55_HOW8_2_FD_183889 | JGI IMG/M metagenome (GOLD analysis project Ga0208754, IMG submission 183889) | Freshwater sediment methanotrophic microbial communities from Lake Washington under simulated oxygen tension - Sediment Metagenome... | ecosystem: Environmental > Aquatic > Freshwater >... | reverse complement strand
CAGTAACCGTAAAGCTGATCTCGCCGATTGCAATGGAAGACGGTTTACGCTTTGCGATTCGCGAAGGCGGTCGCACCGTGGGTGCTGGCGTTGTCGCTTCAATAATTGAGTAATAAATATGTCAAATCAAACTATCAGAATTCGATTGAAGTCATTTGATCATAAACTGATCGATCAGTCGGCTGGTGAGATAGTAGAAACAGCGAGAAGAACGGGTGCGCAAGTTAAAGGTCCGATTCCATTGCCTACTAAAAAAGAGCGTTTTACAATTTTGATTTCACCGCATGTAAATAAAGATGCGAGAGATCAGTATGAGTTGAGAACATACAAAAGATTGCTGGATATCGTTGAACCAACTGATAAAACCGTAGATGCATTGATGAAGCTGGATCTTGCAGCAGGCGTTGATGTCCAGATAAAGTTGAATTAAAAATCGAGGAATTGGCAGATGTCAATAGGTCTTATAGGTCGTAAGTGTGGTATGACCAGAGTTTTTTGTGAAGATGGGTCGTCGGTTCCTGTCACAGTTCTCCAGATTGATTCTAATAGAGTCACTCAGGTTAAAAATGTTGAAACCGATGGTTATCGTTCGATTCAAGTAGCAGCGGGCGAAAAAAAATCTTCAAGAGTTAATAAAGCGCTGGCAGGGCATTTTGCGGCCGCTAATGTAACAGCCGGACGTGGTCTTTGGGAATTTAGGCTTGAAGACGGTGAAGGCATTGACCTATCTGCTGGTTCTGAGTTATCGGTTAATATTTTTTCTGAAGGTCAAGTAGTTGATGTTCAAGGTAAAAGCATAGGTAAGGGGTTTGCTGGTGGCATTAAAAGGCATAATTTCAGTATGCAGGATGCTACTCATGGGAACTCACGGTCACACCGTGTGCTTGGCTCAATAGGTATGAATCAAACACCGGGTCGTGTATTCAAAGGAAAAAAAATGGAAGGGCATCTAGGAGCTGTAAAGACAACAGTTCAGAATTTGACCATTCATTCAATTGATACATCAAGAAATTTAATTTTAGTAAAAGGTGCTGTGCCTGGTGCTAAAGGCGGAGATGTAATAATTACACCCGCAGTAAAAAAGCGAAATAAAGGTTAGGCCATGGGTTTAGAAATATCTGCTTTAAATAAAGAAGACTCTGCTGGAAATGTGGAGGCGGCTGACGCTGTTTTTGGGCAGTCTTTTAATGAAACATTGGTTCATCAGTTAGTCACGCGATTTCTTGCGGGTTCTCGTGCTGGTACCAAAGCTCAGAAAACTCGTTCTGATGTCAGCGGTGGCGGCGCAAAGCCTTGGAAACAAAAAGGTACCGGTCGGGCAAGATCGGGCACAACGAGAAGTCCTATTTGGCGTACTGGTGGTGTAACGTTTGCAGCAAGGCCTAGATCATATGAACAGAAATTAAATAAAAAAATGTTTCGTGTTGGTATTAGATCTATATTATCTGAGTTATTGAGACAAGGACGTTTGGTTGTCAGCAGCGATATTTTGCCGAGTTCATTTAAAACGAAAGATCTCAGTGAGAAGTTAAAAAATATTGAGGCTAAAAGGATTTTAATTATTGTTGAAAGCGTAGATGCAAATCTGGCTTTGGCGTCAAGAAACATTCCTTATCTTGAAGTAATTGAAGCGACAAATTTAAATCCGGTATTATTAGTTGGTGCAGATAAAGTTATTGCTACGCCAAATGCACTAAAAATGTTAGAGGTTCGTTTGTCATGAGTATTTATAATTACCAGTTGGCAAGTGTTATTGAAGCTCCAATTATTTCAGAAAAAAGTACAATTGCGGCTGAAAAAAACAGGCAGTTTGTTTTTAAAGTACAAAAACAAGCCAGCAAAAAACAAGTAAAAAGCGCCGTTGAAGTAATGTTTAATGTAGAAGTTGAATCAGTTCAAGTTTTAAACATTAAGGGTAAAGAGAAAAAGTTTGGCAGATCATTGGGTCGAAGATCCGATTGGAAGAAAGCTTATGTAAAGCTTAAGCTAGGTTATGATATAGAATTTTCTGCTGCTTAATTTATAAAGCAACGGATCAATAGGAAACGGTAGAAAGTATGGCCATTGTAAAGTCAAAACCGACCTCACCAGGATCACGGTTTGTAGTACGCATAAAAAACGATGAATTGCATAAAGGCAAGCCTTATGCGCCTTTGTTATCTAAAAATAGCAAAAGTGGCGGTCGTAATAACCAGGGGCGTATAACAACGCGTCATGTAGGTGGTGGTCATAAGCAACACTACCGGATTATTGATTTTAAAAGAAATAAGACTGATATTCCTGCTGTAGTTGAGCGTCTGGAATATGATCCGAATAGAACGGCCAATATAGCCTTAATATTATTTAAAGATGGGGAGCGTAAATATATTATTGCTCCTAAAGGGCTAGAAGTAGGCCAGGAAATTATTTCTTCAGAAAGTGTTCTTGTTAAGCCAGGTAACTGTATGCCTTTAAGGAACATTCCAATGGGTACCACGGTTCACTGTGTAGAATTAAAACCAGGAAAAGGTGCTCAGGTAGCAAGAAGTGCAGGCACATCAGTGCAATTAGTAGCAAGAGATGGTGCCCATGCTACTATAAGGATGCGTTCTGGAGAAATGCGCAAGGTTTTGGCTGATTGTCGTGCCGTAATTGGTGAAGTGTCAAACTCTGAGCATAATCTTGCTTCATTAGGTAAGGCTGGTGCATCAAGATGGCGTGGGGTCAGACCTACTGTCCGCGGTGTAGTAATGAACCCTGTAGATCACCCGCATGGTGGTGGTGAGGGCCGTACTTCCGGTGGAAGACATCCTGTATCTCCTTGGGGTATGCCAACCAAGGGATATAAAACAAGAAAAAACAAACGTACTGATAATATGATTATCAGACGTCGTAAGCAGAAATAGAGAGGAATTAGCGTGCCGCGTTCAATTAAAAAAGGTCCTTTCATTGATCATCATCTTCTTAAGAAAGTTGAAGATGCTGTAAGTAGCAATAATCGGAAACCGATTAAAACATGGTCAAGAAGATCAATGATTATCCCAGATATGCTTGGTCTGACAATTGCGATTCATAATGGTAAGCTGCACATCCCTGTTCTGATTTCTGAGAACATGGTTGGTCATAAATTAGGTGAATTCGCACCCACGCGTACTTATAAAGGCCATGTGGCTGATAAAAAGTCTAAGTAAGGTTTGTGTTAATGGAAATTTCAGCAAAATTAAATAATGCTCCGCTATCAGCACAGAAAGCCCGTTTGGTAGGTGATCAAATTCGTGGATTGCCTGTTGACAAGGCTTTAAATATTTTGAAGTTTAGTTCAAAAAAAGCGGCGTTTATTGTTAAGAAAATTCTCGAATCAGCAATAGCCAATGCAGAGCATAACGAAGGCGCAGATATTGATGATTTAAAAGTGTCGACCGTTTATATTAATGAAGGGGTGACATTGAAAAGATTTAAGGCAAGAGCTAAAGGACGTGCGAACCATATCCTTAAAAGGACCTGCCATATTACAATTAAAGTCGCAGCAGTCGAGTAGAGGCAGAAAATGGGTCAGAAAGTTCATCCAACAGGCATACGGCTTGGCATTGTCAAAGATTGGAATTCAAGATGGTATGCTAATAGCCAGAATTACTCTACATTCCTGTATCAGGATATAACTGTAAGAGAATTTATAAGAAAAAAACTGGCGCATGCGTCAGTAAGTCACATACAAATTAATCGTCCAGCCAATAATGCGCAAATCACTATACATACTGCAAGACCAGGTATCGTAATAGGAAAAAAGGGTGAAGACATAGATGTTTTAAGGCAGGAAATATCCAAGATAATCGGCGTTCCTGTGCAACTTAATGTTGAAGAGATCAGAAAGCCTGAACTAGATGCCTTATTAGTGGCCGAAGGAGTTGCGCAGCAACTTGAAAAAAGAATTATGTATCGCCGGGCAATGAAGCGTGCTGTAACAAATACAATGCGTTTAGGTGCAGAAGGTATAAAAATTAATATTGGCGGTCGATTAAATGGTGCTGAGATCGCCAGAAGCGAGTGGTATAGAGAAGGTCGTGTGCCTTTACATACGCTAAGAGCTGATATTGATTATGCAACTGCAGAAGCAAATACAACCTACGGAATTATCGGCATTAAAGTCTGGATATTTAAAGGTGAAGTATTTGATATGGATGCACATATTGCGTCCATTAATTCTGATTCTAAAAAATAGTTGAAGGGATAGAGAAATGCTTCAACCTAAAAGAACAAAATTCCGTAAGCAGCATAAAGGCAGAAATAACGGTACTGCCGTCCGTGGTTCTTCAGTAAGTTTTGGTGAATATGGCCTAAAATCAGTCAGCCGCGGTAGGCTAACTGCTAGGCAAATTGAGTCTGCACGGAGAACTATTACTAGGCACATAAAAAGAGGCGGTAAAATTTGGATAAGAATTTTTCCAGATAAGCCAATTACTAAAAAACCTTTAGAAGTTCGTATGGGAAAAGGCAAAGGTAGTGTAGAATACTGGGTTGCTCAGATAAGACCTGGAACAATGCTATATGAAATACAGGGCGTTTCCGAGGAATTGGCACGAGAAGCATTTACGTTAGCAGCAGCCAAGTTACCTTTGAAAACACTCTTTACTGTACGGACAATAATGTAATGAAAGCAAGTGAATTACGCCAAAAATCAAAAGACGAGCTAGGTAAATTGTTGCTAGATTTATCGAGAGAGCGTTTTAATCTGAAAATGCAAAAAGGTACAAGTCAGTTATCTAAGCCAGATCAGATAAAAAAAGTTAGACGTGATGTGGCTCGTATCCACACCATATTAAATGAACTGGCAGGTGCATAATATGACTGAAAATGTAGCTGAAAACACAGTAAAGTTAAGAACAATAACTGGGCGTGTTGTTAGTAATAAAGCCGACAAAACAATTACAGTTCTAGTTGAACGCGTTGTAAAGCATCCGGTTTATGGTAAATATATAAAGCGGTCAACCAAGTTGTTGGCTCATGATGAAAATAATATATCTCAGGAAGGTGATGTGGTTTCTATTACCTCTTGCAGGCCTTTATCTAAGCGCAAGACTTTTAAGCTAGTCGAAGTTTTAGAAAATACAAATAAATAGAAGAACTATTTACTATTATAGTATAGGAATAAATCATGATTCAGATGCAAACTAACCTTGACGTCGCCGATAACAGCGGTGCAAAAAGGGTCATGTGTATCAAAGTGTTGGGGGGATCACATAGGCGTTATGCTGGTATTGGTGATATTATCAAGGTCAGTATAAAAGACGCTATTCCTCGTGGACGTGTAAAAAAAGGCGAAGTTTACAATGCGCTAGTAGTAAGGACCTGTAAAGGTGTTCGCAGACCAGATGGTTCTGTAATCCGATTTGATGGAAATGCAGCTGTTATCCTGAATAATAATTTGCAGCCACTTGGTACCCGTATTTTTGGTCCAGTAACGCGCGAGCTAAGAGGTGAGAAATTTATGAAAATTATTTCACTTGCTCCTGAAGTTCTATAAAAAATTAGGGTATTAAAAATGCAAAAAATAAAAAAAGGCGATGACGTAGTTGTTCGAACAGGGAAAGATAAAGGTAAAAGCGGTAGAGTGTTACAGGTTTTAAAGGATAGCAAGGTCTTAGTCGAAGGCATAAATCAAGTTAAAAAGAACCAAAAAGCTAACCCAAATGCTGGTATTTCTGGAGGCATTATCGTAAAAGATATGCCTATTAGCATTTCTAATATTGGTTTATATAACCCTGCTACCAAAAAAGCAGATCGTGTTGGCTTTAAGTTTCTGGAAGATGGGAAAAAAGTCAGAGTTTTCAAGTCAACAAATGAAGTTGTTGATGCGTAAGGTGTAGATGAATCATGGCTAGACTAGAATCCGTATATAAAGAAACAATCCTTCCGGCTTTAGTGCAACAATTTGGTTACAAGTCTGTAATGCAAGCGCCGAGGCTTACTAAAATTACCCTTAACATGGGAGTGGGGGGCGCTGTTGCAGATAAAAAAATATTGCAGTCAGCGCTAAGTGATATGGAGAAAATTTCAGGCCAAAAACCTGTAATAACGCTTGCAAGAAAATCAATTGCCGGCTTTAAAATTCGTGATGATATGCCTATAGGTTGTAAAGTAACTTTACGTAGCGACAGAATGTACGAATTTTTAGATCGTTTAATAAGTATTTCTATTCCTCGAATCCGTGACTTTAGAGGATTAAGTCCTAAAAGCTTTGATGGGCGTGGTAACTATTCAATGGGTGTTAAAGAGCAGATCATTTTTCCGGAAATTGATTATGACAAGATTGACACATTACGTGGTATGGATATTACAATTACAACAACTGCTAAGACAAACGAAGAAGGTTTGGCATTATTAAAGTTGTTTAATTTCCCATTTAAGCACTAAGGCAGGGTTCTCATGGCAAAAAAATCAATGATTGCGCGTGAAAATAAGCGTAAAAAATTAGTAAAAAAGTATGATGTTAAACGCAGGCTTTTGAAAGAAACTATTCGAAGCCCAAATACAGCATTCGAAGATAAAGAGTCTGCTCAGTTACAACTTCAAAAATTACCAAGAGACTCAAATGTAACAAGAGTCCGTAACCGTTGTAATTTGACTGGTCGTCCACATGGTTATTACCGCAAATTCGGACTTAGTCGAAATAAACTAAGAGAAGCAACTATGCGTGGTGATGTTCCTGGTTTAGTGAAGGCAAGTTGGTAATTAGGTTGGAGAGTAGAATATGAGCATGACAGATCCAGTAGCAGATATGTTGACACGCATTAGAAACGGTCAATCTGCTGGAAAAAAGAATATTAAACAGCCTTCTTCAAAGCTAAAAGTATCGATTGCAAAGGTGCTTAAAGATGAAGGATATATTACAGATTTTAGTACAGAAACTAATGGTAACCATACAGAAATGACCATTGAGTTAAAGTATTATAAAGGTGCCCCTGTAATTGAAAGCATAAAAAGAATTAGCAGGCCTGGTTTACGTATTTACAAGTCTAAAGATGAGTTGCCAAAGGTTCTTGGTGGGCTGGGAATTGCTATTGTATCAACATCAAATGGTGTGATGACCGATAGAGCTGCGCGTGCCATTGGGCATGGCGGCGAAGTTATCTGTACTGTTTGCTAAGGTAGTCGTATATGTCAAGAATTGCTAAAGCTCCAGTAATAATCCCAAGCGGCGTGGAAATAAACATAAGTGATAATAGCCTGACTGTAAAGGGAAGCAAAGGGCAATTATCTCATTTATTCAATCCTTCTATTAATATTGCAGTAACTGACAATATAATTCAAATTGAATGGGATAAAAATGATAAAAATGCTACAGCGCAAGCCGGAACGGCAAGAGCTATAGTAAATAATATGGTAGTAGGTGTTTCATCTGGCTTTGAAAAGAAGCTGACATTAATCGGTGTAGGTTATAGAGCTCAAGCAAAGGACAATATCCTGAATTTAGCTTTAGGATTTTCTCATCCGGTTGATTTTGAAGTTCCAGTTGGGATTTCAGTAGAAACGCCGACACAAACGGAAATACTAATAAAGGGAAGTGATAAACAACAAGTAGGTCAAGTTGCTGCTAAAATCAGGGCTTATCGTCCGCCTGAGCCTTATAAAGGTAAAGGTGTAAGATATGCTGAAGAGCATGTCGCAAGAAAAGAAGCTAAGAAAAAATAAGGTAGCGTCATGGAAAAGAAAGAAACTCGTTTAAAACGCGCATTAAAGTTGCGTAGTAAAATCAAAAAACTAAGCGCTGTACGTTTATCTATTCATAAAACTTCCCAGCATATTTATGCGCAAGTGATTAGTGGAGATGGAAGCGTTACATTGGCAAGTGCCTCTACTACTCAGACTGAGATAAAGTCGGCATTAAAAAATACAGGCAATGTTGAAGCTGCTGCACAAGTAGGTAAGTTCATTGCTCAAAAAGCTATTGCAGCCGGAGTCACTGAGGTTGCTTTTGACCGTTCTGGATTTAAATATCATGGACGTGTTAAAGCATTGGCTGATGCCGCTCGTGAAGCTGGTTTGAAATTTTAGGAGAATAAAGTGGCTACAGCACCTGCTCAAGGTAGTACTGACGGTTTACAAGAGAAACTGGTTAATGTTAGGCGTGTCGCAAAAGTTGTAAAAGGCGGTAGAGTTTTTGGATTCACTGCATTAACAGTGGTTGGTGACGGTGAGGGTCGGGTCGGTTACGGTGTAAGCAAAGCACGAGAAGTACCGATAGCGATTCAGAAATCTTTGGAACAAGCGCGCAAAAATATGCGCAAAGTGTCGCTAAAAGGTGACACCTTACAATATCCGATTATGAATACAACAGGTGCAGCTAAAGTTTATATGCAGCCTGCTTCTGAAGGTACAGGAATAATTGCAGGTGGTGCAATGAGAGCTGTATTTGAAGTAGTCGGAGTTCATAATGTCTTGGCAAAATGTATTGGTACAAGTAATCCTATAAATGTTGTTAGGGCGACAATTAATGGATTAACCGGGATGCATAATGTTAACCACATAGCTGCAAAACGTGGTTTATCAATTGAACAGATTATTGGGTAGTTGCAATGTCGGCTAAAAAATTAAGCGTTACGATGATAAAGAGCAAGTTTGGTCGTTTGCCACGCCATCAAGCTTGTCTAAAGGGTCTGGGTTTGAGAAAAATCAATCAGACAGTTGAACTACTGAATACTACTGAAAACAGAGGTATGATAAATAAAATATCGTACATGTTAAAAGTGGAGGAGTTGTAATGTTTTTGAATACTATTCAGGCAAGTGAAGGGGCGCGAAAAAAATCTAAGCGTGTGGGTCGTGGTATTGGTTGCACATTAGGTAAAACTTGTGGTAGAGGGCATAAAGGTCAAAAAGCACGTAGTGGCGGATTCCATAAGGTTGGATTTGAGGGTGGTCAAATGCCTTTGCAGCGCAGGCTGCCTAAAATTGGATTTACCTCGACCACTAGTAAATATTCTGCCGAAGTAAGATTGAGTGAATTAAATAATTTGAACGTTGAGATAGTCGATCTAAAAACTTTGATTGATAGCAATATAGTTTCTGAGTTTACAAAAAAAGCAAAAATAATTAAATCTGGGGAGCTTAAGAAAGCCCTAGTCATCAAAGGTATTGCTGTTACAAGCGGAGCTAAAATATCTATCGAAGCTGCTGGCGGCAAAGTAGAGGTTTAGGTGAGTACATCAAGAGCTCAGATGAATAGTAAAGCTGGTGGCTTGTCAGAAATTAAAGCAAGATTGCTTTTTGTTTTGGGAGCTCTTTTTGTTTACCGTGTTGGAGCCCATATACCAGTCCCAGGAATAGATCCCAAAGCTTTAGCAGCAATGTTTGAGCAACAGAGCGGATCCATTTTAGACATGTTCAACATGTTTTCGGGTGGTGCTCTTATGCGTTTAAGTTTGTTTGCGCTTGGCATTATGCCATATATCTCGGCGTCTATAATTATGCAGTTGATGACTGTAGTTATTCCTGCGATGGAGCAATTAAAAAAAGAAGGAGAGTCCGGTAGACGCAAGATTTCCCAGTTTACGCGTTATGGTACAGTTGTATTAGCTACTTTTCAGGCTATTGGAATATCTCTTGCCTTGCAAAATCAGACTGCAGGTGGGCTCTCTGTTGTTTTGAATCCAGGAATAAGTTTTGTTGCAATTACTACAATAACGCTGGTTACAGGTACTGTATTCCTTATGTGGTTAGGTGAGCAAGTAACAGAGAGAGGGATTGGTAACGGCATTTCCATGATTATCTTTGCTGGTATCGTGTCTGGGTTGCCTAAGGCTGTGGGTGGAACCCTGGAGCTGGCAAGAACGGGAGAAATGAACGGTGCCTTTATAATTTTGTTATTTTTATTGTCTATTTCGGTTACCGCACTTGTTGTTTTTGTCGAGAGAGGCCAAAGACGAATTCTTATTAATTATCCTAAAAGGCAACAAGGGCGTAAGCTCTATGGTGGGCAAACTAGTTTTCTTCCATTAAAGCTGAATATGGCTGGTGTAATACCTCCTATTTTTGCATCAAGTATAATTTTGTTCCCCGCAACAATTGCAGGCTGGTTTGGTAATTCCGATGGCTTTGAATGGCTTCAAGATATTGCCACGATGTTGTCTCCCGGGCAGCCCGTGTATGTTATATTTTATGCTACAGCGATCATTTTCTTCTGTTTTTTTTACACCGCCTTGGTGTTTAATTCAAAGGAAACCGCTGAAAACTTAAAAAAATCTGGTGCTTTTTTACCAGGCATAAGGCCTGGCTTTCAAACAAGTTCTTATATTGATAAAGTAATGACAAGGCTGACTTTAATTGGGGCATTTTATATAACACTTGTATGTTTGTTGCCTGAGTTTTTAATTGTATATTGGAATGTGCCATTTTATTTTGGGGGAACATCCTTGCTGATTATTGTCGTAGTAGTTATGGATTTTATATCTCAAATTCAAACGCATGTAATGTCTCAGCAATACGAAGGCTTAATGAAAAAAGCTAATCTTAAAAAATAATTTATATAAGAATATTTAAGGAATTCACTGTGAAAGTACGTGCTTCTGTTAAAACAATTTGTAGAAAGTGCAAAATAGTAAAAAGAAATGGTGTCGTAAGAGTTATCTGTATTGATGGTAGACATAAACAAAGACAAGGCTAAGTTTTCTTGTCAAATAAATAATCAAATGTTATAATTCTACTCTTAACTTTAGTATAATACTCAGAGGAATATCTGGATGGCGCGTATTGCCGGTATAAATATACCAGATCATAAACATGCAGTTATCGCTTTAACTTCAATTTATGGTATTGGACGTCAAACTGCAAGTGAAATTTGCGATAAGGTAGGTATATTACCTTCCGTAAAAATAAAAGAATTAACAGAAGAACAGCTGGAATCTATTCGTAATGTTGTTTCAAAAATGACAGTAGAAGGTGATCTTCGTCGTGAAGTCTCAATGAATATAAAGCGGTTGATGGATCTTGGTTGTTATCGCGGCATACGGCATCGTCGTGGACTACCTTTGAGAGGACAGAGAACTAGAACTAATGCTCGTACTCGAAAAGGTCCACGTAAACCAATTAGAAAATAAGATATTTCTTTAAGAGATCAAAGTAAATGGCTAGTCCAAACCGTGCAAGAAAACGCATAAAAAAAGAAGTCGCTGACGGTATAGTGCATGTTCACGCTTCCTTTAACAACACAATAATAACTATTACAGACAGAAAAGGTAATACTTTGTCTTGGGCAACATCCGGTGGTTCAGGCTTCCGCGGGTCAAGGAAAAGTACGCCATTCGCTGCACAGGTTGCTGCTGAAAAAGCTGGCATAGTTGCGCAAGAATTTGGTGTTAAAAATCTTGATGTTATGATTAAAGGGCCGGGGCCAGGTCGGGAATCTGCAGTACGTTCTTTGAATAATCTGGGGTTTAAAATTAATAATATCGTTGATGTGACCCCCATTCCTCACAATGGCTGTCGTCCGCCTAAGAAACGTCGCGTATAAAGAATCTGGAGTAGTATTATGGCAAGATATCTTGGACCTACCTGTAAATTAAGTCGTAGGGAAGGAACTGATCTGTTTTTGAAAAGCAGAGGCAAATCATTAGAAGGTAAATGTAAGCTGGATCAGAGACCTGGGCAACACGGAACTAAACGCGCTCGAAACTCAGATTACGCTACGCAGTTACGCGCAAAGCAAAGGTTGCGTAGAATATATGGTGTATTAGAAAAACAGTTTAGAAATTATTATAAATCGGCTGATATGAAAAAAGGTGCAACAGGTGAAAACTTGTTGAATCTTCTTGAGTCAAGGTTAGATAATGTCGTTTACCGAATGGGTTTTGCTTCTACTCGTGCTGAAGCTCGGCAGTTAGTTAGTCATAAGTCAATTCAAGTTAACGGTACATTAATTAATATTCCTTCTTATCAGGTATTACCTGGTGATGTTTTGTCAGTTAGAGAAAAAGCAAAAAAACAACAAAGGATAGTTGATGCACTCACTGTTACAGAGCAGTATGGATTTCCTGCTTGGGTTGATGTTAATTCCAAAGCCATGTCTGGCACATTTAACTCTTTACCTGATCGCGTCGATTTAGGTAGCGATATTAATGAGCAGCTAGTAGTAGAGCTTTACTCTAAATAATTGCAGTTAAGAGGGATATAAATGCAGAATTCTATTTCTGGCTTATTGAAGCCTCGATTAGTTGAAGTTGTAAGCAAAACACCCAATCATTCCAGGATTGTAATTGAGCCTCTAGAGCGTGGTTTTGGGCATTCTTTAGGGAACGCCTTGAGACGTGTGTTGCTATCAACAATTCCTGGTTGTGCTGTTACGGATGTTGAAATCGAAGGTGTGCTTCATGAGTACACAACAATAGAGGGTGTTCAAGAAGATGTAATTGACATTTTATTGAACCTAAAGAAATTGGCAGTTGTTCTTCATTCCAAAGATGAAGTTGAGCTGACCTTAACAAAAAATGGCGCAGGCCCTGTTACTGCAGGCGACATTAACGTTCACCATGATGTCGAGATTATTAATCCTGATCTGGTTATAGCCAACTTAACTCAAGTTGGTGTTTTAAATATGAAAATCAGAGTGCGCCGAGGCAGAGGATATGAGCCTGTCAGTGTTCGTAAGTCTAACTCTGAGCACAGTCTTGTTGTTGGTGTTTTGCAATTAGATGCGTCGTATAGTCCTGTTGTTAAAGTAGCGTATCAGGTTGAAAGTACTCGTGTCGAACAACGGACTAATTTGGACAAACTGATAATTGAGTTAGAAACAAATGGAACTGTTGATCCCGAAGAAACCATTAAGCTTGCTGCGACGATATTGCATGATCAATTGTCTGTTTTTGTTGATTTTGAAAAAGTAAATGATCAGCTTGAAGAAGAGAAAGTTGAAGTTGTTGAGGTATTTGAACCTGTTCTTTTGCGTCCTGTTGATGATCTTGAGTTAACTGTTCGTTCGGCTAATTGTTTAAAAGCAGAGAATATTTTTTATATTGGCGACTTAATTCAGCGAACTGAAGTTGAGTTGTTGAAAACTCCAAATCTCGGTAAAAAGTCTTTGACTGAAATTAAAGATATTCTTGCTTTAAAAGGTTTGTCGCTCGGTATGCGGTTGGAAAACTGGCCGCCTGAAAATCTTGCAGACCAAACCCATTCTATAATTAACTAACAAACTAAAGGTCTTCTAATAATGAGACATCGTAAATCAGGTAGAAAATTTAATATTAATAGCAGTCACCGCAAGGCTCTGTTTAGCAATATGACAGCTTCTTTGTTTAGACATGAGCTAATCAAGACAACCTTACCTAAAGCAAAAGAATTGAGAAGCTTTGCTGAGCCGTTAATTACCTTGTCTAAGGAAGATAATGTAGCTAAAAGACGTCTTGCTTTTGCTCGCTTACGTGATCGTGAAGTGGTTACGAAGTTGTTTAATGAATTAGGTCCTCGTTATAAAGACAGAGCGGGTGGTTACCTTCGTATTATGAAATGTGGATTCAGGTCAGGTGATGATGCTCCGATGGCTTATGTGGAGTTGGTTGATAGACCTGAATAAACAACATAATATCAGGCATAAAAAAGCCGGCTTAGCCGGCTTTTTTATGCCTGATAACTATTTTTCCAATAGCGCCAATTTCCCTTCTTTTCCATTCCATTCATCTGCATCGGGTAGTGCTGGTTTTACATCAGTAATTATTGGCCATGTTTTGGATAGCTGTGCATTCAAGTCAATAAATTGTTGCTGGTTATCAGGTACCTCGTCTTCAGCAAAAATAGCGTTAGCTGGACACTCTGGTTCGCATAATGTGCAATCAATACATTCATCTGGGTCAATAACTAGAAAATTCGGACCTTCATGAAAGCAATCGACTGGGCATACGTCCACACAGTCAGTAAATTTACATTTAATACAGTTTTCAGTGACTACAAAAGCCATAATTATTTTTACCAGAAAGTTTTAGAGAAAATGTGTTTGAGTATATCAGCTATATTAACAGAAACTGATCATTCATTGAACACTGGGTTTGTATTTAAGCAAATCGCAATTATATAGCCTGTAGAAATGGTTATTATTTTGCGCTGAGTGAATTAAATAAAGAAAATAAGTTCTTTGATAGGTTTACTTTTCTTTCCTTGATGCTTTTTAATGCTATTTTTGCCTGTTCTTTGAGTTGGCTGTCAGCATACATTTGTTCATCTCTGATAGGTGCAATTACCGCCTTTTCAAAATACACTTCGGCTTCCTTAATGTTGTTGTTGGATAAAAGAAAATCGCCATAGAAATAATTTGTATCGATACCGTTAGGATTTATTTTGAGTGCGGCTTGGAGCAATTTATTGGCTTCTTCTTCATCGCCAAATGCTATAGGCCATTCTGGAACCATATAATACAGGGTTCCTAGTACAACATAAGCTGAACCATTCATTGTTTTGGGATCGATTGCAATTGCTTTGTTCAGCAATGCGCGAGCATCATTAATCGCATCAAGTGCTGCAACAGCATCCTGATGGTCAGCGTAGCTTGCTTTTACAACCGCCTGCCAATAAAGGGGGCCTGCATTATTGGGATATTGTTGCACGAGCCGCATAGTCTGGTCTAACAGATGCTGATAAGATTCGGACTGCTGAGCAGAGGCACCGTAGTAAGTTTTTGCCCACTCGGACTCAATGTTGTTTAGAGAATCTTGTAGATTTTCTGCAAAACATTGAGTAGATAGTATCAATAATGCAACAAAAGTTGTTTTTTTCATACTGCAAATATAGAGCAAAATATTTGCATTTTCAATATTAAAAATTTAAATAGTTAATTTTATCGCCATTCAGAATAAGGGTGAATCGATAAGTTGTTATTATAGTATCGTAAATCATTTGTAACTTCGGAACCCAGCCAATCCGGTTTTGCAAAAGATTTTCCGACTTCTGATAGCTCAATTTCGGCAACGATAAGCCCTTGGTTATCGCCTTCAAATTCGTCAATTTCCCAGATGTTATCAGCATGGCTAATAAAATGACGGGTTTTTTCTATTAATGGTTTCCTGCAAAGATTGTTAATAATCTCATTGGCATCAGGTAGCGGTATTTCATATTCATATTCAAACCGATGGGTACCAATTGTCGCACTTTTTATGTTAAGCCATGCTTTATCAGCGCTAACTCTAACTCTTATAGAGCTGCTGGCCTGGGCACTCAAGTAACCTTGGCGATATTTGATTGAGCGACTGACATACTTTCGCCAGTCATCGTTAGCAAGCAAAAATTTATGTTCTATTTCTATAGCCATCAGATTTTTTTGCAGTTATTGCTGCCGTCACAGAAAGGGGGAGTTTGCGTTGCTGAGCAGCCGCATAAATATAAGGTTGTTGTTTGTTCCGCAATGAACTTAACAGATTTTTTGTCCGAATATTCTCTGTGTGAATGATCGCATAAAGGCATGGTTTGGCTATAGCCGCAGCTGCACCATGAATATTTTGTTCCTGCTTCAACAGCTACAGGCAGAGGTGAATTAGTTGTCATTGAACTATTAAGTTTATAAGTTGTTGGGGGCCATAATTATAGAATATGGCCCGTTGATCGACTAACCAACAGTCAGTTTTTCATTATTTGTAATAGGTTAGCCAGTTGATATTTCTTGGTATGAATTGCATATTGAGGCGAATATTGCTTAATGCAGAACGTGCGATTCTAGCTAATAAATGGAATAGATAGATTTCAGTGTTTCTGCCCATTTTAAGCATAAGCCACATTTGCTTAACATGGTTCATGTATAATTTTTTTCTACGGTGAGCGTTTTAAAAAATCTGACGTTACTTTATGAGCATTATAAGAAAACTGGTATCACAAACTGCGATTTACGGACTTAGTAGTATTTTTGGACGTTTCCTCAACTACCTTCTGGTTCCGCTTTATACGTATTATTTCTCACCGGCAGAATATGGTGTTGTTTCCGAGTTCTATGCTTATTCGGGCTTTTTCTCTGTCTTGTTGTTGGCAGGGTTCGAGACCGGCTATTTTCGGTTTCGCAACAAAGATAACACTGGGGCGGATGTTGCGTATTCAACAGCATTGATCTTTGTTGTTCTCGTTAACCTGATTTTTTTTCTAGGAATTACTTTAGCCAATACCCAACTTTCGGCAGTATTGAAGTATTCTCTTCACCCTGAATATGTGCTGTGGTTCAGTATTATTTTAGTGCTGGATGCTGTTGCTGCGATTCCTTTTGCGCGCTTGCGGGCAGAAAACAGAGCGCTTCGCTTCGCTGCGATAAAGGTTACAGAGATATTGGTCACAGTTTTATTGAGCCTATTTTTTATCATTTACTGCCCTAAGGTATATGTGCAAAACCCTCATTCATGGGTAGAGCAAGTTTACAATCCAACTGTTGGCTTGGGTTATATTTTTATTGCCAATTTAATAGCCAGTGGGTGCAAATTTTTACTGCTTCTCCCTCAACTAGGAGGTTTGGTTTGGGGTTTTGACCGACAATTATTTGTCCGTATGCTGAGTTATTCCTTGCCTATGGTGGTGATTGGGTTTGCAGGAATTATAAATGAAATGCTAGATCGTGCCCTCCTAAAGTACCTTCTGCCTTACGATGTTCAAACTAATTTGAAAATGTTAGGTATTTATAGCGCTTGCTACAAGTTGTCTATTTTGATGTCTTTGTTTATTCAGGCCTTCCGTTATGCGGCTGAACCATTTTTCTTCTCTTATTCGGGTAAAAGTGACGCGCGTGAAGTTTATGCTCAGGTGCTCAAGTTTTTTGTCATTTTCTGTGTGTTCATATTTTTACTGGTGACTTTATATATCGATTTCTTCAAGTATTTTCTTGGTAGCGAATTCCGTGAAGGTCTTGAAGTAGTCCCCATTCTATTGCTGGCTAATTTGAGTTTGGGTATTTATGTCAATTTGTCGATTTGGTACAAACTGACTGATCGTACCTTGATGGGTGCATTTGTATCATTAGGTGGTGCGCTGTTGACTGTCACGCTTAATATCTGGTGGATTCCTGTTTTTTCTTATGTCGGCTCTGCGTGGGCGACATTGGTGTGTTATGCAAGCATGGCTGTTGTTTCGTATTTGCTGGGCCGAAAGTATTATCCCGTTGATTATGATATCAAGCGCATTCTGGCTTATGTAGCGTTGGGCGTTGTTTTATTTTTAATTCGGGGGATGGTCGGGAAAGATATTAATTGGCAACCTTGGCTATTATCAAGTGCGTTGATGTTGATTTATTTGCTGACAATTACGCTTTTTGAGAGACGACAATTAGCAACAAGGATTGAGCAATGAATAACACTTCCAATTGCCATGTATTTTGATAAAGCCTTCAGTGCTAGAATGCCGAAAATTTTAAGGCTAATTAAGTATCTAATCCCGACTTATGGTAGATAACCCTGAATTTAAAGCGCGGCTGATTGCCGGGTTTATTTTATTATTGCTGGGCGGCTGGGTTCTTCATAGTTTTTTAGCCTTGTTAGCGTGGGCAATCGTGCTTGCTATTACCACATGGCCAATTTATCGACGTCTGCTTACTTTGGGTGAGAGCCATGGCAAAGTTACCTGGAGCGCTGCTAGCCTTATTCTGCTTATTGCTGCGATTATTTTAGTCCCCGTTGGCTTTGGCTTGAGCCGGTTATTAATCGAAGCACAGTCTCTTGGACAAATTTTCACAACGGCGCAAAATGCAGGTATTCCTGTGCCTGCTTGGCTACAAACCCTGCCTATGATTGGCGGCTGGGCAGCAGATTTTTGGCAGCATGCTCTGGGCAGTCCTGAGGCGGCTAATGAGTCTTTACATTGGCTGGGTACTGGTCATGCCGTCACCTATACCAAAGAATTCGCCAGCCAGCTATTACACCGTTTTTTCAGTTTTTTGACAGTCCTTCTCGTCTTGCTTTTTGTTTATCAGCATGGTGATAGTTTGGCTCGACAAGTGCTCGCCAGCAGCCGTAAATTATTCGGTGAAACGGGTGTTCGTTACTTGTTGCATGCGACTATAGCTGTGCGCGCCACGGTTAATGGTATGGTGCTGGTCGGCATAGGCAAGGGTTTACTGATGGGTGTTGGCTATGCTTTAGTCGGAGTAACTCACCCCGCTGTTCTTGGGGCAATGACCGGTATTTTTGCGATGATTCCATTTGCCGCCAAGCTCATTTTCGGTGCGTGCTCTTTAGTATTGATAGCTGAAGGGCATATTGGGGCAGGGGGAGGGCTGTTTATATACGGGATGATTCTTACCTTGATAGCCGATAACTATGTGCGTCCAGCATTAATCGGTGGAGCAGTCAGGTTGCCTTTTATCTGGACGCTGTTGGGAATTTTTGGCGGTATGGAAACTTTCGGTTTACTGGGTTTGTTTTTAGGGCCAACCATAATGGCGGTGCTGATGTCGATTTGGCGAGATTGGATTGAAGACGTAAATGTGCCCCGAAAACCTAATAACTAAAATAGCTACTAACAATAGTGATATGTATGTGCTGTGGAAGACAGACATATTGATTTTATTAAGTGACAATCAGCTTTTGTCTTATAAAATTTCCCTGAGTAATTAAGCATGTTGTTTTGTTGGACATATTTTAATAAATCAGCACGAGGTAATTTAGTTATGAAAAAAAGAATGTTAATAATAGGTATAAATGTTGTTTTTTTAAGCGCTTGTGTAACCGACCCTTATACAGGACAGTCTTCCATGAGTAATGTTGCCAAAGGCGGTGGATTAGGTGCTGTGGTGGGTGCAGGTGCTGGTACATTGTTTGGCGGCAACGATCTTAAAAATGCGGGCTTTGGTGCTTTGGCTGGCGGTGCGCTTGGCGCGGCAGTCGGTGCCTATATGGATCATCAGCAACAGCAAATGCAGCAGTCCTTACAAGGAACGGGCATTGAGGTTCAGAGAACAGCAGAAAATACGTTGAATCTGACCATGCCAAGCAGTATCACTTTTGGCTTTGATTCTGCAATCTTAACGCCGCAAGCTCAAGCCGCTTTAGACACAGTTGCAACTGTATTAAACCAGTACCCAGATTCCAAAATTAATATAACGGGACACACTGATGATTCGGGTGCCGACAACTATAACCAGAAGTTGTCCGAGCAGCGTGCAGCTAGTGTTTCCACTTATTTATCCCAGCATAATGTCAATTATGCCCGTTTGACTACTCAGGGGATGGGGGAGAAAATGCCGAAAGTTGCTAATACCAGTGAAGCCAATAGGGCGCAAAACCGCCGTGTAGAACTAGCCATTATAGCTAATAATAATGCGGGCAGCGTCCAGCAAGGAGTCCCACAACAAAACTATCCACAGCAACAAGGCTACCCGCAGCAATACGGTAATCCACAATAGATTTGCCTTTAGATATTCTTGGTTTTATCTCGATGCTGTATTAATTTGTAATAAAGACTTGGCAACAAATAATTATTATGTATAATGCACAGCTCTTCGCTGGTGTAGCTCAGTTGGTAGAGCAGCTGATTTGTAATCAGCCGGTCGATGGTTCGAATCCTTTCACCAGCTCCAAGAATATCAAGGCCTTAGGTGTTTTTCATCTAAGGCCTTTTTTATGCCTGTAGTAAATTTGTCACAATTTTTGAGTTTCCCGCATAGTCTTCGAGATGCTTACTTGATAAGTGAGCATAACGTAACACCATTGTTAAATCCGCCCAGCCACCCAATTCCTTAAGAACATGTAACGGTGTACCATTTTGCACATGCCAACTAGCCCAAGTGTGACGTAAGTCATGCCAGCGAAAATCACTAATATTCGCCCTGACCAATGCTTTACGCCACGCATGGTTGTTAGCACGGCCTACTGGAACGCCTTCGTAAGTAAAAACATGCGTATCATTTTTACCTATCTGTCCACGAATAACCGCCATTGCTTCGTTGTTTAAAGGGACTGCAATCGCTTTATTACTTTTCGCCTGATCCGCATGAATCCAAGCACAACGCCTCTGCATGTCTAATTGCGACCACTGTAAGCCTGTAACGTTTGATTCACGCAACCCAGTTGCTAACGTAAACCGTGCCATTGCTTCGATGTGTGTGGGCAATTCTAGCATCAGTCGCGCTGCTTCGTTTTGAGTTAACCAGCGTAACCGCTTTTTGGGTTCCGGCAGCAATCTAATTGAGGGAACCGTTTCAACCCATTCCCAATCATTCTTAGCACAGTTGAGAATTGACCTGACTACAGCCAATACACGGTTAACTGTGGCATTTGTTACCCCGGTTTCTTGCTTAGCTTGTTTTATTCGGTCAATCATGGCCTTGTTGATTTCATCTAGATACTTCAATTTCAGATGATTGTTGAGCCAGCGCAAATGCTTTTTATCATCATCAATGCTTTTTTTATGGCTCTGTTCATTTAGCCACCTGATAACGGCGTCCTGCCAAGTATGGCGGGGTTTTTCTCCCAAATTCCTAACCCGCCACGCCTCCGCTTTTAGTCGATCATGTAATTCCTGTGCCTCCTGCTTTATGAGAGTCCCAGCAGTTTGTTGTATTCTGCGTCCGTCTGGTGCGGTGAACTGAATCCACCACGTTTCTTTTCTTTTATAGATTGACATCTTTTATCCTCTTGTTTAGATGCGTCAATCACTTGCAGTCCTAGCCGGGTATCAGGATAACGCCCACTTACCCAGTCCGCAAGATGCTCATCAATAAAAATCCAGCATTTGCCGGCTTTTCTTCCAGGCACATGACCTGTCTTAGCTTTTCGTCGCAATACTTCCGGATTCATTTTTAGGAAGCTTGCTGCTTCAATGAGGTCTAGCGTGTTCACCTTATTTCCTGCCTACTACATAGGTGCCGCTAAACAATTCAACAAGGATGCTTGTTTTACATAATCAGCACCATGAGCCAAACATCGATTAATAAACGCACACATAATTCTTTCCTATACTATTCATTCTCTTTTTTTGCCTTTTACTAGCCGCCTAAAGCGTTTAGGGTGGCGTTATTTGCTTTATATCTGTGTTGGTAAACTATGGGTTTCTTTTTCCTCTAAAAATGCATCAAAAATGGGTTAATTTCTAGAATCTATTTTATTTCTATAGTATCTCCTTGAATTTAATTAATATTACTTGGATGAATTCTTGGGTTAATTGCTCTCACTTAACGGAAAGTTAGAACCTAGCATTTACTTTTACTCCTATTACACAGACATTCAGTTTCAAATTCAGTCGTCTTAGCTCTGCCGCTTTTGACGGCGAAGATAAATGATTACCTAATGTTCAGTATTTTCTGTTGTGCTTTGGGTCCACTATATTGATATATTAGCGTTTTGAAAAAGAACGTTGGGCGATCTAACAGTCCGGGTGAAAAAATGGCAAAACCAGCTTACGAAAACGACCTTTATACGACCACCTTATGTCAGATAAACAGGGTCCTACCACTGGAGTATGCGATTAGAGCGATGAAAGTATCAGTGCCTGTTATATACCAAGCAATGGTTTCCATCGATCAATCCATCAACGAATGCTGGAGACAAAAAAATTTTAAGGACGAGGAGATTATAGGAAACGAGTTAAAGGATATGACTTGGGATATGCTTCAGACAGGAAAAATTCACACCCGCCCGGTTAATACGGTTTATCCAAAAGATGTCTACGATGACATAATTCAAGGACTTATAGAAATTGGAAATGAATTTAAAGATGAGGTCAGAAGCATACACTTACCTTCAAAAGTCAATATGTTCAGGTATTCCGATCTCATGGACGGAAACGATATCCCTCGAATGATAGTGAAAGTCAATCAGATCTGTTCGATAGTTAAGGATTACGATAAAGAATCGACTATACCGTTAAAGTACTTTCCGAATTTCAGAATACCAGTACTACTATTTGATGGTTGTATCATTAGCGATGTAGAAACGATCCAGAGTGGTGATGGTAGAAAATTTGATAACGCCGTGATGCTTGTGCTTCCTATAGACAAAAAACTTGTTAATTTTAAAGAGATGTTAAACCAATTTTTTTGGACGTACAGTACTAGTAGTCCACCAATTTTATTTTGACGAATACTTAGTGTAATCTATTAATTTCCTATAGCAAGCCAATGAAATTGAGTAGATTATCCTATGCCAGCCAAAAAATATCGCGTAAAACTGACCGAAGCGGAACGTCAAGAATTAAAAGCGTTACTTAACAAAGGCCGAATAGCTGCGCGGAAACTAACCCATGCTCGAATCCTCTTGCAATGTGATGAATCAGATGCAATTCCAGTCAAGACAGATAAAGACATTG
>Ga0208754_100208_pt1 | contig 22706 bp, 28 predicted proteins | sample LakWasMet55_HOW8_2_FD_183889 | JGI IMG/M metagenome (GOLD analysis project Ga0208754, IMG submission 183889) | Freshwater sediment methanotrophic microbial communities from Lake Washington under simulated oxygen tension - Sediment Metagenome... | ecosystem: Environmental > Aquatic > Freshwater >... | reverse complement strand
GTCGGGATGCCTTGCATTTTGACTATGCTTTCGCTACCGCTACAACTCCGTCAAAACGCCCGGCCCTACGGCTACGCGGGGGTCGTCGCACACCGTTCCGCTATCGCTACACTTCCTGTGCTCCTTCATTGTGAGCTATTAGCCGCCTTACAATTCGACTTTTTTCGAAAATAATGCAAGAATCGTAATTACAGGTCATTTTTGAAATATCTTACCTATCTATGCTTATCCGTTTCGGTTGTTCCAATTACAAATCCATCTATGCTTATCAAGAATTGCTTTTTACAGCTTCTAGCTTGAAAGACCCGCAGGCGGATTTGATTAATACTTCGGCGCTGCCTGACGCGATGTTACCCAGCATTGCCATTTATGGAGCGAATGCGTCGGGGAAAACCAATATGATTGAAGCCTTAAGGTTTTTTGTCGATTTTATCCGTAACTCTTATAGAAAGGCTGAAACTAGCGGCATCCATCGGCCTGTTTTCAAGCTGAATGCCGATGCTAAAAATGAAACGAGTGAATTTGATATGGATTTTGTTTTGGGTGGAATTCACTATCACTATGGCTTTAAAATCAATGACAAAGCCGTTATGGAAGAATGGCTGTTTTCTTATAGTTACGAAAACCGTAAATCAAGAAAAGTTTTATTCCATAGAAATAGGCTAGAAGAGAGCGAGTATAAATTTAGCAAGTATTTGAAAGGTGAAAATAGGGTTATTGCGCGACTGACAAGAGACAATAGTTTGTTTTTAAGTGCGGCTACCCAAAGTAACCATGACTTTTTAAGTGGGATTCACGCTTATTTTTTGATCGCGTTTTCATTTAGGTTTAACCAAAAATTAAACCCTCAAGTTATAGCCAGTAACCTTAAACATTTCGGTACTATCAATCAAGTTAACCAGTTTTTAAAACATTCGGGAGCAGGGGTTGAAAACATTGAGCTAAAAGAAAAAAAGCCAGACGAAAATGACCTAGCATTAAGAGTAAATTCTAAAATTGCTTTCAAAGTACTTTTTAGTGACATTTTAGGTAACGATATAAATAAGCTTGATGAATTAGATGATTCTGTGTTTGATGATTGCCTAGAACTTTCCCATAAAGACCAGAACGGCAACCTTGTTTTGTTCGAATTAGAAGAAGAAAGCCTCGGCACGAAAGCCATGATTGCTTTATTAACGCCAGCCTTTAAAGCACTAAACCAAGGCGGCATTTTTATCGTCGATGAAATCGAATCCAGCCTACACGCACTCTTAACCCTTCAAATTATCAAATTATTCAACCACAAAGCAACCAACCCCAACGGCGCACAATTACTGTTCACGACCCACGAAACCCATATTCTGTGCAGCAATTTATTAAGACGCGACCAAATCTGGTTTTCAGAAAAAAATATTAATGGCGAAACCGTTATCGCGCCGTTGACCGATTACCAATTGCGTAGCACGGACAATATTCAAAAAGGCTATTTGGAAGGACGGTTTGGGGCGATTCCATTTTTAGGCGATATTCAACAGCTTTTCCAACGCGAAAAAACTGTCAATGGCTAGACGACTCCCACCATCGCGGTCAACTAGCCGCAAACTGGGTACAAAATCGCCAAAATTTTTAATCATTGCGGTTTGTGAAGGCAAAATCACTGAGCCGGAGTATTTAAAAAGTTTTGCCAAACAACATGGCAACGGCTTAGTCGAAGTTGAAACTGTAGCTCCAGCGGGCGCACCTTTTACCATTGTGAAGAAAGCGGTCGAAATAAAAAAAGACCGGGATACAAAAGCCAAGAAAGCAGCTGATAGCTTTGATAAGTTATTTGAAGTTTGGGCGGTTTTTGATGTAGACGAGCATCCGAATATCCCGCAAGCGCTAGATATGGCAAAGGCCAACAAAGTCCATACCGCCATATCCAGCCCTTGTATTGAGATTTGGGCGTTATGGCATATCACACCGCATTGCGCCCACATCCATAGACACGATCTCCAACGTAAATTGGCTTCGGTAATGCCAAAATATGACCCAGAACGTAGTAAGCAGTTTGATTTTGAACAGATAAAAGACAATTTTGCCGTGGCTAAAACGCGTTCTGAAAGACAATTAGCGGATCACGAAGCCTCAGGTAATCCATTTGCAAATCCCTCCACGACTTTTTATCGTTTATTGGACAGAATCATTGAAAATGGCATTCTTTCCAATGCACCGCAAAAGACAAGTTAAGCCACACAACTTTTTAACCATCTTGTCGGGTTTAAGACACCCATCTGTGCTGATTAACATACCAACAGCCTTGGTAATTCACCTGTAAACCCCTTTCTACCAGACTTTCCAGCCTACCTCTGCCAAATTATGCCAGTTTGGCCTTATTCTTGAATGCTTCTTTGAATTACATCAATCTACAGGCCAACGCCGCATAGATTTTTAATCAAGGAAAGCCCAATGCACCCAGCCAATAATGCCGATAGCATCGCCCAATTCCATCGGTATATCACCGAACAAAAACCGCTGTTGACCAAACGCTACGAAAAATTGCTGTCCCAAGATTTGTCGCAGCAACAATGGGACGGCTGTTTTGGGCGTAATGTGCTGGCGGTGTTAGGCGGTGCTTATGATGAGGCGTTGGCGTTTCTGAAAACCTTGGCTTTTGATAGCAGCACCGTGCCAGTTAATCGGGGTTTGTCGGAGTTGACCAAAGCCTTATTGGCGGCTTTTGATGGTTTTGTCGATGAGTTTTTGCTGATGGTCGTCGATAAGCACCGCACTTCCTGCGCTTTATCCAACTTTCCCGATGAACACAAGCCGGATGCGGTTTACGTGAATGCGGTGCGGCGCGACATCGCGGGTTTATGGCAAAACTTCGCCGTCAATGCCAACGCGTATATTTTGGAAGGCCTATGAATATGAAATTGTACATGACCCCCGGTTCTTGCTCGACGGGCATCCATATTTTGCTGGAAGAATTGGACTTGGTTTTTGAAGCGCATTTGGTCAATCTGATGGCGGGCGACCATACCACGCCGGAGTATTTGGCGATCAACCCTAAAGCCACTATCCCGACCTTGGTGCGCGATGACGGCAGCGCGTTGACCGAATTTCCGGCTATCGCGTATTGGTTGGCGCGACGTTTCCCTAAAGCCAAGTTGTTGCCGGATGATATTGATGGTGAGGCGCGGGCTATCGAGCTGATGAGTTATGTGGTGGGTACGATACACGGGCAGGGTTTTGCGCGGATTTTTACGACTGATAAGTTCACCGTCAACTCCGCCGATAACGAGGCGGTGAAAGCCCAAGGTCTCGATATTGTGGGCAATGCGTTTACTGTCGTTAATGCCCTATTGCCGCCGCAAGGTTATGCGCTGGGTGCATTCAGCATCGCCGATGCCGCTTTGTTTTATGTCGAATTTTGGGCGGATAAGACGGGTGTTGTCTTACCGGAAAAATGCTTGGCGCATTACCGTTTGATGCTGACGCGTCCTGTGGTTAGACGGGTGTTGATGGAAGAAGGCTATCGTGTCTAGTAAAAAGGGCTTAATCATGAAGGAGATGCAAAATGGCATTGCTTGAAAAAACTGCCGCGTTAACGGTGGCTTATGAACCCATAGACAAGGATCATGAAGAATTCATCGATCTGTTGAACGCGCTGGACACTGCCACTAATGCGGACTTTCCGGCATTGTTCCAACAATTGTATGAGCACACCGAACAGCATTTTGAGCGAGAAAACCAGTTGATGACGCAATCTGCCTATCCTGGGATAGCCGACCATAAAGCCGAACACCAGCGGATTTTAGGGGAATTTAAGCAGTTCAAGTCGCGGGTGGAAAAGGGCTTGATTGTGTTTGGACGCGCTTTTGTCAAAGATCGCCTGCCGCAATGGTTGGCTTTGCATGTGACGACGATGGACACCGCGCTGGTTAATCACCTTAACCATCAACCGCCCGTTTGATGGCTTTGCAAGCAAGCTGCCCCGAACTGGAACTGATAGACGGTTTTTACGATGCCGCCGAAAGCGCACGGCTTTATCAATTGTTGCAGGGGCAAGATTGGCCTGATAACTGTTATCACGTCGCCGGACGGCAATTTATCTTGCCTCGATTGCAAACGTGGCACGCCGATCCTGGCATCCGTTACAGCTATAGCAACAATTTGCTGGAAACCCGTCCGTGGACACCGTTGCTGTTGGTAATCAGGGCGCGGATCGAGGCTCATTTGCAGTTTTCGTTCAATTCGGTGTTGGTCAATTTATACCGCAACGGCGAGGATTATGTCGGTTGGCATTGCGACAATGAACCGGAGTTGGGCGGACAACCGTTGATTGCTTCTTTAACGTTGGGTGCAACCCGTCCGTTGCAATTTCGGCACAAACAAACGGGGGAGATCGGACAGGTTTTCTTGCCTAGCGGCAGTTTGCTGGTCATGCAGCCGGATTTTCAGCATGATTGGCTGCATCGCGTTCCGCCAGAACTAAATTTGATGGACGGGCGGATCAATCTGACTTTCCGTAAGGTTGTGCCTGTGACTGATTCCTTTCATAACTAACAAACTGACGTTACTCAGTAACGTGATTTTGTCCCGTTTGCCGCGTCGAGCACCGCAGCATTTGTCGGGAATAGCCCGCAAGGGGTGCGGCATGGATGCCGCACGGGGGCAGATGGGCAGGAAGCCCATTCTGCCTCCCCCCCGACAAATGCGAGGAGCGCAAGACATCAGCGGCGACCGGGCCGCCTTTTCTTTGGATACTTTCTTTTGGCGGAGCAAAAGAAAGTATCCCGCCTTCGGGTGCGGAAACCCGATTAAATAAGCTGTCGCGATAGCGACACGATTACGTTTATTTCCAACTCGCAGAAAATGTCTGCGTAACATCAGTAATAAAGGGTTTTACGCTTATGACCACTTACGCCATCGGCAGTGTGAAAGGCTATTATCAGGCACTCATGAAGTTATTGGAAAAAATCCAGTTTGATCCTGAAAACGATTGCTTATGGTTTGTCGGCAATTTAGTCAACGAAGGCCCACAATCTTTGGAAGTGCTACGTTTTGTCAAAAACTTAGGGAAAAAAGCCGTTACTGTTTTAGGTAATCAGGAATTGCAGTTATTGGCTATCGCCGAAGGCTTTGCGCAACCGGAAGCAAACGATACTCTAGATGAGATCCTGAATGCGCCGGATCGTGACGAGCTATTAAAGTGGCTACGCCGCAGGCCGTTCATCCATCACGACAGCAAGCTCAATTTCACGTTGGTACATGCCGGCATCCCCGCCGAATGGACGTTTAGCCAAGCGTTAACCTTTGCCTACGAAGTTGAATCGGCGTTATCGCAAAGCACCTATCGGGCGTTTCTTGAACACCGAGGACAAGACCAATCGCGCTGGAATGCCAAATTGAACGGCTGGAAACGCGCACGGTTTATCAGCAATGCCTTTACTTTGATGAAATATTGCAACGACCAAGGGCGCTTGGATTTTCACGCCAGCGGTGCGGTTAGCGATCAATCCGCGGGCTTAGTCCCTTGGTATCGGGTAGCCGAACGCCAAACCACCAATTTGAATATCATTTTTGCTGATGATGCGTTGTTTGCCGACCAGCCCTATCCAGGTATTTTCCCATTGCCTACTCAAGGCAGTTTGTTGGCCTTGGCATTAACAGCGACACCGGAAATCATCAGTGTGGATTGTTGACGGAAAGAAGTCATTCGGAATATATTTATTGCAATACAGCCGAACCACTTGTTTCCCGTCCTATTAGGTCAGGAAACCAGGGCACATTGCCTTTCAGTTAGTGTGTTTGCGGCTTTGGATGCCATGAACAAGCCGAGCTGGCGCGGTAAAAAGAAAGACAACAAGAAGAATGCCAGCCACTCCAATCAGCCACCAGAGATATGCCGAGATATAGGGTGGTGCGTGCATGACCTGAGTGAAGCCAAATACAAGAAAGCCTACTGCGATGATAAAGGCACAGAGCGCACGAACCCATGAGCGACTGAACGAACCGGGTCGGATGATGGCGTAAGCAGCCAGTACTTCGGTAACGATGAAAGCTGAAATCGAAGCTACGCCTGCGAAAGGGTATGGATGTGGCGGCGGGATACTCATAACGGCCTGCATATACGGATTTGGCAATAATCCAGCCCACGCGACAAGCGTGACTCCAACTAGCCCGACAATTACAAACAGTGCTTTTATCATGATGCCTAGCTCTAATTAACTACTAAACTACAAGTATTTCAAAATTAAAAGCCGCCATATGGCGGCTTTTTTGAATTGGCGGGGGTGTCAATATCTCCAACGAATTAACAACTTTCCAATTGCCTGACTCAACCCCCCATTGACGACATGTCTACAGCAGTTGGAAGAAAAAATATTAATATCATAAATAAAGCTCTGAGTAGTTTCATTGCATCCTCCTGTTTTGTTGCATCGAGCTTAGTTAAATTTAAAACGGGTTTTATTACATCTGAGATTGTGTTCCACTTCTTGTCATTATCTTCGTTGGCAAATTCTGTATAGTTGACAAAGAGATAAGGCTAAAAATTAAAAATTCAACCACCATGGTCATTTTTATCTCATGATTTATGGCATCAATGTAGCAAATCCATCCATACCCTTTGTAATTGTCGTTATACGGTAAACATTGTCCTAAGCTTGATGCACAAAAATAACTTATCTTTTTGAAATTAAATAAGAAAAATATTCGTTTCACTTGGTGCAAAATTTGCTTATCCTTTACTGAAACTAAAAATTCATCAAGGGTGGGTTATGAGCAAAATCGGTATTTTTTTCGGAACAGACACCGGCAGTACGCGGCTGGTGGCTAAAAAGATTTACAGCTTATTGGGCGAAGGTGTGGCGGATAAGCCCAAAAACATCAACAAAACCAGCCCTGCCGAGTTATTGCAGTACGATGCGCTGATTTTGGGTACGCCCAGTTACGGTGTGGGTGAGCTGCCGGGCTTGGCGACGGGGTGCATGGAAGCCAATTGGGCGGAGTTTGTCCCTTATTTGGAGGATGCCGACTTATCCGGCAAGCGCATCGCGTTGTTTGGTTTGGGCCATCAGGAGCGTTATGCCGACCGTTTTGCCAGTTCCATGATCCATCTGTACCGGATTTTTTACGGCTACGGTGCCGACATCGTTGGTCAGTGGCCTACCGAAGGCTATCAATTCAATCACTCCCATGCCATTGTTGACGGCCAGTTTGTCGGCTTGGTGCTGGATCAGCGCGGTCAACCGCATTTGACCGAAGAGCGGCTGAAAATCTGGCTTGCGCAAATCACTCCGCAGCTTTTACCAGTTGCCGCCGAAATAGCCTAGACAATGGATTCAAGCCAGATGGATGAAGACGTAGCAGGCGTCTGCCCCGTTACCCCAAGTTTCAAGCCTTGCTGTTGTCATCATATACACCAACAATATCCAGATAACGACTGACCAAAACGGCGAAACCATGCGTATATCGAAAACATCGTTCTGCATATTGATTTCTTCGATGCGATCCTTGGTTTCAGTACCATCAACATCACGATGAGTTATATGCAAATGTTCAATCACTGCAAGCCGGTCGCTATTCGTAAGATGATATTCGCCTGAAAAGCTCGGGCATTTTGCCCGCGTTGCAAAGACGGCTTTTAATAGCGGACACAGGCACTTAGAATGATCCCACCTACCATAAGCCGACAAGCGTTGTCCATGAACCTGAAACTCCATCTGTTGTTCCGCATTGTCCTGATTGCCTTGTTGTGCCTGACGGCTACCGTAATTTATGAGCTTTACCAAACTGACCGGCAAGCCAGGCAGCAAACTTTGAGAAGCATCGATTCGCTGTCCCGGCAACTGGGCGTTCAACTGCTGTATATCGAAGCCGGTAACGGCAAGCTACAACACTTCCCCGATTTTGGCTTATGGAAACAAACCGGCAGCATCCCCGGCTTGTGCGTAAGCTTCCTGCCGACAGGCGATGCATCTGCACGCAGCCTTTGCAGTGGGTCAAATGTAACGCAGCAAACCTGGCCTGCTACGTTTGAAACACTGTACCGGCGGATTTTTAATCCGGGTCTTGAGATTACGCAGCAGATTGTTTTCAATGACCGACATTACGGCTCTCTGGTTATGACGCCCAGCTCGGAGATGGAAATTGCCTACGCCTGGAACAATATCCAAAACCTGCTGGGGCTTTCAGCGATTACCATTCCGGCTATCTGCTTGCTGGTTTATTTCAGTATCAGCCGCATATTGCGTCCTGCTCAAATCATCGTTGCCGGATTGACGTCTATGGAAAAAGGCGATTTATCGCTTCGCCTGCCAGCTTTCGATGTCGCCGAATGGCAACAAACAGCGGCTGCGATTAACCGGCTCGCAGCCAGCCAGGAACAACTGCTCGCCGAACGCAGCAAGCTTGCCGTCAAGCTGGTGACGATTCAGGAAGAAGAACGTTGTTATCTGGCTCGGGAACTGCACGATGAATTGGGCCAGTGTCTCGCCGCTATCAGTGCCGTTGCTGCATCGATTGCACAAAGCGCAACGCAGGAGTGCCCGGCGCTGGTTCCTGAAGCCCAACAAATCAGCCGGATTGCTGCACATGTCATGGATACTGTCCGCGGTCTATTGCTGCGCTTGCGGCCTTTCGAAATTGATGAACTGGGTCTTGCCGTCAGCCTGAAAAGTCTCGTATCAAAATGGAATGCGCATAGCGGCGGCAAACCCCGTTATCAATTATTCATGGACAGCGATTGCGCACAACTGCCCGAACCGCTGCCGGTCACTATTTTTCGCATCGTCCAGGAGTGTCTTACCAATGCGGCGAAACATTCAAATGCAGCTAATGTAACTGTTACGCTTAATGCCACTGCTGATTCGGTGCTGCTGACTATAGAGGATGACGGCATAACCGCCCAACTGCCTTTTGCTGATAGTTCCGGCATAGGTTTACTCGGCATCCGTGAGCGGGTGACAGCGCTGGCGGGACAAATGAACCTGTCAATTGCGCTGCCGCATGGTTTGATCGTGCAAATACTTCTGCCGATTCAGCCCGGTAAGGAAGGATAGCGATGAATACAGAGCGTATTAAAATACTGCTTGTCGATGACCATGCCATCGTTCGCGAAGGCTACCGTTCGTTATTGCAGAAACAGCCAGGATTGAACGTGATCGCCGAAGCGGCAGACGGGGCACAGGCTTATATGCTATTTAAGGAATGTGCACCCGATGTCGTTATTATGGATCTTTCCTTGCCTGGACAAAGCGGACTTGCGGTGATTGCCCGCATTAAACAACGCCGCAGCGATGCCAGGATTTTGGTATTCAGCATGCACCAGCATCCGAGTTTTGCGCTTCAGGCTATACGTGCAGGTGCACTGGGTTATGTTACAAAAAGCAGCGCGCCCGAGGTATTGATCCGCGCTATTTATGATGTTTACCAGAGTCGCCACACGCTGAGTGCTGACATTGCCCAGGCGCTGGCGCTGGAAAAACTCGGCAGCAACCGCAATGCACTGGAAACCTTAACTGTCAGGGAATTCGAGATTTTGCGCCTGCTGATGGAAGCCAAAACGCCTGATGACATCGCGCAAACGCTCAACATCAGTCCTAAAACCGTGCTGAACTGCCATTACCTGATTAAACGTAAACTCGGCGTCGCCAGCGATATAGAATTAACTCGTCTTGCGATAAAAATGAATGTGATTGATTTGCTGGAACTGTCAGGAGCGCCGGAAGAACAGGAAAAGCGTCACAAGTCGGATTATTCTGCGCTGTGATTATCGAACCGTCCCGCTTATACTCTTCACAGTAAATGCTGGGCAAGTTGGGCACTGCCTTCATCGTAATTCGCTAATACCGGTACCGAGGTTTATTGTGAAAAAAAGTCTGTTGATAATCTTTATAAGCCTGCTGAGCACGATTTCGTTTGCAGACGATACCGTCATTGAAGTAGTGCCCTTATCCAGCCGCCCCGCATCTGAAGTGCAGCCTTTGCTCCTCCCCTTGCTTGAAGATACCGATCAGGTTATTGCCGACGGCGCCAATTTAGTGGTGAAAACAACGCCTGAACGATTGGCAGAGATAATAAAGCTTATTAATACACTCGATTCTCCCCAGAATAACCTGCTAATCACTGTCATCCAGAGCGACCATATTACCGCCGATGAGCTTAACGCCCGCGCCGGAGTCAACCTGAATATTTCAGGTAACGGCCAATTCAATTCCAATGGGCAAATCACCGGACACTATTCGCAAGCCGAAGGCCAAAGGACGAATCAAAGCACCCAAACCATCAGGACTCTGGAAGGCAATCCTGCCCACATTAGCGCCGGGAATGCTTATCCGGTTCAGAATGTCCAGATTTACAATTCCGGTTATGGATACCCTTCTGTGTCCACGACAACCCAATTGATTGATGCGACCAGCGGTTTTGCCGTAACGCCAAGACTTTCAGGCCGGCAAGTTACCCTTGATGTGTCGCCCTGGTCGGACCGGCTGAATGAACAGGGCCAGTTTGAAACCCAGGGTGCGCATTCGACGATAAGGGTTAATCTGGGCGAGTGGGTGGAACTGGGCGGAATCGATGAAAGCAGCCAAAGCAGCATAAACGGAAATCTTGGCACCGTCCGGCAAACAAGCCAAAACCGGCTGCGTATTCTGGTTAAAGTCGATAAAGCCAATTAAATTGCCGCGACTATCCTGACCTGTGCAGAGTACCTCAATAGCTTTTTTGCCGTTCAATCGCAGCCAGCGTCCTTAAGTTATCCAGCACCTGCTGCAATATAAAAGAATCGCTATCGCGCGGCGAAACCATGTAAGCCGGTAATTTGAATTGCGGGCTGTCGGGTACAGGAAACAGTTTTTGGGCTTTAACCAACGGTTCGGCGATGCGTACAGGCAGAAAACCGGAGCCGCCATTGCTGAGAATTAACTGCACTGCCAGCCAACCGATATTGACTACCTGGGCCGGGCGTTCCAGGTGGGGATAGCTATTAATGTGCTGGGCGTAAAATCCCGGCCCCCAGTCGACATAAACATAGTCATCATTAGGCCAGGATTTTCCGGGGTCGGTAGCCAACAGAACCAGGGTTTCATCGAATAAATGCTCAACTTGCAGTCCGGGACTGTGTTGCGGTGTGTACATCATGCCGATGTCCATCGAACCTTCGATCAGGCTGCGCATAAGATCCTCTTCAAAACCGATATCGCTGCGTATCGAAATATCCGGCACCTGTTGCCGTATATAGCCAATCCATTCCGGCAATAAGCCTTCCCACAACGCAATCCGTGCGCCAATCGTAATGCTGGCACGATAGCGACTGGGTAAGCCAATGTCATGGCGCGCCTGTTCCAACGTCACTAATAATGACTTGGCGTGACGTAAAAAGCGCCGCCCCGGTAGTGTTAATGCGGCGCCGGAACGGTTACGCACGAACAATGCAACACCCAAATACGCTTCCAGGCGCTGTATGCGTGTGCTCACCGTCGATTGCGTGACATACAACCTGTTGGCGGCTTCCAGGAAGCTGCCATTGGCGGCGACGCTCAAAAAAGTTCTTATCTGGTCAATGTCCATAGTATTAGTATCGGGTTTGTCGATATTAAAGTCCAATAAAAATCGTTTGTCTTATATTAACCCGGTTCTTATAGTGGTTTGCAACAATAAGCACCGCTCTGCGTAGAGCGGTGCATATAAACCTGCAGGAGATCATTGTCATGCAAACATTACTCAAAACTCCGGTTTATCAATCATCATCTAATCCCGGATTAGTTAATACAGGTGCAGTGCTTGTGCTGGCCTTTTTATTAAGCGGTTGTTGGGCAACTTCAATCAAGTCGCCTGCTGCCGAAATTGACAAGATCAGTACCATTCTGGTTGTGCCGGTGGAGTCGCCGCCGCTGGAAATCATTCCCGACCCAATTAAAGCCCGCGTACCTGTTTACGGGCATTATCGAAACATGTCGATTGATTTTTACTTGCCGAAAAAACTCTACCAGACTTCAGGAGGCGTCACGATTGCCGGTTTTATCAGTGAGCCTGACGACGCGCAGGATTTGACTATCCAGAATGAGCAGGCGGCACCGCTCCTGGCGAGCGAGACAGGAGCTGAACAGGCCTGGACGCCAACGCTGACTCTGGCTCAACAGGCGATGACGCAATTGGCCGAAAATAATATTAAAGCGGTTTTGAGTCACGATTATTATCACTTGCCTATGGCCGATGCGGATCGCAACGCACAGTTAAATCATTGGCGTGATGCGCTTGTTGAATGGTATGGGCAAGATGTGACGAGTGCTAATTATCAACATTATACCGGGATCGACGCGGTATTGGAGCTGGGATTTGGAAACTACCGAATCTTTGAAGGGCAAACATCAGTACAAGTATTGATGAAGCTGATTGATCCCAAGACTCGGCAAGTTATTGCCCGGACTCGTGCCGGGACTTTTACGGTCGAGGATGGCGGCCGGATTCCACTTAACCGGGACAGCGAACCATTTAAACGGCTAGTGTCAAAAATGAGTTCAAAGCTTCTTAAACAAGGGCTTACTGATATTGGCTGGCAGTTTTAATAACCGGCGGAGTGGTATGACTGAATAGGAAGCCTCATGCCTATTATCTACGATAAACAGCTACAAGGATGGCGCTTTGTTTTGTTCAATTTTTGCCTGGGGTTGAGCCATGCGTTGGTCATATTCAATGCCGGGGCTTATATCGCGATGTTGCCGCGAGTTGCCGCAGGGCTGAGTGTTCCGCCCAGCTTTGCTACCTGGACACAGACCGATTACATGATAGGGTTGGCGCTGGCTTTTCCGGTCGGCGGCTGGTTATCGCGGCGAATGGGTGAGTATCGCCCTTTTATAGCCGCATTTTTTGTCTTTGCAGTGGCCTCCATTATCTGTGCCACGGTAACCTCGTTTTACGGCTATCTGGCCGGACGCATTGTGTTGGGTTTTGCCGGGGGCATGACCTTGCCCTTGGGGCAATCCCTACTTATCAAAGAATACCCGGACAACCGGAAATCCATCGGTATCGGTGTGTGGAGCGTGTTTACGTTGACGCCGTTTACACTCGGGCCGCCTGTAGGTGGCTGGTTAGCCGATACGCTCGGTTGGCGCTGGCTGTTCTGGATCAATATTCCAATAGCGCTGGCTATTGCCGGCATCGTCGGCGCATTGCTCTATCAACGCGGCAGCGCGCGCATCCGACATCGTTTCGATACCGTGGGTTTTGTGCTGATGGCTTTGGTGCTGTTCGGCATTCAAACCCTGTTAAACCAGGGTAACGACTGGGACTGGAATAATTCTTCGTACATCAACGGCCTGATTTTTTTCATCATCGTTACGCTGATGTATTGGGTAATCTGGGAATTAAGCGTGCGCCGTCCATTCCTGGATATTAGTCTGTTCGCACACCGGAATTTTACGATTGGCGTGTTTATATTGTTCGTGGGATTTCTGCTTTTTCAAGGATTGTTGTCACTGTTGATTGTACAACTGCAACTGGCGTTGGGTTATTCGTCGTTTCTGGCCGGATTGGTATTTTTGCCGATGGCAATTTTCGCCAAACCGATGGCCAGCGTGTTTCACGAAATCGTCAAACGTTTCGATGCCCGCTTGCTCGCCTCGGTTAATTTGCTGGGCTTTGCGGCTACCTATTTCTGGCTGAGCCGGTTCGACGGTCAGGATGCTTTTGCGCAACTGTTCTGGCCAAAACTACTGGAAGGCGCCTGCCTGGGCAGTTTTTTCGTACCGCTGACTGCCTTGTTGCTGCAAGGGATTCCGCCTGAGCGTCAGTGGCGGGCGGTAGAACTGGCAAACCTGATGCGCATTGCCGCCGGCGCCATCGGTATCACGTTTCAGGGAATTGTACTTTATCAACGAACACCGTTGCATATAACCCGGTTTGCCGAAAGTCACACCGTTTTCGACGCAAGATTTGAGCAAACACTTAACACCTTGATTGAGGCAGGCTTTAGCGAAACTGCGGCTGTCGCCAAACTTGCCAAAATAGCCGGGCGGAATTCGGTTATTCACGCTATGAATGATACCTTCTGGATGGCTGGTTGTATCTTTGCAAGTCTGGCGATGCTGGTCTGGTTTGCGAACCCGACCAAACAGGCTGCAAAACGTACCATCGTTCAGGCTCAGCGTCGTGAAGAACAAGAAATACTGGTGAAGGAACCTTGATGAAAACGGGTTTTAGATACCTATTTTTAGTCACTGAATTGGCAATCATACCGGGTGCTGCACCCGGTTGCGCCTGGTTTGGAGATGAAACCAAACGCGCTCAGATGATGGTTCAGCCGGAAATGTCCAGGACCCTGGCGGCATCGCCCCTGTCGTCTGTCAATGGACAATGGCCGCAATCGAGTTGGTGGGAAGTCTTCGAAATTCCGACGTTAAATCAGCTGGTAATTGCAGCATTGGCTGACAATCCCAATTTTAAGGTAGCGGCGGCGCGTTTGCGGCAATCACAGGCCATGGTTGATGCGCAGACCACCGAGCTTTATCCCACGCTCGACGCCAATGTCAGTTTCAGCGCGCAGCGTTTTTCAACCAACAGTGTCCAGGCCAAGCTGGCCGGGGAAAATTTCCGGCAATTACTGATTAATCCGCTGGTATTACGTTATCACCTGGATTTCTGGGGACGTGACAAAGCGGCACTGGAAGCCGCCGTCGGCAAGTCGATGGCGGTTGAAACCGAGCTGGCCGATGCCAGATTGTTGCTGGCATCGGCGGTAGTCGGCAGTTATTTCGATCTGCTTGCAGCCAGCGAAAAACTGACGCTGGTCGAAAAAATCGTGGCTGATCGGGAAGCATTGTTAACGCTGCAACAAGTGCGTTTAGCAACCGGTTTGGCGACTGCCGCGCCGTTGCTGCAAGCTAAAATAGCACTCAATACGTCGAAACAAGTCGCAGCCGGCGTACGTGCCGAGATTGAATTGCAAAAAAACCTGTTGGCCGCTCTTGCCGGTAAAGGCCCGGATTGGGGCCGCAGCATCGCGGTCGAGGGCGGCGTTTTTCCCGTGCATTTTGCGTTACCGGCTGATCTGCCGCTACGCCTGCTGGCACACAGGCCCGATGTTGCTGCCGCACGGCTTCATGCGCAAGCAGCCGCCCAGGAAATTCAGGTCGCTGAAGCAGCCTTTTATCCTGATGTGAATCTGCTTGCTTTCACCGGCCTGCATAGCGTCAGCCTGACCGATGTCATACTGCAAGGCTCCAGTCTGGCTTATGCGGTCGGTCCTTCGGTCACTTTTCCGATTTTTGAAGGCGGTCGCTTGCGTACGCATCTGGACTATCAGGAGGCTGCTTATGACGCCGCGGTGGAACGTTATAACGCCAGCCTGCTGCATGCTGTCCAGGAAGTAGCCGATGCGCTTGCCCGATGGCGCGATATTGATGTCCGTATGGCAGAACAGCAGCAAACGGTTGCCGATGCCATTGAAGCCGAGCGCCTTGCCGATAGCCTCAACCGATCCGGTCTGAATGATCGTAACGAGCTGGTAAGGGCGCGCTTGGAGGAACACCAGCAAAGTTTCCGTCTGGCAATGCTGGAAGGCGAGCATTTTAAAACCGCCGTGCAAATCATCAAGGCATTGGGCGGTGGTTACCCGGAAACTGCCGCTAGAACGCAATAAAGACAGTTATGCAAAACAGGATTCGTCCCAGGGAAATAATCCACCAACGCAACCGCCGCCTGAAATGGGTGACGTTGTTGATACTATTGGTGTGTCTGGGTTATTCAGGTTATTGGTGGACGGTAAACCGCGCCTGGGTTGGCACAGACGATGCGTTTGTGACGGGACACCTGATTACACTGAAAGCGCAGACTGAGGGCACTGTCATCGAGATATTGACCGAAAACACCCGGTATGTGCAACAAGGCGATGTGCTGGTCAGGCTGGATGGTGCTCATGCAGCAATCGCGTTGCAACAGGCTGAAGCCGAATTGGGTGAAGCGGTGCGTAATAGGGTCAGCTTGACGGCAAAAGTCGAAACCCTTAAGCAACGCATTCTCGCCAAGGAAGCGGCGCTTAACCAGATTCGGCACGATCTTGTCCGCTTTAAGGCTGCCGCCCGTGACGGCGCGGTGTCTGACCAGCAAGTCCAGAATACTCAAGACCGGGTACGCGAGCTGGAAGCCGTGATTCGTGAAACCCGGGCAGAAAAAACCAGCATCGAGGCGCAAATTGTCGGCACCGCCATTGCAAATCATCCAGCAATAGAAAAAGCCAAGAGCCGGGTTCGCACCGCTTTTTTGAATTATCAGCGCCGCAATATCATTGCGCCGGTATCGGGTTATGTCGCCAAACGCAAGGTGCATATAGGCGACAACGTCAAGTCCGGGGCGCCGTTGTTGGCGATTGTGCCGATGGATGACCTGTGGATAGACGCCAATTTTCTGGAAACCCGGATAGCCAAAATTCGTACCGGCCAAGCAGCTGAGATCAGGGTCGATGCCTATGGCGATGAGCTGATCTATCACGGCAAGGTGCAAGGCATCATCCCCGGCACCGGCAGCACTTTTGCGCTGCTGCCTACCGATAACGCAACTGGCAACTTTATTCATGTTGCCGAACGCGTGCAGGTGCGTATCGGCCTGGATTCCAAAGAGCTTAAGGACAACCCTTTACAGCCCGGACTTTCTACAGTTACCCGCATCAACATTACTGAAAAGAGGCAGCCATTGCTGGCTTCTTCGGTTAGAGTTGATGGCGATGCCTATCGAACCGGAATTTACGATCACGAGCTGGATGGCGTGGATCAGCGCATCCGGCAGATTATTGCAGCGAACCAGCGGTAAAAGTACATAATTTATTTCAGTATGGATCTTTTGAATTTTTTGCTTAATTTGCTGTGGGTGTCTTCTGATAATTCAGCGGCCCGATTAGCTGCTTCCGTTGCGGCTTCTGCCTTTGATGCCGCGTCAGCCGCTGTAGATTGTGCATTGGCTGCATCAGCGGATGCCTGTTTAACCGAAGTATTCAGGTTATCCACTTGTGACTGTAAATTTTCAACATCTGAAGTCGTTGCACAGGCGGTAAGCAGGGAAAAGGTCAGCGCAATCCCTGAAAAATTTATTACTTTTTTCATGTTATTTTTTCCTTATTCAAGATTTAGATAGGTAGATTTGGCATTCCATGACGAACAATGAAAATCGTTCATCCCTGAAGTCATCGCGATCATCTAAACAAGTCGCTGCGACTGCGTAGAAGATTACGTCAACAAAATGAGAAGAAGCCTGCCGGTTTGATTAAAATCAGATGAAGAATGTTGAATGTCTGGAGAAAACGGATTGCCGCCGCTTCGTCCCTGTGCTCAAAAAACATGAGTTTGATACTCACGAATTTGTCAATAGCCAATCTGGCCGGACTACTATCTAGCGCCGACATTATGGTAATATCCGTATTCGCTCATGCCGGGTTTAATATCGTTTGATCCGGCTTATATTACTATCCATATAAGGGGATGATCATGAAATATAATAAATATCTGTTCTTGGCTTTATCTTTGGTTACCGCATCCGTTCAGGCCGAGACGATAGATGCAGGAGGTACATATGGTGGTGCTGCTGGGGCGCCAGGAACAACTACTAAGACTTGTGTTAAAGTTGCTTTCATAAAGCGCAACGCGGGTACGTTAATCACCGGCTTAACTACCGCTAAAATAAAGCCTTATCAGGTTATTGAGACCAGCATTAGTCCTACCACCGGTCTTCAGACAAGCAAGAGCTTTAAATTGACTTATAGTCTGGCAGCATCAACTGCGCCTGTTCAGGCGGGCGTCTATGACCTCTGTTTTACGCCTACCGGCACAGGCGTTGTCTGGAAAAAACCACCTGCCATAGGTTATTCCTATACCATTGATGCCGTTGTCTTAGGAACTGCCGCTGCGGATAACGGCGTTTTTAGCGTTAGTCTGCATTGATATTCCCTACCAATAAAACCGGAGTACAGAAATAAAAGCATTATCCATAAAACAATCTTCAAAAGAGCAAGTTTGGGAATATAGAAAATTCTGTGTAAGCCATCGTTAAAAAATCCCGGGAAATCTGGGCTAGAATGCAGTCCATCGTCCAAAGCATTAATTGCCTACTCTAAAGGGTGTCGTCTCCATTAATCGGTTGGGTGACACCCTGTTTTCTTTTAAAGGTTCCGGCTGCCATTAAAATAGCCCGGAATCTTTACTCTCACCAGTTTGATAGACTTGATCGGGGTTTTACAGTCTCATACAGGGTTATCAGCTGCGTCTGTACAAAACCAGGCCACCGGAAAAAGGCTCAAGGTTTTTGCGATTGATCGGCAGACAGCGCTGACAAATCGACGCTACCCCTCAAACTGGCCGCATCAGCCAGCGTGTATTTATCCAGCACGGCCATAAATGCATGTTGCGCCTCATATAACGTAGCCTTGAGAAAACAGTTGCGAATGAGTCGGCATTGATTGTTACGAATATCGAAACACTCGACCAGGTTCATATTAAGCTCGGTCTGGCGCACCACGTCGCCGACACTTATTGTGTAAGCGGGCCTGGCTAACTGGATGCCGCCACCTTTGCCTCGGGTAGACATAATGAAGCCTTGATTGGTCAGGCTGTTCGCTATTTTCACAAGGTGGTTGCGGGAGATTTGATAATAGTCGGCAATCTCCGAAATTGTCGCCAGTCCCGGCTCTGGCAAACGGGCAAGATAAATCAGCAGGCGTAGCGAAAAGTCTGTGAATTGCGTAAGTTGCATATTTAATATTCCTTTAAAGTGGTTTGATATTTGGCCTGGACTTTAATAATCAAAAGATAGCGCTTGACGATTAAACAAGCTCGCAATAAGATGCATAACAAATACATCTTACTAAGCCAGGAAGCCAATGTATATGAAGCTAACGCCAGTTGAAGATGTATTTTAAACACCTTTTTATAAATCTGGAGAAAATATGTCACAACAAGCATCCTTATACGAACAATTGGGCGGCGAAGCTGCTGTTAATGCAGCCGTCGATATTTTTTACCGTAAAGTGCTGAGCGATGATCGCATCAATGCTTTTTTTGAAGATGTGGATATGGACAAGCAGGCGGCTAAACAAAAAGCATTCCTGACGATGGCGTTTGGTGGCCCACACAACTATACAGGACTGGATATGCGGCGCGGTCATGCCAATTTGGTCGAACGCGGCTTGAATGATACCCATGTCGATGCAGTCATTGAAAACCTTGGCGCAACATTGCGTGAATTGGGGGTAAAAGAAGAATTGATCGCCCAGGTAGCCGCAATCGCCGAAAGCACACGCAATGACGTGTTGGGTCGATAATTTCATCAGCTTGTCAGCAGGTACGCCGCTATGGTCACTATTCGTTACGCTAAAGACAACTATGAATTGGAAGATGGTCAATCCGTTCTGGATGGCTTGACCAGTCATGGTATATACATTCCTTTTTCCTGCCGTAGCGGCGTTTGTCAAACCTGCCTGATGCGCACCACTGGCGGCACACCACCTGAAAAGTCGCAACAAGGCTTGAAAGATAGCCTCAAGCTCCAGAACTACTTTCTTGCCTGTATTTGTCATCCGACTGAAGATATTGAAGTGGCGTTACCGAATGACAAGGATGTACAGGCCGTTATTCCTGCTACAGTCAAAAACTTGACGTTACTCAATACCGAAATCATGCATGTCGCGCTTGAATGCCATGCGCCGCTCAACTATCGGGCGGGACAATTTATCAACCTGTTTCAAAACCAGACGCTTGGTCGCAGTTATTCGCTCGCCAGCCTACCCCATGAAGATGAATACCTGCACCTGCATGTACGCCGTCTGCCGCAAGGTCGAGTCAGTGGCTGGATACATGAGGAACTGCGTCCCGGACAAACCGTCGGGATTCGTGGTCCCGGCGGCGACTGTTTTTACACGCCGGGCGATGCCGAACAAGGTATGGTTTTAATCGGCACCGGTTCCGGGCTTGCGCCGCTCTACGGCATCATCCGCGATGCATTGAGCCAGGGTCATAGCGGGCCTATTCATTTATTCCACGGCAGCCGCGACCTGACCGGGCTTTATTTAACAGAACAGTTACGCGATTTGGTCAGGCAATATTCGAATTTTAATTATATACCCTGCCTTTCCGGTGAAAATGTTCCTGATGGCTTTGCAACGGGACGAGCACATGATGTAGCCTTTCAACAGATTCCCAATCTCAAGAACTGGCGGTTGTTTCTCTGCGGGCATCCTGAGATGGTTCAGGTAGCCAAGCGGAAAGCTTTTCTGGCCGGTGCTTCGATGAAGCATATCTATGCTGATGCATTTAACGTCAGCCAGTCTTCCTAAACTAATCCATTAAGGAGAATAAGTATGTCCGATTTTAAAAAATATCAATGCAGAGAATGCGAGCATATCTATGATGAAGCCAAAGGCGACCCCGACAGCGAGCTTGCTCCCGGTACCCGTTGGGACGACATCCCGAATGATTGGTCTTGCCCTGTCTGTGGGGCGCCTAAAGATTTTTTCAAGCTAATGGAATAAGCCGACAGATTACCAAACCAGGCGTAGAAACAGGTACGACTGAAGTTATAAGGACGAAGGGCTTGCCCTGTTTTTCAAAGCCTGGAACTCGTTTGTCAATTTACCCATGAAAGTCTGACGACTACCGTCCCAATACAGCGGCTTGCCGACAAACACATCAACGAAAAAAGGCACGACGACAAACTCACCTTTGGGCAGGCATTTACCCAAACCATAAAAAAACACCGGAATGACCGGTACTTCAGGACGTTCGCTGACCAGATGACTGATGCCATTTTTTAACTTGCCCATAGCTTCCGGCTCACCACGCGTTCCTTCGGGAAACAGAATCAGGATCGAATCCTGATCCAACGCAGCAATCACTGGGGCCAATATATCTCCACCTCTATCTTTCGGTTTGCGGTCAATGGGAATAATGCCGACCACATTTAACGCAAACCATTTGAGCCATCGGTTACGCAAAAAATAATCGGCAGCAGCAACCGGGCGCACCTCGAAGAGGATACTTCGAATTGCCTTTTTGAAACTCTAGCAGACTGGAACGCTTATTTAAAGCAGCTCGCGCCTCAATATGACGAGGTGTCACCATGAACCCGCAAAAACAAAGTAAAAGTTTTGCGGGACTCAAAGATCAGTTTAACCAATCGGTTCCGCCAACCCAAAACCCGGTAAAACAAAAATCGGCACCGCCGTTTTCCCTGCGGTTGACAACCGAAGAACGCACCCGATTGAATGACTTGGCAGGTACTCAGCCGCTCGGAGCTTATATCCGTTCCAAACTGTTCGGTACGGATACTGAAAAACGACGACCGGTTCGGCGGCCTGGGCTGGATCACCAGAAATTGGCACTTGTGTTGTCAGAGCTTGGCCGCTCGCGGCTCGCCTCCAATATGAACCAATTGGCCAAGGCGGCCAATTGCGGCACACTCGATTTTTCTGAAAACCTAGTTGCTGAAATTCGGGAAGCGTGCCGGGCAATCACGCAAATGCGGGAGATGTTGATCGTAGCTCTGGGTCTTAAACCGGAGAGCGGCGAATGATCCTGGTCGGCAATCAACGTAGCGGAGCCAAGAATCTGGCTCTGCACTTACTCAAGGACGAAAACGAGCATGTTGAAGTCCACGAAATCCGAGGTTTTGCCTCGCAAAACATTATGGCCGCACTCAATGAAGTCCATGCGATCAGCCGCGCCACACGCTGTAAACAGTATCTATTTTCATTGAGTCTGAACCCACCGCCCAATGAAAACGTGCCGACAAAAACCTTTGAGAATGCGATTGATCGGGTCGAGACGCGGCTCGGCCTTTCAGGACAGCCACGGGTTATTGTCTTTCACGAAAAAGAAGGCCGCAGGCATTGCCATGCGGTGTGGTCGCGTATTGATGCGGAGCAATTAAAAGCTGTTCCCTTGCCCTTTGGCAAGCGCAAACTGCAAGAAATTGCCCGTGAACTTTATCTTGAACATGGCTGGATAATGCCGCGCGGCCTTGCGCTCTCGCAAGAGAGCGATCCGCGCAATTTTACGCTAGCTGAATGGCAGCAGGCGAAACGCGCGGGGCAAGACCCTCGTGCGATCAAAGCGGTGTTTCAAGATGCCTGGGCACTTTCGGATTCAAAAACCGCGTTCATCAATGCGCTTGAAGAGCGCGGGTTTAAAGCCGCGCGTGGTGATCGGCGCGGTTTTGTCGCAGTCGATTATCACGGAGAGGTTTACGCAATCGCCAAATGGGTTGGGATTAAGACCAAACAAGTGGATGCCCGTCTGGGGGATAAGAACGTTTTGCCTAGTGTCGATGAGGCCAAACAGCAAATTGCCCATGACATGCTTACGCTTATGGATAGATTGAGTAACAGGTTGGAAAACCAAAATCAGGAACGGCAGTCACAATTCGAAAACAGACGTAAGGAACTTGTCACACGGCAACGCGCCGAACGGCGGGTGCTGAAAAACCGGCTTGAAGAGCGCCAAGCGGCGGAACGCCAGCAAAGGCAGCAGCGTTTCCATACTGGTTTTAAAGGGTTATGGGATTGGTTATCTGGAGAAAAAGCCCGTATCAAAAAACAAAATGAACACGAAACCCTGGAGAGTGCGGCCAGAGACCGATCAGAAAAGGAGCAGTCAAAATACCTCCGGCAAAGCCGGAGGCTTGTATATGTGAACCGCTCAAAGCGGGTTAAAATGTGTGCCACCTGAAGGGGGGCTGTGTTCTAAAACAGGCTCAGTTGCTCA
>Ga0208754_100204_pt1 | contig 23214 bp, 20 predicted proteins | sample LakWasMet55_HOW8_2_FD_183889 | JGI IMG/M metagenome (GOLD analysis project Ga0208754, IMG submission 183889) | Freshwater sediment methanotrophic microbial communities from Lake Washington under simulated oxygen tension - Sediment Metagenome... | ecosystem: Environmental > Aquatic > Freshwater >... | reverse complement strand
GCCATTACAAAACTGGAAAGCCGCTCTTAACCGGTTTAGTATTATGTTCGAGGATCGAATGCCTATCCGATAATTGAAAAATCCGTTTACACAAAATTCGGGACACCCTCACTCTTTCACAATATGTAAACAACAATACCCAAAAAAAGCGATTTCGTTTTGAGCATTCTTTAAAAGACTTAGTGAGTCTCTAATGTATTCTATCTCATAGATGGAGTACAAACCTAGGTTTGTACTCCTGACTGATTTTTAAAAAGCCTGATAACTTTCTTTGACACTTATCGGCCATTTTTGTCAGGTTGTATTTTGGCTTTAATGGTTATTTTTGCTTAATTATCTTAACGTTATAGACTCTGTGGTATAACTTTTATGACTACCATCACTACAAATTACAAAGAACTCTCAATTTCCGAGCGTATCCAGCTCGTTGAGGATATTTGGGACAGCATCGCAGAAGAAACGCCAAGCGTTATGCGCCTTTCATCTGAGGATTGCGACGAATTGCATCGCCGCTTAGCTTCGCACCAAGCCGACCCTTCAAGCAGCATACCTTGGGAGCAAGTCCGCACCTCTCTGTTTAAAGATCAAGGCTAATGCAGCTTGTTTTCAGGCCAGAAGCCCAAAAAGAGCTTCTTGAAGCTCAGGCGTGGTATTAGGCCCTTTCTCCGGGACTTGGTTATGAGTTCGCCCGTGCGATTGATGCGGCTGTTGAGAGGATAATGCGTATGCCGATGGCTTTTCCGCGTATCGATGGTGAATTCAGGCATGTAATCACCCGTAAATTCCCATACTCCATCATTTATTTCCAAACCGAGTCAGAACTTATTGTGGTGTCTTGCTTCCATCATCGGCGTAAGCCAGATTCTTGGCTTAATAATGTCAGCAACTAAAATTTAGCTATTGGGGTGGTGACTCCACAACTACCTGCATACAGCATCACATCAAAACCAATAATCCATTCCCACTAACTTGAAGAACCATTGCAAGACCCACCAAACCAGCATGGCAACCCCGCCAAATCACCACAAACATTGATTTTAAAATAAATGTACTTATAGTTATCAGCATCCTAAACATTCTATAAACAGGTATTTTATGCAGCATTTTCGTCTTTCTTTTATTGTTACAGCGGTTTGCCTTGTGGCGGCCTATTTTAAGGCTGAAATAGCGGGGGTTTTTATTGCCCTGATTCTGGGCGTACTTGAAGTCAGCCTGTCGTTCGATAACGCGGTGGTTAACGCATCGATTCTCAAACGGATGGATGAGCGCTGGCAGCAATACTTTTTAACCTGGGGGATTTTGATCGCTGTGTTCGGTATGCGCTTGTTGTTCCCGATTGCGATTGTTTCGGTGGCGACCGGTATCGACCTGATTGGCGTATCCAATATGGCCTTGCACGACCCAAACACTTATTCGCAGCATTTGACCGAGTCGCATGTGCAGATTGCGGCATTCGGCGGCATGTTTTTGCTGATGGTGTTTTTCTCGTTTATTTTTGATGAAGGCAAGGAATTGCATTGGCTTGGCTATATCGAAGAAAAGTTGTCTGACTTCGGTAAGCTGGAATCGATTGAAATCATTCTGGCATTAGGGCTGCTGTTACTCACCCAGTTCTGGTTGGCCCCGGAGATTCGATTAAATGCCCTGGTTGCCGGTATTTCGGGGGTCATCTTGTACGTTATCGTGGACAGTTTGTCGGCTTTATTTGAGGACGAGGAAGAAGGCGAAGAACTGGCTACCGCGCTCAAAAAAGGCAGCGTTATGAGCTTCCTTTATCTTGAAGTGCTGGATGCTTCATTTTCCTTTGACGGCGTAATCGGTGCGTTTGCGATTACCCAGGATGTTGTCATTATTATGCTGGGACTGGCGATAGGCGCAATGTTTGTGCGAAGCCTGACAGTGTATCTGGTACGTCAGGGTACACTGGATGAATATGTATTCCTGGAGCATGGTGCCCATTATGCCATCGGCGTACTGGCGGGCATTATGCTGTTGAGTATGAACCATCATATTTCTGAAGTTGTTACCGGCCTAGTCGGCGCAGTATTGATTGGTTTGTCGGTTATTTCGTCTATCCGTTATAAAAAACACCAGGCTGACTAATTTGAGGCTGTAACGTTGATTTAAACTGTTCGTGTCGAGGCTGTACTAACAATCGAAGCGTGAATGGTTTAAATCGCCAAATTATGCTTGTTCCGCTCCTACTGAGAGCGCACCGAAGGAAGAACGGAACAAGCCATAAACGATGAATCTCCCACCGAAATGCTCAAACTCTAACTTCAGGAGCTTTTATGACGCCCCCAAACAACGACTTAACCCGTACCCTGTTGGCGATACTGTCTATTTGCATCCTGATTGGTTTTTCTTTGTGGGTTATCAAACCGTTTCTGCCTGCCTTGCTTTGGGCAACCATGATTACCGTCGCAACCTGGCCGCTGTTGCTTGCTGCACAGACAAAACTGCACAATAAGCGCTCGCTGGCAGTTACCGTAATGGTAGCCATCCTGCTGCTGATTTTTGTCATACCGTTCACACTCGCTATCACCGCGATAGCCGACAACGCAGGCCAAATCACCGACTGGGTAAAATCACTGACAGCTTTCCAGTTTCCGGAGTCGGCTCCTGAATCGTTGCAAAAACTGCCCTTCATCGGCGATGAAATAACCAAGCGCTGGCATGACTATGTAAGTACCAACGGCACTAATCTTTCCCAAAGAATTGCGCCTTATATCAGCAAGACTGTGTCCTGGTTTATTAAAGAAATTAGTAACTTCGGTTTATTGACCATGCAGTTTTTGCTGACCGTAATGATTACCGCAATTTTGTATGTAAACGGCGAGCAGGTAAGGCAAGGTATTCTTGCTTTTGGGCGTAGGCTGGCCGGCAACGAAGGGGAAAAAGCCATTATCCTGGCTGCACAGGCGATACGCGGTGTAGCACTCGGTGTTGTAGTCACCGCATTGGTGCAATCCGCACTGGCCGGATTGGGTTTATTTGTAACCGGTATTCCTTTTGCCGGCATCCTGACAGCTGTTATTTTCATGCTGGCTATTGCCCAGCTCGGCCCTTTTCTGGTGCTGGCACCGGCAATCGGCTGGTTATACTGGACGGGCGACACTAGCTGGGCTACCGTATTACTGGTCTGGTCATTACTCGTCGGCAGCATCGACAATGTTTTACGCCCGGTGCTGATTAAAAAAGGTGCCAATTTACCGCTGCTGCTGATTTTTACCGGCGTTATCGGAGGACTCATTGAGCTGGGTCTGGTAGGCATTTTTATCGGCCCGATAGCACTCGCCGTTACCTATACCCTGTTGACTGCCTGGATTGAGGATACTATAGACTAGCCGGTTGGCATTACAGCAAAAGCAATATGCCCATCTCTAAATCGTCACGAACACGCTATTGGGTGGTAGAATAAAAAGATCAGTTTACGCATTAAACTCAGATAACGCTTATCTGTATCGCGTAGATATAACCCGAACTTCGTTCAATACCAACTATTTAAAGAGGACGCTATGCGGAATTTGAAGCTTTTGCCCGCGTTGATTGGAGCGACACTTGTAATCGCCGTCATGTTATATGTTGCCTTCTACTTCATATTTCTTGATCTGTTTGTCGATTTATGGTGGTTTCAGTCATTAAAACTCGAGGCTTATTTCTGGCTCAGGCTGCTCTATAAGTACTTTCTGTCCGGCGGCGTAACGCTGGCTTTTTTCGCCATTTTCTTTTTTCATTTCTGGATCGCCTCTTCTTTTCTGGGTTTAAATCCGCCCGATGAAGTTCTGGATAATGCCATCAAACGGCGACGTTTCCAGCGTTTTGCCGATGTCTTCATGAGCGGTTCGGCAAAAATTTATACGCCTATTTCGTTGATATTAGCTGTATTCATTGCCATTCCCTTTTATAACCAGTGGGAAACATCGCTACTGTACTTTTTCGGCGGCCATTCGGGCGTAGCTGAACCGGTTTACGGAAATGACGTCGGCTTTTATCTGCTGTCTTATCCTATCTACATGCTGATACAAAAAGAGCTGCTGATAACCGCCATCCTGATATTTTCTATGGTCGGTATTCTGTATTGGCTGGAACATATTTTTGTACCCGATCAAAGCAAGGAATTTCCGCTGGGCGCTAAAATCCACCTGATTATTTTAATCGGGTTTGTTGTTGCGTTTGTGGTTTGGGGCTTTCTGCTGCAACGCTTTTCATTACTTTATACCGACAGCCACGAACCGATATTTTACGGCCCCGGATTTGTAGAAATACGCTACAAACTCCCGCTCATCTGGCTGGGCATTGGTTCTTTCCTGGTAACAGCGATCACCGCAAGCCTGTTTATCTTTTCCGAAAAACATCGCATCAAAGCGCCGTTTTTAATATCACTGTTGTTTTTTCTTGCTGTAATAGGCCTGCCAAAAGTTCAGTTTATACCTGATTTGATCCAGAAATATTATGTCAACCCGAATCCGGTCAAGGCAGAAAAGCCGTTTATCCAGCACAATATCAGTGCGACCCTGGATGCATACGACCTGCGCAATATCAAAACCGTTGATATGACCATCAATCTGGACGCCACGGCCGATATTGAAGCGTGGAGCACGCAAAAACATTTTGAGAATATTCCGGTATGGGACAGGGAATACATTATCGACAGCTACAAGCAGCTACAGGAAATCAGGCCTTATTACAAATTCCTGTCGGTCGATGAAGACCGCTACTTTATCCTTGACCACACCCGGCAGGTCAACCTGGCGGCCCGGGAAGTCAATACATCGCAGTTACCCAAAGAGGCGCAAAACTGGGAAAACATCCACATGCGCTATACCCACGGTTATGGCGCGGTTGTAACGCCTGCGGCTCAGGATGCCGACAACCCCCTGGTCTGGTATTTACGTGATTTGAACATGCATTCCGATGTCGGACTTAGCGTCAAGCACCCCGATATCTACTACGGGCAGGAACAATTCGATTACGCCATCGTCCCCAATAATCTCGACATCGTCGGAATTGCCGGTTCCGATCCCGGCATGACGGAAGCCTACCACGGCGAAGGCGGCATTCCAATTGCCTCCTATTTCAGAAAAGCACTGTTTGCCTTTTATCTCAAGGATGAAAAAATATTCTTTTCAACCAATATTTCTACAGAAAGCAAAGTCAAAATACGCCGGAATATCACCGAACGGATCAATAAACTGACGCCATTCCTGCATCTCGATAAAGATGCTTACCTGGTTATGGCTCAAGACCGCTTTTACTGGATACAGGATACTTATACTTTATCTAACCGATATCCTGCCTCCAAGCCTGCGGCCGACGATTTCCTGGATGGCAAGCAGGATTTCAACTACATCCGTAACTCGGTTAAAGTCGTGGTAGACGCTTTCGACGGCGATGTCGATTATTATATTTCCGATCCATCCGATCCGATAATCCAGGCCTACAGCAAGGCGTATCCGGGATTATTTAAAAAGCTGCAAGATATGCCTGCCGAATTACGCGAACACTTGCGTTATCCGCGCGACCTTTATTACATGCAAATGAAAGTGTATGCAAAATACCATCAATTGAGTCCTGAACTGTTTTACGAACAAGCCGAAACCTGGCAATTTGCCAATGTCCGGGAACAAGCTGTTTTGCCATATTACCAGACGATGGATTTCGGCAACTGTAATGATAAGGAAGAGTTTGTCATGATTAACCCGATGACCCCTGTCAACAGAAATAACCTGAGCATGATAGGGATTGCCGGAACAATGGATAAAACAACTTGTGGACTGGATTACAAACCCGGCATTACCGTTTACAAATTCGGTAAAGATATCCAGGTTAACGGCCCTGCACAGGTCGAAGCCCTGATTCACCAAAACCCGGAAATTTCCGAGCAGTTCACTTTATGGGATCAACGAGGTTCAACCGTTAAAATGGGGCGCATGGTTATCCTGCCAATGGGTAATACCGTGCTTTATGTACATCCTATTTACCTGGCCTCAAATAAAAACAAAATACCCGAGTTAACCCGGGTGATTATTTCCATCGGCAATGAAGTGGTTATGGACAAAACCTTGTGGTCGGCCTTTAAACGCTTGAAGGAAATTTACATTAAAAATGCACACGAAAAAAACACAACCGGAACTTCAATACCTGAAACACCAAAATTAAATTAGTGTTTCAAGCCAGGGGAGCGTTGATTAACTCTTTCGTTCTGAGCCTTTCAACAGTCTCAGAACGAACAGAATAGCGTTGTTAATCTATGCGGAAGCCCCGCAACAGCGTTTGTATTTTTTACCGCTGCCGCAACTGCATGGCGCGTTTAAGCCAAGGTTGGTTTGCTGTCCCGGTTTTGTCATCGATTTGACCATCCCGTCCAGGTAAAACCACTGTCCCTGTTGCTTGCTGAAACGGCTGATTTCATGCAGTGTGCAATCCTCGCCATTAAACCGGTAGTGGGCTTTAAATTCGACGGCTCCTCTGCCGTCACTCGCCAACCCTTTTTTACAACTTATCACTTCCAGGCCTTGCCATTCGGTTTCGACATCGGTTAAACCTGCCTGCTTGGGGCGGCTGGACTTATCCCAGGTAGCCAGCAAGTATTTTTCAAGCCTTAACACAAAAGCACTGTAACGTGAACGCATTAAGGCTTCGGCTGTAGGCGCGCGTTGGATGCCGTTATGGAAGGGTTCACAGCATTGGCTATAGGCTTTATCGAAACCGCAGTAACAAGGGGTGGACAACGTCAAAACAAAAGCCTCTCTATTTGGAGTCAAAATGGAACATTATTTATTTCTCATAACAAACAAGGGAACAGCTGCGCCCAGCAATACACAGATCAATAAAACAGCCACAGTCATTTGACTCCAGTCAACTTCATAAACATCTGCTTTTACCGGCTTGCTGATACCGGGAATACTGGGCAGATCACCATCGCCGCCATCGACTTTTAACTGCGCTTTCATGCCTTTTTCCATGTGCTGGGTCAGTTCGCAGTGGACAAGATAGGTTTTTTTAGTGCTCGGTACTATCAGCGAGGCTTTTAACTCCCCTGCCCCGTACAATTCCAGATGGAACATACCTTGCGGATACAAATAGCCAGGCAAACCGTGGATCATCAATTGGTGGCGTATCTGGTCATCGTTGGTGAAGGTAATATTAATTTTGGCGCAGGGTTTTACATTCCATTCCTGCTGGTCGAAAGCAAACATTTTGCCGTTGAATTTCAGCGCATGTTTTCTACCGGCGTGGATATTTATATCAACATTTTCGGAAATTTTCGGACAGTCGGCGGGCAATCTGTCACTGTTGGCATTCATAATCATGCCTTTTTCATCCATCAGCATGCCGTCATGGCTCATCGCGGCAGAAGCTGGCCCGATAACGCCCAGCATTAACAGACTTAGCATCAGTAATCTTTTCATTGTTGTTTCCGTTTATAAACCAGTGTGATTAAAACCAGCAAGCCAATAATCAGCCCCGTCGCCAAACCAAACACAATAATCCGTAAATAATCCGGCGCAAACAATCCGGCTTCCCCGAGCAAGTGCGCAAAATCGCCGGTATTCCAGACAGCCTGCTTTTTGCCGTAATAATCTTTACTGAAGACCTCGTTCAGAAATTCTTCATGCATTTTCGGCATACCTTGTTCGTCGATTAACGGCTTGTAGGCGAGAATCGCCATATTACCGCCCGGCTCCATACCATCTGTGGTAGTGCCTGTCGCGACATGGTCGTGGAACATCCATAAACCGGGTCCGTAACTGTTCAAGCCGTCATTCTGGGTTTTCAGGCTCAAATCAATCCGCTGTGCAGGCGCAATGTCGAAAACATCACGTGTCAACTGCAAGCCGGCGGGCTGATCCACGCCATCATAAGCAGTAACAGTCGCCTTGTGGCCGTGAAAATGGAGTGCCACAGAAGATCGCTGGGCATTGACGATGCGCAGTTTAATATTTTCTTTGTCCGCTGCCACAATCACTGAATCACGCAAGGTATAGGGAAAAGAATGACCGTTCAGCAAAAAATAATTCTCGAACGATTCGGTCATGTTGTAATCGCGGCTCATTCTTTTTGCGATCAGTCTCGGATCGTTTGCACCCTGGATGATTTGCGCCAGTTTTTTGTCGATAGCCTGGTAAAACAGGTCATATTCCTGGCTGTAGGCTTTCTTTACCGCAACCGAAGGATGCCGAACCTGGCCTGCGCCGATATTAAAGGTCTGCACCCAGTTATTGGGCTGGTTCTCTTCCACGACAAACATGCCGCTCAAACCCATCATAAAATGCTGGGCGGTCTGCACATGGCAATGATAGAACATGGTGCCGCTGTGCCTTGGCTGGATTTCGTAGACATGGTTTTCGCCCGGAAAAACCGGGTGTTCTTCCATGCCGTCGTTGTCTTCACCTTTTGAGGTTTGCCAGGGATGATCGACGCCATGCAGATGTATCGTATGCGGCAGATAATGGGTATTTTCCAGCGTGATATAAACCTTGTCGCCCTGTTCCACGCGAATTGTCGGCGATGGTGCGCGCAGTAAGGGGTTGGCAACCATTGAATTAAAGTTTTTAAGCGCCATGCCGCGCGATTTGGGCGCGAAAACCCATAGCCCCGGCTGAATACCGGGGCCAATGTCATAGGTATTAATCAGAAAATCGCCGTCTGGACTTGAGCCGTTAAGCTCGATCACTTCCAGCTTGATATGGATAACATCGGGGTCGCCATCGTTATCAAGATCATCACCCATGATGAGCGCATCATCAGACAGGTCCGTCTGCATCAGCGTTGCCATCGACACGTTATTGGTGCCTTTGACCGAAGCTGCAACATTGTAGGGGTTATCGGGTTCGCATGACGGCGCTTCCTCTATCGCCACACCATCAATCAACTGTGCGGGCCGCCAGTCGGGATGTTCATTGGAACAGGGCTTTTCTATATTGCTGGTTTCATCCGATTGTTTGTAAACCGTTTCAGGAGGCGCGATGCCGACTTTTTGCGACAGCTCAGGTGTAACAAAAACAGCGATGCCTGTTAATACTGGAATGAGTAGCGTTAAAAAAATAATGAGCTTTTTAGACATATTCCGGCATGAAGTTAGATTAATATGAGGTGATCTGGGTGGGTATTTTAATAGTTGCCACAGATTTCGGGTAATGAGCGAACACTTTAATATAGTTTGCGTTTGCGCCAGATAAAAAAGCCTGTGGCTGTCAGCATCAACGGTACGACAATCAGGAAACCAAAACCGATCAAAGCAACCCCAGTCTTGCTTAACTGCAGGCTTTTATCAGTTGCGATTTTTGCCGGAATATCGATAAAGCGGTCATCATGAATCAGCCAGTTGACCATTCTTAAGCCCATATCCAGGTTACCGACATTGCCGATGTAAGCATTGGCTAAAAAATCACCGTCACCGACAACAACGATACGTTGCTGGTTTTTTTCCGCAATCTTCCGGGTCAGGGCATAGGCAAAAACCAGCGGCCCCTGCTTTTCGTCACTATTGGCGGTAAAACCGATATTACCATTGATAGCCCCGGTTTCCGTCCATGACTGTTTTGCGCTACGGAATAGCGGAACGGCACTGAAACCGGATTGTTTGTCAAATTCAAGCGGGGCAACGACAGGATACAGCGTGATGGTTTTAAAACTTTGGGTAATCGGATGTTCGATGTATTCGTCAGCTAATATAAAAGTCGGGTCATTAACACCGTAAAGTTTGGACCTATTATCAATGATTACACCCGGCAACTGGCGTATTCCCAGTTGCTTCTGTAACACGGCCAATTGCTTGTTATCGGGATCGCTTAGCATCAGCAGGTTGCCGCCGCGCTGGATATAGTGACTGATAATATCAACCTCGCCTTCAAGCAACGGCACAGCAGGCGCACTTAACACCAGCAAAGCGGAGTTTTCAGGAATGTCGGGGATAGCTGCCAGATTGACCATTTGCGCCCTGATTTTCCGGCGCGCCAATTCCTTGCCGAATTCACCCAGATCGAAATTGGCGACACCTTCAGGTGAACGTTCGCCGTGACCGGTCAGGAAGGTTACCCAGCGCTCCTCGGCGTTAGCCAGTTGCAGCAGCGCATTGGTCAGGATGGACTCATCAATAAAGCTTAAGTTTTCGGTGCGGCCCTGATAATCGACAATAACCACGCCTCCGGGGCCTATATCCAGTTCTCGGCTTTTTTCCGGCTGGGTATCGGGGTCTACAAACGTCAGCGACAAATCGGCTTTATGTTGTCGATAACGGTCGATTAACTGGTCAATCTGAAGTCTGGCCGGTTGGCCTCTTTTGATGTAGGCGGTAATTTGTATCTTATCCGGCAGCGAAGCCAACAGCTTTTGCGAGGCTGGTGATAAGCTGTTGCCGGCGTTGGCGGTTATATCGACTTGCAGGGGGTAAAGGTTGCTCAGCCATGCCAGAGTAATGAACAGGCACAGGAAAACCAGTGCAAGCAAAGTGTTTTTCAAGCGAATCTGCTGATGGATGCTTTGTGATAGCTTCATTTTTGCAAACGGTCATTTTCCAGGCTACGGATGCTAAGCAGGATAAACCAGGCAATAAACAGCAAAAAATAGCCGACATCGACCGAACTTATCAGCCCGCTTTGGATATTCTGGAAGTGCCTTAAAATCGACAGGTATTCAAACAGTCCGCTGTCCTGGTCTCGCATCGCGACAGTCCAGTCCAGAATCCAGAGCAACAGTAAAATACCGAGGCTGCCCATTGCCGCGACGATAGGATGACCGGATACGCAGGACATAAACAGCCCTGTTGCAGCAAAAGCCATAACCAACAATAGCAAGGCCATTATGTTGGCGAACAATTTACCGAAATCCAGTGTTCCACCCATGAGCAAAGACAACGGCATCAAGGTAATGAGAAAAACCACAATCAGCAATAATCCGACTATACCTAAATACTTGCCGATAATGATCTCGATATTGGAAATCGGCGCAGAAAGCAGCAAGGCGAGGGTTTTGTTCCGGCGTTCCTCACAAATCAAACGCATTGTCAGCAGCGGCGTTACCAGTAATAAAATAAGCCCGGCATTGCCGAACAACGGCGTCACAACAATATCGCTTAAACCGGGTGCGCCTTCTATAGTAGCCAGCTTGGCTTGTATCGTAGTAAAGGTTTCAACCTGTGTTAAAAACAGGTAAGCCAGGATAAGTTGCAATACCGCCAGCACCGTCCACGCGAGCGGCGATAAAAACAGGGTTTTAAACTCGCGTGCGGCAATGGTCAAAATCATACAGATAAATCGTTGCCTTGGGTTAAGGTAATAAAAATGTCTTCCATAGACCTTTTCACGGGCGTCAGCTCCTGCAACTCCCATCCCTCTGCCATGATGGTTTCGGCAATTTGCCTGGTTGGGTTGTCAGTCACGCTATGGTGGATTTTGATGCAATTTCCTGCCAACTGTTCGATTGAATTTACCCCTGGGATAGCCAGTAATACGCTGGTATCGGGCGGCAGTCGGGTTGTCACTTGCAGGCTGGCTGTGTCCATAATCTGGTTAAGCCCGGCAACACTTTTACTCAAAATCAGTTTACCCTGATGGATAATTTGTACATGTGTACAGGATTCCTGCACCTCGCTGAGGATATGCGTCGACAGGATAACACCGTGATCCTGGCCGAGCTCGCGTATCAAAGCACGAATTTCCAGGATTTGTATCGGGTCGAGGCCAACTGTCGGCTCATCAAGAATGATAACGTCGGGATTATGCAAAATCGCCTGGGCAATACCGACCCGTTGCTGGAAACCTTTGGACAGATTGGCGATCAGGCGTTTTGATACATCAACCAAACCGCAGCGTTGTTTGGCCTTGTCAATGGCAGGATTTATCGCGTGTTTGGTGATTCCATGCAGCTGGGCGCAATAATGCAGGAACTCCTGAACGCTCAATTCCTTATATAAAGGCGGAACATCGGGCAAATAACCCAGGCTGCGTTTGGCTGACCGGGGCTGCTCCAACAAGTCAAAACCATTGATGCGAATGCTTCCGGCGCTAGGCGCAAGATTGCCGCACAGCATTTGCATCGTCGTGGTTTTACCGGCGCCATTAGCGCCCAGAAAGCCCAGCACCTCGCCTTTCCCCAAACTAAAGCTGACATCATTGACGGCGCACTGTTTGCCGTAATACCGGTACAAATGCTCGGCTTCTATCAGCTTGGTCATATCGAGACTTAAACCTGCTTTAGCAGGGTTTGTAATTCAGCCTGGATTTTCTTTCTATAAAACAGAAACTTCCAGCGCGTACCGCCGCATTGCCGCCACAATATCGCTGAACGTATCCCGGCCAGCAAGCAGGCACGAATTTTATTGGCAACATCGGGTCTGGATAAATACTCAGGGTTACCGTTCACCATGATTCTCGGCTGCAAAGTACTCAAGGTGTTCTGATAAATATCAGCAAGGTTCGCCAGTACATTTTCGTGCATCAGGCCAAAATGCTCGCTTTGCGACTGGGCTTTCACCAGGCCGACTTGTATAGTTTTCAGCATGTCTTTCCGGTCGGACAACTGATTTTCCAGAAAAACCAGAGAAGCAGCATAACGCGCCTGTTCAGGATTAACGATCTTGTAACCGGTCATTTGCTCGTTAAGTTGTTTAAGACCCAACTTTAAGCCATCCAGACTGCCGTAAATATCAATAACGCTGTCGGAATCGATTTTTAAAACACTGGCAATACTGACTTCCATAGCGGCAACATCAGCAGCACCTTTATTTGCCAATTGTTGTACCAGCGCCGCCGCCTGGGCGATCCCGGCAAGCGCAATGGTCTGGTTAGTAATCGTATTTAGCTGCATAAATTATTGCTACAAGTAATAAGTCTGTCTGTTGTAATGGGTAGTACCAATATGGCTCTTATTTCAATTTTAACAAGTAAATAGCATGAGTGGGTATTTAAAAAAACCGGTATTTGATAGGCAGTGTATTTTAATAGCTCAACTTGTATCATAATCATCAACTATAAATTCAATAATTAACTATAAAAACAATATTGAGGAGAATAAAATGAGCGAATCCGTAGTATTAAATGTGACCGGCATGAAATGTGGCGGTTGTGAATCCAGTGTAACAAACAGCTTGAAAGCAATTGACGGCGTACTGTCAGTAGCAGCCTCCAGCAAAGACAAGCAGGTCAAGGTCGAATTCGATGCCGGAAAAACCGATCTGCAAGCTATCAATACTGCCATTGCCGGTGCGGGCTTTACTGTAGAAAACAACTCCTGAGGCTATCTTTATGAGTACAGAAGAGACTTCAGAAGCCTTGCGCCTGTCGATTTTAGGCATGCGCTGCGCCGGTTGTGTCGCGACAGTTGAAGGCGCTTTGGCGGCAGTCGATGGCGTGACATCGGTCAGCGTCAATTTTGCCGACCACTCGGCGATGGTTGCAGGCCATGCCGATCCTGAATTATTAAAACAGGCCGTAAAAGCAGCAGGCTACGATGCCGCCGTAATGGAAGGCCTGGAAGACACCAGCAAGCAGGAAGAACAGGAATTACAGCGTTACCGTGAATTGATGAAAAAAGCCGCGGTGGCTGGCAGCTTCGGGGCATTGCTGATGTTCGCCGAATTTGTCGGCTGGTTGCCTGATATGGGTTCGGCAACCGGGCAGTGGTTCTGGCCGGAAGTTGCTCTCATCACGCTGGGTATCCTGATCTACTCGGGCTGGCATTTTTACAGCGGCGCGGTCAAATCGTTGACCTTGGGCCAAGCCAATATGGATACGCTGATTGCTCTGGGTACCGGTTCAGCCTGGCTGTATTCCTGCGTAGTCATCGACTATTACGGCGCACTGCCCTCACTCGCGAAACACGCCTATTTTGAAGCTGCCGTCATCATCCTGGCTTTTATCAATCTGGGAACCGGACTGGAAACGATGGCCCGCGGCAAAACCTCCAGCGCAATCCGTAAATTAATCGGTTTACAGCCGCGCACCGCACGCGTGCTCAGAAACGGTGAAGAAATCGATATTGCGATTGAACAGGTCGGGCTGGGCGAAACACTGCGAATCAGACCCGGCGAAAAAATAGCCGTTGACGGCATCTTGCTGGAAGGCCATTCGACAGTCGATGAATCGATGCTGACCGGCGAATCGCTCCCCGTGGAAAAAACTGTCGGTTCCCAGGTCGTAGCCGGTACGATGAACCAAAGCGGCAGCTTTCTGTTTACCGCAACCCGCATAGGCCGCGACACTGCACTGGCGCAAATTATTAATAGCGTCAGGCAAGCCCAAAGCAGCAAACCCGAAATCGCCCGTCTGGCCGATAAAATCTCCAGTGTTTTCGTTCCTTCTGTCGTTGCTCTATCAGTACTGACTTTTTTAATCTGGTATATCTGGGGACCGGAACCCTCGCTGGGTTATGCCTTTGTCACGTCTATGACCGTGCTGGTTATCGCCTGCCCTTGCGCTTTAGGTCTGGCAACCCCGATTTCCGTGATGGTCGCTGTCGGCAGGGCCGCGCAAGCGGGCATCCTGATCCGCAAGGGCGAAGCGCTGCAAACGGCGGGTAAACTGACCTGCCTGATCCTCGATAAAACCGGCACTGTCACCGAAGGCAAGCCCACTGTTTCATCGATTGAACCGATGAACGGTTATAGCGCAGATGACATCCTGAAATTGGCCGCAAGTATTGAGTCAGGCTCGGAACATCCACTGGCAGCAGCGATTTTAACAGCCGCCGAACAGAAGCAGATCAAGCTGGAAAAAGTTAAACAATTTGAAGCTATTGCCGGTTTTGGTGTAACGGCCCTGTTCAATGACCCGAACGGTGATGAACAACGACTGTATTTCGGCAACAAGGCCTTGATGGACCAGAAAAACCTCAAGTTTACTCGCTATAACAACCGTCTGGAAAAAATATCCGCATTAGGCCAAACCCCAATGCTGCTTGCTGTGGGCGATAAAATCGTCGGCATTATTGCTGTTGCCGACCCGATTAAAAAAGATTCAGCCGAAGCTGTGCAACGGCTAAAAGACCTTGGAATCCGCATCATCATGGTAACCGGCGATAACCAGATCACCGCCCACGCCATCGCCAAACAGGCCGGTATTGTTGAAGTCAGGGCACAGGTGTTACCGCAGGAAAAAGCGGCTGTGGTCAAGGAACTGCAACAGCAAGGCGAGATCGTCGGCATGGTCGGCGACGGCATCAACGATGCCCCTGCTTTAGCACAGGCTGACGTCGGCCTTGCTATCGGCACCGGCACCGATGTCGCGATTGAAAGCGCGGACGTGGTCATACTGCAAGGCTCATTATTGAAAGTCCCCGAAGTCATCGCCTTGTCCAAAGCCACCGTCATCAACATCAAGCAAAACCTGATCGGCGCATTTTTCTACAACACTATCAGCATCCCGGTAGCCGCAGGTTTGCTGTACCCGCTCTTCGGTGTATTGTTAAATCCGATGATAGCCGGGGCGGCTATGGCAATGTCGTCTTTGACTGTCGTAACTAATGCTAATCGGTTGCGGTGGTTGAAGTTTTAGGATTATGGGGAGAGAGTAATACAAGGTCGTGTACCACACGAATCACCCTCAATATTTGCCAATCTCCCCAACTCATCTGCTACCATTCGTTGGTATTTCCATCATTTCCACTTAAGCAAGTGACTAATGTGATGCTTGCGGAATACGGGCTACTTATTTCGTTCCGCATCCCTTTGCTATCCCTAAAAATTTACTGAACCAGATTCCATTTGCCGGTTTTGGTATTTAAACAAGCCCTGCGATTTTCAGGAACACGCTTACCGTTTTGCAAAATCAGGGTTTCTACCATGTTAATGCATCTTTGCCGGGTTTGCGGATTAACGATTTGCTGTCCGACCGGCTTGACGGCAATGGTATTGCCCGTTAGCGGGTTGAGCCATTGCTGCGCTTGATTAACCGATCCTGATTGAAGTAGCCCGCTTAACTGCTGTAACCGGAAACTCTGGTCTGTTGGCGCAAGTTGCGAGCCGATTTGTCCATTCATGACGCTACCGGCCATGCTCTGGATAATGGCGCTTAGGACTGCGCTCTGCATTCCGCCCGTGGTCGTGTTTGTCCCGGAGCCGAGTCCGTAGGCGGCATTATTACCGAACATGCCACCGCTATCTGCACAGCCTCCAACAACGCCTATTAGCGCAAAATATGCAAGTCTGCCGGGTTTATAAAGGTTTTTCATTATTTTTGACATCCTGTAGTTAATGCCTGTCAGGACCAACGCCGCGAAATTCTAAACAACCGAACTACGCGGCATCCGTCCATAAGTGCGTTTTCGATGTTCCCCGCTAACGAAGATTAAGCGGAAAAAACAGATTAACGCCGGGCGCTTGCAGAGGTCGGTAATACAACGGCGGCGGAACATACACAGGTTGCGCATAAGTGTAGATTTGCCGACGTCCAGAGCGATAATAGCCATAAGGTTGCTGATAACCACGCCGACGGTCGTGATCATTGTGATTACGGTTATGACTATTGCCGTTTCCCCTGCCGTGACCGTTGTCAGCGAGCACCGGCGATATGGATAAAACGCTGATCGCTGAGGCGAAAGCAAGCATCAACATAAGCTTGCTGCCGATTGACCTGAAGTATCTGGCGTGTCGTATTAATGTTTTCATTGTGACCTTCTTTCCTTGATGTTTGATGCGATTGCGAACCACGGACCGGAATTGCCTGTTCCTGGTATTGCCGCGCCGTTAATCATTTAACTTTCCATTTTTTGTGGCCGTGCTTATGGTCAAAATGGCTGAACAAGGTATCCGCTGCTTTTTTCTGTTCGACCGACATGCTGGCATAGAGGTCGGTAAACAAAGGCGTCAGTTTCCTGATGCCTTCCGCATGGGCTTCGGCGATCTCACCATAGGATTTTAAATCGTCGATTGCCGTCATGTCCTTGGCATGATCTATTCTTGCCTGAGTAAGGACATCCATATTTTTCGCATCATCAAGCATCACCTGAGCAATTTTCGCCCACTGTTCTTCCTGGGCTGCTGTGATATTGAATTTGGTATGCATATCCTTGATGCGCAATTCGGTGTGTTCCTGCTCATGATCGGCTTTGTCGGTGGCTGCAACTGCCAGCGGAGCGAAAAACAGGCTAGCGACCAGCGCCGCTGCCGAGATAACCAGTGCGCTTGCACTGGTAAATTTATTTGTAGTCGATTTCATATTTATTCCCTAATCTGGTTTAAGTGCGTGCTGGTGCAAATGCCAGCTACTGTGCGCGTAAATGCCTTCGTTAATCTGGCAATAATCTTATTGCCAGGGACCGGTTACAGCACCATATCGCTGGTAGTAAGTGTGCTTATTCCTGTTAGCTGAATAGCAAATTCTGCCGAACTGTCCGCATCGGTATTGCAGTAAAGCACGCCACCCGACACCTTCAGTTGCCCTGCCGCCGTGAAACTATCAGCACTGCCGATGAACCCGGTAAAAGCATCGTTGGTTACGGTTGCGGTGTTGGCGTCCAGGTTGGCGAGATCGATTTTGTCCTGTCCTCGCACGAAGTCGGTAATGACATCCCAGGTGCTGATAAGGACACCCGATTCAGATAGGGCATTAAAATCGAAAACATCATTACCGGCACCACCGGTCAGTAAATCCTTGCCAATACCACCGATCAGCCTGTCGTTGCCTGCACCACCGCCAAGACTGTCATTACCCGCATCTCCGTTAAGAACATTGGCTACCGCGTTACCGGTTAAACTGTCGTTGTAGCGACTGCCAACCAGGCTCTCGATGCTGACCAGCTTATCCGCACCGGAGCCTCCCGTGGCTTGAGCTGTAACCACTGCCAGACTAACCGTGACTGCACTGCCGGCATCAATGTAGGAAACGCTGTCGGTGCCGACTCCGCCATCGAGCACATTGTTGCCTGTGCCTGCGTAGAGTACGTTGTTAAGGCCGTTACCGGTCAGGTTAGCCACTCCTGTCGCGACCACTTTGCCGTTTTCCACATTAGTACTTAAGGTATAAGCAGTCGTATCACTATATATGATGTCTATGCCACCAGTGGCGGCGTTAGCGTTGGTTTCGCTAACCACATCGCTGGCGCTATCAACATAGTAAATATCGGATCCGTCTCCGCCAACCATACTGTCAGCACCGGTGCCGCCATTCAGGATGTCGCTGCCAAGGCCGCCAACTACTGTGTCGCTGCCTGTACCGCCACTCAGATTGTCGTTTCCGTCATCACCGTTAATCAGGTCGTTACCAGATCCGCCATTGATCAGGTCATTGTCAGCACCGCCTGTAATAACGTCATTACCTGCACCACCGATAATTGAGTCTGCACCTGTACCTGAACTGATAGAGTAGTTACCCGTAGCCGAAGCAAAAACGGTAATCGTATCGTTACCTGCATTCGTAGTAATTTTGTTGTTTTCGGCTGATGTGGATGCGGTTATAAAGTCAGCCCCGACACCCGTTACAATAGTTTGTGCGCCTGCACCGGAGAGGGCTGTTACGTTGACAGCATCGGTACCGGTGCTGGTAATAGTCTGCGCACCAGCACCGGATATAGCTGTTACCGAGGCGAGCTTTGCACCTGATATCGCCTGTGCACCAGCGCCGGATATAGCCGTCACGATGGCAAAGCCTTTACCCGTGGTGATCGTCTGTGCACCATCAGTTGATGTTGCTGTGACGGTGTTAACACCCGAGCCGGTTGTTATTGTCTGGGCACCACCCGTGGATGTTGTTCTAAGCGCTGAAGCTCCGGTAAACTTGTTCATATCCAGCGTAATCGCACCTGCACCGGATGTCGTTGTCAAACCTACACCTGCCGCCGCGAATGCGGCCTGAAACGCAGCACCTGTCGTAATGGTTTGCGCCCCCGGACCTGTTGTGTTGATTACAATATTTTCAATATTGGTAATATCACTCCAATAATTATCCGTGGGTATGATGGCCGAAACCCCAATGGGGGTAATATTCAGCGTATCAGTACCGGCACCGCCATTGAGAATATCCGAAACACCAAACGTGCCGGTTGCCCCGTCATTATAAGTAGCCGTAAAAACGTCATTGCCGGAACCCCCGGTAAGATTGTCTGTAGCTGTGGTAAGCGTAAAAGTGGCCATAATTATTTCCTTACTCCAGTAATATTAACCAAACCAGCCGTGGGCATGGATCCTGGAAGGTAGGCGCTATAAAATCTTTGTACTGCATCGGTATTAATACCCATTTTTCTCTCCTGAAAAGGTTTCAACGAATTAAATCGATTTGGCTCAAAATTCAGATGAACCTCATTAATCTTCCTACGTTTATCCTCTTTTTTTCAAAAGCGCGCTGTACGTTAGCGCACATATTCAACAGAGTATTTGGTATGTCGGTTATTATTACGAAAAATGGGGCGATGCCTTCCTGGATAAATTTTTCGCAGAATAAGGTTTGCAGTCGATAAGCGCCAACTTAAGAGTTGACCTATCATAATGATATGGATGCTCAATTTGTTTGGGCCGTTCCGACCAGCTTGCGGACTTGGATCGTAGCGCGTATAAAGTTTGACGATATGGACATTGCCTGAGTATCGTGAAGAAATCTCTTTAATTCAAAGCGATGAATTTAACTCATTGAAATATATACTCACCCGTTTTTTGAAATGGAATTTTTAGCGATCCTTTAAAATAATTGAGCAGCTATGACTGACAACATTTTATTTACCAATCACGACATCTACGACGAAACCTTAAGGCAATTATTAATTGATGTTGCTGAGTTACGCGATGAAATCACCGCTCATGCAAGCCATCGCCTGGACCAATATCAAGCCTACTACCGCGCCGGGGTTTTTAATAAAAGCGCTTTGAATCTGGCGCACTATCTGGCATTGCGGCAATTCGACCTGCGTCATTTGCAGGACAGGCTGGCTCAGGCCGGTTTGTCATCACTGGGTCGCTCGGAAGCATCGGTGCTGTCGACGCTGGATGCAGTGATCGATGTGCTTAAGCGGGCGACCGATAAGGCTTACAAGGTGGGCGATAAAAACCCCAGCGAATCCGGCTTCAACCGCGGCTTACAGTTACTGGACCAGCACAGCATCGAATTATTCGGGCCGTTTCATGAGCACAGCAAAGTTCATGTTATGGTAACGCTGGCTACCGAAACCGCCTGGAATTACGATTTGATTTTGGCGCTGCTGGACAAAGGCATGACTTGTGCGCGCATCAATTGCGCCCATGACGACGCTGTTATCTGGCGCAGGATGATACGCAATATTCGCCGGGCGGAAACCGAAACCGGCAAAATCTGCCGCATACTGATCGACCTTGCCGGTCATAAAATCCGCACCGGACCGATTGCCTTGGGTCCGTCCGTCCATCACATCAAGGTGAAAAAAGATGCTGGCGGAGCAATCGTTGACAAAGGGCAACTGCTTTTAGCTACAGACGGCAATATCCCGGCAACCGGCCCGGACGATAGCGAAACCTTGTTTCGCGTCGCCATTCCTGATGCATTGCATCAACAGCTTAGCCCCGGCAGCCGCGCGGCATTTATTGATGCACGTGGCAAGCAACGTTACCTGCAAATTGAGCAAGCAGCATCCGCCAGCGAGTGGCTGGCCAGTTGCGACCAAAGCAGTTACCTGGAATCCGGCTGTGAGTTGACTTTATCGGCTTCCGGTCCGGCCGATGACAGCAAAGCCCAAGACCGATTCAAACTCGGTACATTTGTCGGCAAGCCGCAGGCAATCCGCTTATTCAAAAACGATTTATTATTACTGACCGAAAACGATATCATCGGTAAGCCTGCCGAATACGATGAAAATAAAAACCTGATACAGCCTGCCCAAATCGGCTGCACACTATCGTCTTTTAGTTCCAGGTTAACCATAGGCCAGCCGGTATGGATTGATGACGGCAAGCTGGGCGCAGTAGTAGAAGCGCTTACCGAACAAGGCGCACTATTGCGCGTTAGCCAGGTGCGCAGCAGCGGCGTTTGTATTCAAAGCGACAAGGGCATCAACTTTCCCGATACCCAATTGGGCTTGCCGCCGTTAAGCGAAAAGGATTTAGAGGATCTCGATTTCGCCTGCACTCACGGCGACCTGATTGGTTTTTCTTTTGTGGAAACGCTGGCCGACATGGATGTTTTAATGGCGGAACTGGCCAAGCGCAATGCCACCGACTTGCCGATTATTGCCAAGATCGAAACCAATCTAGCAGTTAAAAACCTGCCCGAGATTATTCTCGGCACCATCGGCAGGCACAGTTTGGGCATTATGATCGCCCGCGGTGACTTAGCCGTTGAATTAGGCAGCGCAAGACTCGCCGAAATTCAGGAAGAATTGCTTTGGCTGTGCGAAGCCGCGCATGTACCGGTTATCTGGGCAACCCAGGTACTGGAATCGATTGCTAAAAAAGGTGTCCGCTCCAGGCCGGAATTCACCGATGCCGCAACGGCGGTACGGGCAGAATGCGTAATGCTCAACAAAGGTCCATATATCCTGGATGCCATCGAAGCATTGGTGAACGTGATGATCAGAATGCAGGAACACCAACGGAAAAAGTTTTCCAGACTGCGGGCTTTGCATTGGTAATTATTTCTTTATGCGCTGTAAACCCAGGAAGCCAAGCTCAACGGTTCAAACACCACCACTGGCTAAAAGACAGCTTGGAAAAGCTGCCCACTTGGCCCGACAGCCTTATTGACGAACTGTTGCCTTTGAATACGGCATTTCTTGATACGGTTAAATTACAACAAGCTTTAACTATCAACGCGGTCGGGTTGTACGCTTACGAGTAAGATTGGTTTTAGCTTATTTGAGATTTACAACAAATTGATGTCGCGCACCGTAAACTCACAAACTAATTCTACATTGGAATAGGGATCTGGAAAATTCGGGAGTTTTTTCTATAGGAGAAAGGAGGCTTTTCGTTGAAAATGCACTATTTATCGTACTTTTAATCACAACAGTAACATTCATGAGCATCCCTTTAATTACAAGGTGGCTTGGGTTGGCAATTTTGCCGCTTTCTCTATTTACAATATCCGCGCTTGCAGCAGACGCCCCTTCATCATATACCACTACACCACCTCTCATCCGTCGGATAATAACCCCGGCGCAACCCGCAGACGCAACACCTAAAAATGTGGACAAGAACGTAGCGCCTGCAGAAACGGAGAAGGCATCTTATAACGAAGAAACTCAGCCAATAATCGGTGTGCGCCCCGTCGATGTTTTCGAGTTACCGGAAATAGATGTTGTCGGAAATACTCCGTTAGGGGCTACTGGCCTGGAACTTAAAAAATCCCCGGCAATGTGCAGTCTATTGAGGATGAGGAAATACATCGTCATGAGGCAGTTGGCCTGACGGACTTTATGAATCGCCGCCTGGAAAGCGTTAATATTAACGACACCCAGAATAACCCCTACCAGCCTGATATTACTTATCGCGACTTTAACGCTTCCCCTGTTTTGGGTACCCCGATCGGCATATCGGTTTATCAAGACGGTGTCCGTATTAACGAACCGTTCGGCGACACTGTCAACTGGGATTTGATTCCTCAAATTGCAATTTCCAGCATGGAGATGATGCCCGGATCAAACCCTCTATTCGGCTTAAATACCCTGGGTGGTGCGCTGTCAGTCAGAACTAAAAGCGGGTTCAGTCACCCCGGATTTAACGCTCAAGCCAATGGTGGCTCCTATGGCCGTCAGGCTTATCAGGCGGAATACGGTGGTTCGAAAAGCAATTCCAGCCAGTATGCGCGCGGCGACGATCAGAATATCTTTCCGCAAATTCCCAGTTACGCCGTGGTTAACCTCAATACCCGATATGTTATAAATAAATACGTCGAATTATTTGCGATAGGACGTAATATCTTCGATAACCACTAGGCATCATTCGGACAAATGGGACAAAATTTTTTTCAAAATAACCAGACGACCACATTCATGGGGCCGGGTGCGCCCCCCGCCACCGGTTATGCCGGCGTTCGCATATATTGGATCTAGCAGTTATGTACTAGTAGTCCACCAATTTTATTTTGACGAATACTTAATGTAATTATTAATTTCCTATAGCAAGCCAATGAAATTGAGTAGATTATCCTATGCCAGCCAAAAAATATCGCGTAAAACTGACCGAAGCTGAACGTCAAGAATTAAAAGCGTTACTTAACAAAGGCCGAATAGCTGCGCGGAAACTAACCCATGCTCGAATCCTCTTGCAATGTGATGAATCAGATGCAATTCCAGTCAAGACAGATAAAGACATTG
>Ga0208754_100203_pt1 | contig 24116 bp, 30 predicted proteins | sample LakWasMet55_HOW8_2_FD_183889 | JGI IMG/M metagenome (GOLD analysis project Ga0208754, IMG submission 183889) | Freshwater sediment methanotrophic microbial communities from Lake Washington under simulated oxygen tension - Sediment Metagenome... | ecosystem: Environmental > Aquatic > Freshwater >... | reverse complement strand
AATCGAACCGGAAAGGACAAATTGACTGCGATTATTGCCATTATAAGGAGCGACACGTCGTCGAATGTATGTATGTTTGGCAAGCTCAAACACTACCGCAGGATTGCCACCAGATATGAGAAAAAGACCATTAATTACAGGGGGATGTTGTCATTTGCCTCTGTACTCTTATGGCTACGATGAAATGTCAACAGAACCTAAATCGGTAGTGGATGTTGGTTGATGTTCTTCAAGCAAAATGAAATTCCTGATTAATCTATAAGTGCTTGCTTTACCGTTTTTTGTGTCGAATGAAATTGTTTTTGGTAAGCCTGCGTTATCCTGGAATTCAAAATTTTTTATTAGCGAAAGGTTTGAAACAGTTGCCCGAAATTCATTTGGCATATATTTAATATTTTTTGCTTCCAATATATTAGATTCAAGATATATTTCTTGACCATACATTCCAAGGGTGTATTCGTGTTTTTGAGTTGTTGAATAGGCATAAGTAGAAATGCCGTCTTTTGTTTTGTGCCATTTGTATGTCCATTTATCACGTATTTTTGCCTTTGTAACCAAATATTGGAATATATCTTTAAGAAAAAAAGCTATATTCTCTGCTTGGTCTTTGTGTGATTCGGACTCGACACCCTCATTAAGCTTTAGTAAAGAACAATATTGGTTTATTGTGGCATCCCAACAAGGAGAAATTTTTTCGATTTCCATATAAACCCAGATATAAAAGCCTAACTATTGATTATACACCTGTATAGGTGTCGTGAAATACACACAAAAAGGCGTATAACATTTCCACGCCTCTTGTTTTTCAAGAATATACGCCCCAATTTTTTTGTTAGCAACCGATTTAAGCAAACAGATTCTACACATCTAAATCACCCCCTAAGCCTCTGGATCAGGTGCTTGACCGTATCCGCGTCAAACATATAGCCTAAGTACAGAGAAGCTTTATGTCCATTGCATAAGCGTTTTATTCTATTCAGGCCGCTTGTCGTTGGGATACCAGAATTGGGTGTGGCATTGTTCGCAGGCTTGATCTACAGCACTGCCTGTTTCAATTAATTCCTCAACATTTTTTTTATCAATTGCGGCGATCACTTTTTGGGTTGAGTCATGCAAGGCATGGGCGCGGGCGATGAAATCGGCTCGGTTTGTTTGTATCGCTTGCTGGATTTCTGCCGGGTTTAGTTCAGCGCCACCTGAAGAGGTCGCGGCTCCTGCTGCCGAAACGGGTCTGCCTTCAATCAATAACAGGTTGCTCGCTTCCAGTACGGTCAGCGCGTGTTGTTTAACCAATTGCCATTCTTCATCGGTTTGCGGGCGGCGTTCTTCTGTGCCTTTGGCGGTGCTGATGGTGGCAACGGAGTTCCAGACGTAATCGATATTGGGATCGATGATGGACAGCATGATGTCCTGGATCGTGGCGGTGGGTTTGAATACCGTTGCAGAATCATGCCTGGACGCATGGCTACAGGCGTAAAGCGGAATACAGGCCAGTATGGCGGGTAATAGAACAGGATTTTTTAAAATCTACTCCTGGTTAGAAAAAGCCGATAAAACGACCGGCGAAAGCGACGCCAAACCATAACGCCAAAGACAAGACGGCACTAAATCGGGCAGTGATTGCCGAGGTGGATTCTGATCGGGTTATTTTGCGAAACAGGCTGACGTGGACGATTAAAGCCAATGCCAGCAGGATGAGCTTGTCCCAGAAAAAGTCGTTTGCGTAATAGTTGGTGGCCGATGGTGCCAGCATTAAAAATCCGGAAAATGCTAATAATCCCAAGCCAACCCAGATGAAGCGGCTGGTGGCATTGGCAATTTCCGCTATCGGTGTTTGCCGCAAGCCCAAGCCGAGTAGACGCAGGCTAAGCAATACTATCGATGAAAGTAACAGCAACATGCCGGTGATGTGCAGTAGCTGGATGCCGGCATGAACCAGATGGTCCAGGCTACCGATAAATCGCCCAAAGCTGCTGGTTTGCAAAGCTTTAAAAAGTTCTAGCGTGGACATAATCGTTATTTTGTAAGGAATGAGTTGGCGTTGTGGCTATTCGATACTGAGATAGGGGATTAGTCGACCAGTAATGACGACCAAGCTCCATAGCAATAAAGAGGCAATGCCGGCAAATTTGACACCAGTTGGCAAAACATCTTGCAAGCCCCATGTCAATATGGTCTTGCCCCATTTGTGTTCAAACCACAAGGCGTTGATGCCTGCCAGCGCAATAAAGCCTAGCTTGAAAAGAAATACCGGCAGCAGGATGATTTTGGAAGCCGCCGCAATAAACAACAGGATGCCGGTAACAAGGGTCAGTACAAAACCGCCCAGTAACCAGGGCCTGAGTGGATTCATGATATTGGCAACAGGTATGTGGCGTAGAAAAAGGCCTAATAGCCTTAAGTCAACAAACAACAGTAGCCCTACAGAAAAAGCCAGTCCTATCAAATGCAGGCCTTCGACAATAGGAAATGCGTATACCGATTCGCGCAGGGCCGTGCCTAACTGGGAATCGTAAAGCTGCTGGGCTAATTCGATAACCGACATTTATTTTTTCCCCTCTTCCGCGACCAAGCCAAAACCGCCGTTGTTTTCGGCGCAGATCCGCTCGTAGCTATCCAGGATAGTACCTTTACCTGAATGGGTGGCCGGTTCAACCTCAAAATGCCAACCGTTAGGCTGGTCTTTCTCTGTCCATCTACGGGCAGGGATTGTCACTGTAAACGGCCGGGTGTAAACGTTAGGGTCAGTTAATACCGCTTCATAGGTGTATCGGCTGCCATCGTTGCCAAAAATATAGCGTTCCTGGATATGGCCATTTTCGCTGATGAATTCGCCGGAGCGGCCAAATAAGGCTTTGCCATTTTGGTTGGTAACATCCACTACCAACGTATTGCCTTCCCAATGTCCACGGGAATCACCATTCCATAGTTTGATGTTCTCAGGTAAATGCGGTTTGCCGTCTAAATGGATAATACGGGTGCCGGAATTAAACTGGAACACGACATAGCCGGGGTATTGGCTGATTTCATAGCCATGCCAGAACAAAGACTTAGGTATACCGGCAGGGGCGCATCTGGCCAGTGGTTCAATGTATTCGGGTTTAACCGGGTTATTGAAGTTGGCTTGGAATTCTTTTACCTTTTCCAATGCCCATGGTTGAAATGGAACTTGCCCATCCGCCGGATCACTGACCCGGCTGGGTGCACGAGCGTCCCTTGGCCCTTTTGCCCTTCGGTTGGGATTGGGGTCATTGATTATGCCGCCTTGCGGGTCGGTAAAATTATTGTGGTTGGCAATCGTATTGGACCAATGCCCCTGGACGTCCGGCTGTCCATCGGCGGTTTTCGGTCCGGTCCATTTTCCGGACACAATTTTGGGAAATGATCTTTCCTGCTCAATGCCCGGCCCACCCAGTACCGGTTGTCTTTGTGCCGACTGTGGCTGTGTAGCCGGTTGCTTGGTTTCTTCTGCGGCAATGCCTGACAGTGGGAGCAGGGTTAAGCCTGTAACCATAAGCCCGAGTGTACCGAGCTTTTGATGAGTTTTTTTGTTGTTCATAACATCCTCAATACGTTTTGATAATCGATGCATTCTATACATTCTGCTGTGGTGTCATGGCTTATTGGGTTTAGGTGGGTAGTGAGCATCGTAATCCAGGGTAAACCGGTAATCTTCGATTAACTGGAAGTTTTTCTCCCTGTGCCTGTGCAAAATGACATTAATATTCCAGGGTTGGCTGAATACATTCTTGTCTTCGATGGTGGCTTTGTACTCGATAGTGTTGGGGTCTAAAAACGACCATTTTTCAATGACGTGTAAAGCGTCGCTATGAAAATTACCGGCTCGGTCGAACCAGGTTTTATCATTAAAATGTTTTACATCCACGACCAGCGTGTCGCCTTCCCAGTGACCGCGAGAATCACCCAGCCACCAGTCATACGGGTCTTTCGGATGGTCGGTGCTATCAGTATGGATAGTCCGCACAGAGTGACCGAACTGATGCACCAGCAATAAATCCTGTTTACGCTGAAAAATCTGGAATGGCTCGGGATAATAGATGCCGCGAGGTACGCCCAGTGTGTAGCCTTTCAAGGCAGGATGTCTCTGGCTGCAAAGTTTTTCTGTTTTTGTTCCAGTGCCTTGGGCAGGTAAGGAATAAAGTTTCCTTCTACAATTCCGGCACCCGGCGGTGCGTCTTTACGATTGGAGTGCGGTTCCAGATCGTAATCGGCGGCGCTGGTGGTTTGCCATATCCCGGAAAAATCCGGTTTGCCATTGCTCAAGCGCGGAATTTTTTTATCAGCAGCCAAAACTTGTGTAGAAAGCAGGCAGACGATAACTATGCCTAATAGTTTGGTGAGCATAAGCGGATGATTTCGGCCTCTATGCTGAGGGTTTGCGGGCAGGGTTCTCAAGAAAGATTCTCCTTAACTGATTAGGAACGGATGGTTAACAATCATTGTCCCGCTGCTTGCCCCGGTGCATCCTGAGCGCCGCCGGTTTTCACGCTACGCCCATCGGCTAGTGTGGTGGTGACGGCATAGCCAAAATTTTTGCCGTTTTTAGCCCTGAATCCTTGAATGCTGATTTCACTGCCAACGGGCAGGCTCGCTTTGGTAATGCCTTTCTGCTTCAGGTTGAATGGTGCTCCAAATTCAAAACCCCAATTGGCTACGCTGCCGTCCTGCTGCTTAACGTCCAGGTAAAGCCAGCTATGCGGGTTTACCAACTCCAGCTTGGTAACAGACCCTTTCAATTCAACAGGTTTTTCCGCATCAAATTCTGCGGAAAATGCGTGATGCGCATTTGCAGGTAATGCGGCACCCAAAATGCTCAGTAATGCCAGCGCTTTTACTGATTGAATTTTTTTACTCATTATTTGCCCCTCATTTTGAAATACGGCCTGTTTTGCGATGACAAAACATAATATTCGGTACAAGCAAATACTGAGCCAAATAAGGGTGTGGGCTGAAATGCACTGAGCTAGCCAGTTTTGCTGGAGTTAAGCTCCAGTCAGGTATTGGTTTTTTATTGCTGGATGCGAAAGTTCGGATTGCACGAAATAGGGTTGTGCAGATAATGTGTTTATAATTCAGCAGGAAATGTGCAGATTCTGTTTCTATTGAAACAGTTAAAGGCTGGTTTTCTTAAGAAGAGCGGTTATAAATACCTAAAAAATCGTTGTTTTAGTTCTGAGCGTTAAAAATGACTCATTCTTCAAGATTGTTTTTTGCATTATGGCCTGATGAAAACACCCGGCAGACGCTGGTGGGACTGAGTCAGTCTATTGCTATTAAGGAATGCAAATGGCTAAATCCGCAAAATTTTCATGTGACTTTGGTTTTTATCGGTAATGTCGACACCGCTACTGAGTTATTAATCAGGCAAAGTGTCGCCGGTGTTTCTGCTGAAGCATTTGAGCTGATGTTTGACAGGATAAGCTACTGGAGTAAGCCCAGGATTTTATGCCTTACCTGCCGGGAACCCGCCTTTGAAATTTTGACGTTGGCCGCAACGTTGGATAAAGCGGTTACAGCTTGCGGTATACAAACAGATACCCGATCTTATACCCCTCATATTACTCTCGCCAGACATTGCCCTGCATTTACCGGCTATGATTGCGAGTCGATTGTCTGGCGCGCCGAATCATTTTGCCTTGTTGAATCCTTTAGGGAGCCGGATGGCGTTTGTTACAAGGTAATACGGGAATGGCCTTTCAATACAAAAAAGTAGTTTCTTTCGTTCTTCCGCTAATGTGCAGTCCTGTTTAATAAATCCAGCTTAGGGTTGAAGTTGAAGTTTTGTGGCGGAACATCGTCGGCACAGACAGGAAAAAGATGTTCTATGCTTTTTCTGTGGAGGTCAGGCCAGTGTGCAATCAGCAGATCGTTAGGGACGCCAATGCCGTCGAATTCCCGCGTGCGCATGAAAATGCTTTTTATTCGGGACTGGATAGGCGCAGGCAGTGTCGCAAAATCAGGATTAAAATTGAGGCTCAGCAAGGTTCTGTCTTCATTCGATGTATTAGCGTATGTACTGTGCAATAAGCGCGTATCTTTTACGACAATGTCGCCCGGTTGAACCGTGACGGCGCATTCCCCGGTCCACGATTGATAAAGCGGGTGCTCCGGATTCTCCACTTTGGACATGGATGATCCGTATGTCACTGGAATCTCATGAATCGGGTGCTTTTGACGGTGGCTGCCGGGAATAACACGAAGACAGCCGTTTTCAATCGAAGTCGGAGACAGGTAAATCATAATATTGACCTGTGGAATCCGGTCAGTGTAGGAAAGCAGGTCGTCCCAGCCCCACCAGTCCTGATGCCAGAACAGGGCCGGACTGACGGGGGGTTTACTGAGAACCGAACCGGTACTGAATACCTGTCTGCTCAAGTCCAGGTCCTCGAAAAGTGCTGCCAGCGCCTGGTGTCCGATAACTTCCGAGAAAACCGGATAGTCCGATATGTCGACTACACTGCCTTGTGCTCTGAACTGGATGCGATGATTTTCGGAAACATTTTCCAGGACCTGGTCGCACCAGCGGCGCATTTTCTCGATTGTGGACTGATCAAATATACTGCGGGAAATACAGTAACCTTGCTGTTCCAGGGTTTCCCTGTTTGCTGATTTCATTATTGATTCCACCTCTGTTAATACACGATTGACTATTACTGCATGGAAACTCCCGGCTGAATTACTTTGAATAATGCGCGCTATGAATTTCCCATCACTATCAACCTTAAAAAACTAAGTCGAATTATCATGCGATATGCCTTTAATTTCGCTGCTGAAATAGCCCTGTTCGAGGCGGGTTTCAACGATATCGCCCAATGCAAGTTGTTCAACTGAACGGATGATTTGCCCGCAAGCCGGGTCGATTACCAGCGCATAACCGCGGTTTAAGGTAGCCAGCGGGCTGACTGCGTGCAAGGTCTGACTGAGGTTGGATAAGCGCTGGTTCAGTTTTTCCAGTTTATGTTTGCCGGTCGCCAGTAACCGTTGGTTAAGATAGGTTTGCTGTTGTTTATAACGGGCTATTTTTATAGCTGGGTTGTGTTGCCATAATTTGGCGGTTTTTGCTTCAATGGCAGCGGCATTATTACGCAGCCTGGTTTGTATCGCCTGATTGAGTCTTGATTCGAGTTCGTCCAGACGCCGGGCGTTTCTTGCCAGTTTTTGTCCGGGGTGTTGCTGTTCAAGGCGCTTATTAAGCCAATCTAATGACTGTTGCTGTTGGTTTATTTTGCGTTGCAGGTATTGTTGCAGGCGTGCTTCCAGATGCTTAAACCGGGATAGCCAGTCCTGCTGGTCCGGGCTTGCGTGTTCGGCGGCCGCTGAGGGTGTTGCTGCGCGCAGGTCGGCGACAAAATCGGCAATGGTTGTATCTGTTTCGTGACCTACTGCCGATATGATCGGGATTGCGCTGGCAAAAATGGCGCGGGCAACGGTTTCTTCGTTGAATGCCCAGAGATCTTCCAGCGAGCCGCCGCCGCGTCCCAGAATTATCACATCGCAGTGTTTTTGTGAGTTGGCGGTGGCGATGGCTTTGGCAATTTCAAATTTGGCATTGTCGCCTTGTACCGCAACCGGATAAATAATCACCGGTATTGCCGGAAAACGTCTTTTTAATACCGTTAATATATCCCTGATCGCGGCACCTGTCGGTGAGGTAATGACGCCGATTGCCGAGGGCAGAGCGGGCAGCTTTTGTTTTACGGAGGAATCGAACAGGCCTTCGGCTAACAACTTGAGTTTCAACGCATCAAACGCCCGCCGCAAGGCACCATCTCCCGCTTCTTCAATATGCTCGACGATAAGTTGGTAGTCGCCTCTCGGTTCGTACAGGCCGACTTGCGCCTTGACGACTACCTGTTTGCCGTTCTCCGGTTTAAATGCCAGTCTGCGTTGCTGGGTTCGGAACATCGCGCAACGCACCTGGGCGTTGGCGTCTTTTAGCGAAAAATAAATATGCCCGGAAGAAGGCATGCTTAAATTGGATAATTCGCCTTCGACAAGCACGCTCATGAAGTATTCGCCGAGTAACTGGCTGGTTGCGCGGTTAAGCTGGCTAACCGTCATGATGTTGCGTTCGGGTGCAGTAGGGTATGTCATTATAGTGCGTTCATTTAGGGTTTAATGCTGTAAAATACTTGATATTCATAGATAAAGAAAGGGGTTGGTAGTGGCGTGGTTGCTTTTATTTTCTGCGGGCTTGGTGGAAGTGTTATTTGCTGTAAGCCTTAAATATAACGAGGGGTTTACTCGGCTTTGGCCCAGTGTAGCCACAGTGGTGACCGGGATCTGCAGCTTTTATTTATTGATGCTGGCGATTAAAAGCCTGCCGCTGGGAACCGCTTATGCGGTCTGGACCGGCATGGGTGCAGTGGGTGTGGCTATTCTGGGCATTATCCTGTTCAAGGAATCTGCCGATTGGTATCGGTTGCTGTCGATCACGCTGGTTATTGCCGGAATTGTCGGTCTTAAATTAACCGATAGCCATTAGTGTGTTGCACCTTATTTTTCAGTCACCAATAGATGTTGCTGTTCTGGACAGGATTGGCGCAGGAGATGATGTTGTGTTTCTTGAAAGTTCGGTTTTGGGTATTCTGCGCAAAGGCAGTTTAAGTGCCAGATTAACCGATCTGCTGAAACATAATCGTGTTTGTGCTTTAGCAGATGATCTTTTTGTGCGCGGAATTGGCAATGATGAGTTGGTTAAGGGCCTGGAAGTAATTGATTATTCGGGGCTGGTAGCTTTAACTGTTAAAAATCCGCTGATTCAGTCATGGTCCTAGCGTCGGTGTCGCCATTAATAGCGGAAGATTTGAGCCCGAAAACAACAGACCAGGGCTTTTTGGTTAATATGGCTGACTGGAACGAGGATGTTGCCAAACTGCTTGCCGAACGCAATAACATTAACCTAAGTGCAGCACATTGGGAGATTATCTTGTTTATCCGCAGTTATTATCAGCAATTCAAGCATCTTCCGAATGCGCGGGTTTTTACCAAGGCGATAGCCAGGGAATTTGGCGAAGATAAAGGCAATAGCCGGCATTTACATCAATTATTTCCTGATGGGCCCTTGAAATATGCCTGTAAATTGGCTGGTCTGCCCAAGCCGCCGACCTGTTTGTAGTCAACCCTGCTTAAAGCGATGGATCAAGCGCCGTTCCTTTTTATTAGGACGATGATCCTGACCACTGAAATCAAATAATTCCCGCTGTTCACGCTCATGGATGATTTGCTGCTGACGTTTTTCGAAGCTTTCCGGAGTTTCTTCGTAAAGTAAAAGCGCCTCTTTAGCCGGACGCCGCTGGGCACTCAGGGCGGTGATGGTGATTTCCCAGCGGTAGGTATCTTTGTGGATGGAAAGGCTGGCACCTGGTTTTACTTCCTTACCGGGTTTGGTTCGTTGCTTGTTGACATGGACTTTGCCGCCGGAAATCGCATCGGCAGCCAGTTTGCGCGTTTTGAAAAAACGCGCAGCCCACAACCATTTGTCCAGACGTATTGCTTCCAGCTCAGCAGGCACAGTTTAAGCGGTTGTTTTTTTCAAGCCTTTAGGTAGGGAGAATACGACCCTTTCTTCGATACCCTGGATTTCAATCGTTGATTGACCACCCCATTGCTTTAACTTATTAATCACTTCCTGGACCAATACTTCGGGTGCGGAAGCGCCCGCAGTAACGCCGACAACGCCGATGCCGTCGAACCAGCCTTGCTGCATGTCGCTGGCGGTATCAATCAGATAAGCCGGTTTGCCGAGTTGTTCGGCGATTTCGCGTAAGCGGTTGGAGTTGGAGCTGTTCGGCGAACCGACAACCAGGATGGTATCTGCCGTTTTAGCCAATTCAAAAACGGCATCCTGGCGGTTTTGGGTTGCATAACAGATATCGTCTTTTTTCTGCTCCTGAATGGAGGTGAAGCGGGCTCTCAATGCGTCTACCATGATTTTGGTGTCGGTCATTGATAACGTGGTTTGGGTGACATAAGCCAGGTTTTCAGGGTTATTGACCACGAGATTTTCGACATCTTCGGGTGTTTCCACTAAATAAATACCGCCATTGTCGGTGCATTTTTCGTATTGTCCCATCGTGCCTTCAACTTCAGGATGCCCGGCGTGACCAATTAAAATCACTTCACGGTCCGATTTGGCATGTTTGGCGACTTGCAAATGGACTTTGGTAACCAGAGGGCAGGTTGCATCAAAAACTGTTAAGTCACGTTCTTTGGCTTCTTGTTGTACTTGCTTGGAAACGCCGTGAGCACTGAAGATTAAATACGAACCTACCGGCACGTCAGTTAAGTCTTCAATAAAAATAGCCCCTTTTTCTTTCAGGCCGTCAACAACCGTGCGGTTATGCACAACTTCATGACGGACGTAAATGGGGGCGCCAAAGGTTTCGAGAGCCTGGTCAACAATTTCTATAGCGCGGTCAACACCGGCACAGAATCCACGGGGGTTAGCGAGTACAATTTGCATATCTTGACTTCTCAAGTTGGTTAATATGGGGTTATTCTAACCCAACATTGTTGCGGATACGATAATTCCATCCGTATCGGCGTATAAAAAATGATCTTTTTTGAAATTGACTCCGGCAAAGCTGACCAGCAAGTCGCGGTCACCGCGATTTTTTTGATGGCTGTTTAATGGGTGGGTATGTAATGCCCGGATACCAAGAGGAATCTGGTCAATATCTGCAGCATTCCTGATGCAGCCATAAATAACAATACCTTGCCAGCCGTTATCGGCCGCCATCCTGGCTATGTCGGCGTCTATTAACGCACAGCGGTGCGAGCCGCCACCGTCAATCACCAATACCCTGGTAGTTACTTTCTCCTGCAAAATCGTATGGACTAGCGAGTTATCTTCAAATACTTTTGCTGTTGTAATCTGGCCACAAAAAAATGGCCTAGCGCCATAAGCCTTGAACATGGGTTCGGCAATCTGGAAGTGTTCTTCGGTTGAGTGGTGGTCGCAAAGGTTAGCAGTAGTGAATGTCATAATTCGGACTCTGGTCTTTAACTTGAGTCATTAAATGTAACACAGCGTTGACATTAAGCCAGTTAGTTTAACGGTTAACTTAGCATCCGGCCTGACTGGCGCATTTGATACAACTGTTGGTATAAGGTACGGCTTTCAGTCGTTCGTTCCTGATAGGTTCGCCGCAAATCACACAAGTGCCGTATTCACCGCTATCTATCCTGGCTATGGCCTGTTTTATCATGATGATTTCCGTCCTGGCGGCATTGCCCAAATGATCAAGCACCTCGTCATTTTCGGTTTGCGTCGCCCGTTCGGCAGAGTCTTTTTCGATAGGCAGGTTGGTATGCTTGACATCATCGGTAATTTTAGCCAGACGCTGGTCGAGTTCTTGCAGCATTTCAAGTAAATCTTCCCGTACTTGTTCGTATTCTTTCATAATAAATTTCTCATTTCAGTAAGCTTTAAACTTTGTATCTTGCTCTATACTAAAGCCGAATTACAAGTAACTCCAGCTATCATCACATAATGCATAAATTCACAGACCAACTACTCGCTTCAGCCAATCAGATCATCCTGGGAAAAGAACATAAAATCCGTCTTGCGCTGTGCTGTCTTTTGGCACGCGGACATTTGCTGATAGAAGATATTCCGGGAGTAGGTAAAACTACACTGGCGCATACGCTGGCAAAATTGCTGGGACTGCATTATCAACGTATCCAGTTTACCAGCGATATTTTACCGGCAGATATTCTGGGGGGGGCTGTTTTTGATAGCAAAAACCACGAGTTTACCTTCCATCCAGGGCCGGTTTTTAACCAAATGGTCTTGGCTGATGAAATCAACCGCGCTACGCCAAAAGCGCAGAGTGCCTTGCTGGAGGCGATGGAGGAGCGGCAGGTGACGATTGAAGGCAAAACCTATCCCTTGCCCGAGCCGTTTTTTGTGATTGCGACACAAAACCCTTCGCACCAGATCGGCACTTTTCCATTGCCGGAATCGCAGCTAGACCGATTTTTGATGCGTATTGAACTGGGTTATCCTCATTATCAGGCAGAACGCGCGCTGCTGTCTGGACAAAGTCGGCATAGTTTGATCGAAGCACTGCCGGTGTGTTTACCACCGGAAAAATTACAATTGATGCAACAGCTCGCCAGTCAGGTTCATGCGTCCAGTGCCTTGCTTGATTATTGTCAGGCCATTATTAACTTCACGCGTGAATCATCAGAATATCATTGCGGCCTTTCGCCCAGAGGTGGGCTGGCACTGTTGAAAGCGGCGAAAGCCTGGGCATTTCTGGATCAGCGTGATGCGGTTATTCCTGAAGATATACAAGCTGTGCTGGCGGCTGTCGCCGGGCATCGGTTAAGGTCGGGCAATACCAATTCAGAAGGGATTGTTGCCCCGATACTAGAGCGGGTCGCCGTTCATTAAGTACCGTGTCAATAAAGCAGCGCATTAAAGCACACCGGTTTTTTACCGGCGAAAAAGCGACCATTGAGCCAATGGTTCTGAATCACCGGCGTATTTTTATATTACCGACGCAGCGCGGCATGGGTTTTGCCGTACTGATAATCCTGTTAATGCTGATAGCTTTTGTTTACAACAATAATCTGGCTTATTTGCTGGCGTTTTTGCTGGCCAGTATTTTTTTTATTACCATTTTGCACAGCTTTAAAGCGCTTTCCGGTTTAAACCTCCAGCAAGGCCAGGGTAAGGCCATTTTTGCAGGCGAAGCTGCCGGATTTGATATTTATGTCAATAACCCAACCAATTCCGAACGTTATAACCTGCAAATCGAGCTGGAAAAATCCGTAGGCTTCGATATAAAACCGCGCAGTAAAGTCCCTGTTACACTTTATTCAGCGACCTACAAACGGGGTTGGCACGAGGCAGGTAAAGTTACAATTTCCAGTACGTTTCCATTAGGCTTGTTTCGAGCCTGGTCGCCCATCCGTTTTGATCTTAAAGTTTTGGTTTATCCAAAACCCGCCGCGTTGGAAAGCCCTTTCCCGGAAACATCCGCCGGACAAATCCAATACGGCAATAACAAAAAAGGTGTCGATGATTTTTATGGCTTGCAGGAATATCAGTCCGGTGACCCCATCAGGCACATTCACTGGAAAGCTTTTGCCAAAGGCATCGGTTTGTTCAGCAAGCAATACGGTGGCGAAAGTTCGGCTGAAATCTGGCTGGACTATGATTATGCCTATGGACATAATGTTGAAGAGCGTTTAAGCCAGCTATGCCGCTGGGTCATTGATGCTGAACGGCTTGGGATACGTTATGGCTTTGCTTTGCCGGGCTTGAAGTTGTCACCTGATAACGGTTTGACACATTACCGGAAATGCCTGGAAGCGATGGCATTATTTTAAGTGAACTTCCATAGGCGAAAAGCACGGGAAACCATGCTGGTAAACCCCAGAATAAATAGCTACAGAGCAATTACTTTTATCGGGAAATTCGAGTGAAAAAACAGTTCAAAATCCACAGCCAATTTAAGCCGGCGGGAGATCAACCTACAGCAATAAGGCAACTGGTTGACGGTTTAAATGACGGTGAAGTTCATCAGACTTTGCTGGGCGTTACCGGTTCGGGCAAAACTTTTACGATAGCCAATGTGATCAATACAGTGCAGCGCCCGGCGATGATTATGGCACCCAATAAAACACTTGCGGCGCAGTTGTATGGTGAAATGAAGGAGTTTTTTCCGGAAAACAGCGTTGAGTATTTTGTTTCGTATTATGACTATTACCAGCCGGAAGCTTACGTGCCGGCTTCAGATACTTTCATCGATAAAGATGCTTCGTTAAACGAGCATATCGAGCAAATGCGCTTGTCTGCTACTAAGGCCTTGATCGAGCGGGAAGATACTATCGTTGTGGCAACGGTTTCGGCTATTTACGGTTTGGGTGAGCCGGAATCCTATTTCAAGATGGTGTTGCATTTGGTGAAAGGCGACCTGATCAATCAGCGCGATATTTTGCGTCGGCTTGCCGAAATGCAATACACCCGCAATGACCTGGAATTGCGTCGGGCCACTTACCGCGTCCGTGGTGAAGTGATTGATATTTTTCCTGCGGAATCGGAGCAGGAAGCGCTACGGGTGGAGTTGTTTGATGATGAGGTGGAACGCTTGTCGCTTTTCGATCCGCTAACCGGTGAAATTGTCCGGCGGCTGGCGCGTTACACGGTTTACCCGAAAAATCATTATGTCACCCCTAGAGAACAGTTATTGACTGCCGTTGATGCAATCAAGATCGAGCTTAAAGATCGTCTCCAGCATTTATACTCGCTCAATAAACTGGTTGAGGCGCAACGATTGGAGCAAAGGACGCTGTTTGATATTGAAATGATACTGGAGGTAGGGTATTGCTCAGGCATTGAAAACTATTCCCGTTATCTGTCAGGCCGGGAGGCAGGTGAATCGCCGCCCACCATGTTTGATTATTTGCCGAGTGATGCGCTGGTTATTATTGATGAAAGCCATGTCACTGTGCCGCAAATCGGTGCCATGTACAAGGGCGACAGGTCGCGTAAGGAAACCCTGGTTGAATACGGGTTTAGATTGCCTTCTGCACTTGATAACCGGCCATTAATGTTTAACGAGTTCGAGGCGAAATCTCCGCAAAGAATTTATGTTTCAGCAACGCCTGGTCCCTATGAGCGTGAACATTCCGGCGTCTTTGCCGAACAGGTAGTCAGGCCTACAGGTTTGCTTGATCCTGAAGTGGAAGTGCGCCCTGCAACAACCCAGGTTGACGATCTGTTATCGGAAATTACCAAGCGAGTCAGTGTAAAGGAACGGGTATTGGTCACCACTTTGACGAAAAGAATGTCCGAAGATTTAACCGAATACCTGGCCGATCATGGAGTGCTGGTGCGTTATCTGCATTCTGATATTGACACGGTGGAACGCGTTGAGATTATTCGTGATTTGCGCTTGGGCAAGTTTGATGTACTGGTGGGTATTAATCTGTTACGTGAGGGCCTGGATATACCCGAGGTATCCTTGGTCGCCATACTGGATGCGGACAAGGAGGGTTTTTTACGTTCCGTGGTGTCATTAGTCCAAACCATTGGTCGGGCGGCACGGAATATTAACGGCAAGGCCATTTTGTACGGTGACCGTATTACCCGATCCATGCAGCAAGCAATTGAAGAAACCGATCGCCGTCGCGAAAAACAGCGTGAATTTAACATCAGGCATCACATAGAACCGACAACCATTCTTAAGTCAATTTCCGATATTTTGCAGGTAGCCATTCCCGGCTCAGGCGGTGCCAGCAAGGTGCTCGGTAAAATTGCAGAATATTCGGCAGACTACAAGGCAATGACGCCAAAACAATCGGCCAAGAAGCTGAAGCAACTAGAAGAGAGCATGTATCAACACGCAAAAAACCTTGAGTTTGAACAAGCCGCAAAAATTCGGGATGAGATTAAAGCCTTGCAGGAATTTATGCTGGCATAACTGAAAATTAGCTAGACCAATTCAAGCCAATAGTGCTATGGGGTCTATCAACATCTCTGTATCCTGAGACATCATTTCATGGAATTGGCTGCATAAAGGTCTTCTAATGCCGGAATCAATACCAAACTCCGAACAAATCCGGGTGATATAAGAAATCAAATTACTTATGCTGTCGGCTTGAAATTCCCGTTCCAGCATCTGAATGGACTTAAGAAGCTCCTCTTCAGAAAGATACGGCTCGAAACAAATCCAGGCGACCTCTCTTCTTCTGCGTTTTGTTATGTCGTTGCCCATAGCCAATACTCTTAATTTTTAATAGTGGAGGTGTTTTTAAAGTTTATAAAACAGGATTTGAAAATATTTTGTGTAACCAAGGTAGTTTGTTAATTAACTACGACGATTGGAAAACCATTATAGCTAATATACCCTTGCTATTAAGCAAGATTGGAGCCAGATACTTCATTTCAAATGAAGTGTTTTATGGCTTAGCTAAGTATCTTTAAAATTAGGGCTGTTAGATGAAATTCATTGTCGCTTTCGTCGGGAGGCTTGATTGAATACATCGTATTAGTGCGTTGATTTTGTGCAAAATAAGGTTAATTGTTAAGCCGGTGCACCAAAACTGATTTGAGATGTAAGTCATTGAGTTTGGTTGTCTGTGTAAGCTATATATTTCTCATTGTTGATCAAAATCTTGTTGAATACCCTTAAATGGATTTGTTTAACAGTTGCGTAACAAAAATCTGTTGGTATAATGCAGGGCTGAAGTTTAAGCACTTCAGGCGCGTAGCTCAGTTGGTTAGAGCACCACCTTGACATGGTGGGGGTCGTTGGTTCGAGTCCGATCGCGCCTACCAGATTTTATAAAGCACTGCTCGGCGGTGCTTTTTTTATTGTAGCAACTAAAAAGTATTTGATAAGAAATGCCTGTAATAACCCTTCCTGATGGCTCCCTGCGCGAGTTTGACAAAGCTGTCACCGTAATGGACGTTGCTCGGTCTATTGGCTCAGGATTAGCCAAAGCAACCTTGGCAGGAAAGGTAAATGGTAAGCTTGTGGATGCGGCTGCGTTAATTCGCGAGAATGCTAAGCTACAAATTATTACCGCAAAAGATGAAGAAGGTGTCGATGTTATCCGCCATTCAACGGCCCATCTTTTGGCTCAGGCAGTTAAACAGTTGTTTCCTGATGCTCAGGTAACGATTGGTCCAGTAATAGAAAATGGCTTTTATTACGACTTTGCCTATCAAAGACCTTTTACGCTGGAAGATTTGAGCAGAATCGAAGAAAAAATGCAGCAACTGGTTGCAGAAGATCATGCAATTAATCGCTCAATTTTATCGAGAGATGATGCGGTTACTTTTTTCAAAGCTCAAGGCGAAAATTACAAAGCTGAGATTATTAAATCGATTCCTGCAAATGAAGATTTATCTTTGTATGAGCAGGGCGGATTTACCGATTTATGTCGCGGTCCTCATGTACCGAGCACCGGGAAGTTAAGCGCGTTTAAACTTACCAAGATTGCCGGAGCCTACTGGCGTGGTAATTCTGAAAATGAAATGCTACAGCGCATTTACGGAACGGCTTGGGGTGATAAAAAGGAATTGCAGGCTTATCTGCACCGACTGGAAGAAGCAGAAAAGCGTGATCACCGAAAATTGGCTAAAACACTGGATTTGTTTCATTCCCAGGAAGAAGCGCCTGGTATGGTATTCTGGCACGAGAAAGGCTGGGCTATCTATCAGCAGATAGAGCAGTATATTCGCAGCAAATTGCGCCTGAATGGCTATGGTGAAGTAAAGACGCCGCAGGTTGTCGATCGTTCTTTGTGGGAAAAGTCGGGTCATTGGGATAAGTTTGGCAGCATGATTTTCACGACTCACTCGGAAAATCGAGATTATGCAATCAAGCCTATGAATTGCCCTTGCCATGTCCAGATTTATAACCAAGGTCTGAAAAGCTACCGGGATTTGCCGATTCGTTTGGCGGAATTTGGTTCCTGTCACCGTAATGAGCCTTCTGGAACTTTGCATGGTTTAATGCGGGTTAGAAATTTTGTCCAGGATGATGCGCATATCTTCTGCACAGAAGGCCAAATTCAGGATGAAGTGTCTGCGTTTATTGACTTGTTGTTTGAGGTTTATAAAGATTTTGGCTTTGAAGAAGTCATCATTAAATTATCGACTCGCCCTGAAAACAGGGTTGGTGATGACGTGGTCTGGGATAAAGCAGAAAATGCGCTGGAACTGGCTCTAAATAACAAAAATCTGAAGTGGGATTTGCAACCCGGCGAAGGTGCTTTCTACGGACCCAAAATTGAATTTTCGCTAAAAGATTGTATTGGCAGGGTCTGGCAATGCGGCACAATTCAGGTCGATTTTTCCATGCCCGGTCGGTTAGGTGCTACTTATATTGCTGAAGACAGCTCAAAACAGGTCCCAGTAATGCTGCATAGGGCTATACTGGGTTCGCTGGAGCGATTTATCGGTATCCTGATTGAACAATATGCCGGGACTTTTCCCGTCTGGTTGTCTCCGGTTCAGGTGGTATTGCTTAGTATTGCTGACCGACATGCCGATTATGCATCCCAAATTTTGGGAGACCTTGAGAAACAAGGTTTTAGGGCAAAAATTGACTTGAGAAATGAGAAGATCGGGTTTAAAATCCGCGAGCATTCGATGCAGCGCATACCGTATCTGCTTATTATTGGCGATAAAGAATTACAAGATCACACGATTACGGTACGCACGCAAAAAGGTGAAGATTTGGGTAGTCTGTCTATCAGTGAGTTCACTGAGCGGTTGAAACAAGAGATCGCAGACAGAAAATAATGATAATTTTGGAGGATTAGGGTATCGCTGCTAAAAAAGATGAAACGCGCCTGAATGATTCAATTACTGCTAGGCGAGTAAGGGTTACCGGTGCAGAGGGTGAGGCGCTAGGTATTATCTCGCTGGATGAAGCCAAACAGATCGCTTATGCCGCAGATTTGGATTTAGTGGAGATTTCGCCCAATGCGGATCCCCCAGTTTGCAAAATAATGAATTATGGCAAATACCAGTTTGAACAAAATAAAAAACTGCAAGTTGCTAAGAAGAAGCAAAAACAAATTCAGGTTAAGGAAATAAAATTCAGGCCGGGTACCGATGAAGGGGATTATCAGGTTAAATTGAGAAGTCTAGTCAAGTTTCTCAATGAGGGTGATAAGACCAAAATAACGGTAAGGTATCGAGGTCGTGAAATGGCGCATCGGGAAATAGGTATGGATGTCTTGAAGCGTATTGAAAAGGATTTGGAAGAATTGGCTATAGTCGAACAGTTTCCGAAGTTGGAAGGTCGGCAAATGGTTATGGTAATGGCACCGAAACGGAAAAAATAGCCGGTTGCTTTTATCAGGAAGTAAATAACTTCTTTTGAAGTTATTTTATAGTTCAGGGATAACTATAAAGCACCACAATAAGGTGCAAGTAATTCTTCAGGGCCGTGCATTTTGCCTTGCTGGGTTAACTCTCATGGATATTGTATTTTGTATTAATTTGGAGCAAACAAATGCCTAAGATAAAAACCAACCGCGGTGCTGCCAAGCGTTTTAAACGCACGGGCAACGGCGGTTTTAAATGTGGACAGTCACATAAACGTCATATCCTGACGAAGAAGTCGACTAAAAGAAAAAGACAGTTGCGTTCGCCTGCATCTGTTCATCCATCAGACGTGCGCATGGTTGCACGGATGTTGCCTTATAGCGGCTAGGGAGAACAGCAATGCCTAGAGTAAAACGTGGTGTAACAGCCAGAGCAAGACATAAAAAAATCCTTAAGCAAGCGAAAGGCTACTACGGTGCACGTAGTAGAGTCTATCGGGTTGCCAAACAAGCGGTGATTAAAGCGGGGCAATATGCTTACCGTGACCGCAAACAGAAAAAACGTCAATTTCGTGCGCTCTGGATTGTTCGTATCAATGCGGCTGCTCGCATTTATGGAATATCCTACAGTCGTTTGATTAATGGTTTAACCAAATCTAATGTAGCAATAGACCGTAAGGTTTTAGCTGACATTGCAGTGCGTGATATTGACGCCTTTGGCAAAATAGCAGAGATTGCTAAAGCAAATCAAAGCCAGCCATAAGTTAAAGTCTGTGTTTCTTAACTGAAGCATCCAACGGCTCCGAGCTTTTTGCTAAAGAAGTTCGGAGCCAGGATTTTAATTTTCCCTGTTAATAAAAGTCTCTTAACGACTTTTCCTCAATTTTATAAGCGAGCTGAACCGTGTCCGCTACTCTGGAAGAAATTCTCGCGCAGGCATTAAAAGAGCTTCGCGACGCAACAGACCTAAGTCAACTTGATCAGGTTCGTGTCAATTATCTTGGTAAAAAAGGATTGTTTACCCTGCAAATGAAAGAGCTCGGCAGTCTTGACCCTGAGCAAAGACGCGCTGCTGGTCAAGCTATAAATCAAGTCAAAGATAATTTCCAGGATAAGCTTGAAGCACAAAAAAGTATGCTCGAAACTGCTGCATTAGCTGCACGTTTAGCAAGCGAAAGCATTGATGTGACTCTACCGGGCAGAGGTCAATCCGTTGCTGGTTTGCATCCTGTTACGACTACACTAAGACGAATTTCTAAAATCTTTGCCAGTGTCGGTTTTCAGGTCGTTGAAGGCCCGGAAATTGAAGATGATTATCATAATTTTGAAGCATTGAATATTCCTAGCTTTCACCCGGCAAGAGCTATGCATGATACTTTTTATTTTGATGCCCATACCGTATTAAGAACACACACATCGCCCGTACAGATCAGGGTTATGGAATCCGAAAAGCCGCCTTTGAAGGTGATTGCGCCTGGAAGGGTTTACCGCTGCGATTCAGATATAACCCACACACCGATGTTTCATCAGGTGGAAGGCTTTCTGGTTGACACCGATGTCAGCTTTGCAGATTTAAAAGGTGTCGTTTACGAATTCCTGCGTGCATTTTTCGAAAAAGACATTCAGGTGCGTTTCAGGCCATCGTATTTTCCATTTACCGAACCTTCCGCAGAAGTCGATATTGAATGCGTTATGTGCAATGGTGAAGGCTGCCGCGTTTGTAGCCAGACAGGTTGGCTGGAAGTGATGGGCTGCGGCATGATTCATCCTGAGGTGTTTAAAGCGGTCAATATTGATAGCGAACAGTACAGTGGTTTTGCTTTTGGCATGGGTGTGGAACGACTGGCCATGTTGCGCTACGGCATTAATGATTTACGGTTATTTTTTGAAAATGACCTTAAATTTTTAGAACAATTTAATTAAACAGGAGACCTTCAATTATGCAAATTAGTGAAGCCTGGTTAAGAGAATATGTCAATCCGGCAATCAGCACGAAAGAGCTGGTAGCACAACTGACGATGGCTGGTCTTGAAGTCGATTCAGTAGCGCCTGTTGCTGCAGCTTTCAGCGGCGTTGTCGTCGGTGAAGTATTAACCATACAACAACATCCCGATGCTGATCGTCTGCGTGTCTGTCAGGTCGCTGTAGGTGAAGTTGAGCCTTTGCAAATTGTCTGCGGTGCAAGCAATGTCCGGGTCGGTTTAAAAATACCTGCGGCCTTGATCGGTGCTGTGTTGCCGGGCGACTTTAAAATAAAAAAGTCCAAACTGAGAGGCGTTGAATCTTTTGGCATGTTGTGCTCAGAAAAAGAACTGGGCTTGGCGGTCGATGCAGACGGTTTGATGGAACTGCCTGCCGATGCACCTATAGGAGTCGATATTCGTGACTATTTATCGCTCAACGATTCCATCATTGAAGTTGATTTAACACCAAACCGGGCCGATTGTTTATCTGTTGAAGGGATAGCGCGGGAAGTGGCTGTATTGAACCAGATGAACTGGTCGGTTGCAGTTGCCGGGAAAACTGAGGTGGATCATCAGGACAACTTAACCGTAACGGTTGAAGCAACAGACGCTTGTCCACGCTATCTAGGACGCTTGATTAAAGGTGTAAACCCGAAGGCGGAAACGCCGTTATGGATGCAGGAGCGTCTGCGCCGATCAGGTATAAGAAGCCTTGGGCCTTTAGTTGATGTTACCAATTATATACTGATAGAACTTGGGCAACCCCTGCACGTTTTTGATGCCGCCAAACTAACCGGCAGCATTACCGTACGTTGGGCAAAATCTGAAGAACAGCTGGCATTATTAAATGGCCAGTCGATTAAGCTAAATGAAGATGCTCTGGTTATCGCGGATGACAAGCAAGCATTGGCTTTGGCAGGTATTATGGGTGGTAGCGATTCAGCTGTCAGCGACGAAACCCGGGATGTATTTCTTGAATGCGCGTTTTTTGCGCCGCAAAATATCGCCGGTAAAGCGCGTCGTTTTGGTTTGCATACCGATTCTTCGCACCGTTTTGAACGCGGTGTGGACGCTAGCCTGCAAACACGGGCGATAGAACGTGCAACGCAATTAATCATCGATATTGCCGGCGGTAGCGTAGGCCCAATCACTGAAGTGATAAACGAAGCAACGCTACCCCAGCGTGCCGCGGTAACTTTAAAGAAATCCCGATTGGAAAAAATGCTGGGTATAGCCTTGGCAGATGAAAAAATCCTGGATATTTTTCATCGTCTGGGTTTGACGGTAGAAGTGCAGGTCGACGGTTGGCAGGTTATTCCGCCAGGGTTCCGTTTTGACATTGCCATTGAAGCCGACTTGATCGAAGAAATAGCGCGTATCTACGGTTACAATAATTTGCCTAACAGCAGCTTATTAATGCGTACCGAATTAGGACAGGCGACTGAAACGCTTGTAACCCTGGATCGCATTAAAGATTTGCTGGTTGATCGCGGTTATCAGGAAGCTATTACCTATAGTTTTGTTGATGAAGATATCCAGAAAGCCGTTGCACCCGACGATGAAGTGGTGCGATTGAAAAACCCGATTTCTTCGGAATTGGCGGTAATGCGTACCACATTATGGTGTGGCTTGTTGAAAGCAGCGCTTTACAATACCAACCGCCAGCAAAACAGGGTGCGGGTATTTGAAAGCGGGTTGCGTTTTGTCAATAAAGACGGCGTGTTGCAACAGCAGAAAATGCTGGCTGGTTTGGTTTTAGGCAATATAGTCAATGAGCAATGGGGAGAAAAAAGCCGTAAAGTCGATTTTTTTGATATTAAAGCCGATGTCCAGGCGATATTTGCCTTAACCGGCTGCGAGGTGGATTTTTCAGCAGTACAACAAGCCGCTTTACATCCGGGACAAAGTGCTGCCATTGCAACAGAGGCAGGCGAACAAGTCGGCTGGTTAGGCATGTTGCACCCAACCCTGGAAAAGCAATTGGGTTTTGATACCCAGGTCTTCCTGTTTGAACTCGATCAAAATCTGGCGCTGAATAGGCGTATCCCGGTATTCCAACCGCTGTCAAAATACCCGTCGGTGCGCCGCGACTTGGCCCTGATCGTTAAAGAAGAAATATCAGCCAGGCAGATCATCGACTGCATCAATAGCTGTTCGGAATCCAGCTTACAAGAGATTGTTATCTTTGACATCTATCGCGGCAAAAGCGTGGAAGATGGCAGCAAAAGTGTCGCTTTAAGCCTAAATTTACAAAATAATACACAAACACTAACAGATTCTGAAATTGATGCTATATTAAACAGGGTCTTAGAAACATTGAACAAGAAAATTAGCGCAAAACTGAGGGATTAACACAATGGCATTAACAAAAGCAGATTTTGCCGAGAGGCTGTTTGATGAGCTGGGCTTAAACAAGCGTGAAGCTAAAGAAATGGTAGAATTATTCTTTGAAGAGATTAAAAGCTCTTTGGAACAAGGTCAGCAAGTAAAAATTTCCGGTTTTGGGAAATTTGAACTGCGTGACAAAAGCAGTCGTCCGGGTAGAAACCCGAAAACAGGCGAAGAAATCCCCATAACCGCCAGACGTGTTGTCACATTCCGCTCTGGACAAAAGCTAAAAGCGCGGGTAGAAACTTATGCTGGAGCCGAGTAATAATAACGAACTGCCCGCCATACCCGCAAAACGCTATTTCACCATCGGTGAAGTCAGCGAACTGTGCGGTGTAAAGCCGCATGTGCTGCGCTATTGGGAACAAGAGTTTACCGAACTTAGCCCGGTAAAAAGACGCGGTAATAGACGTTATTATCAACGCCATGACGTACTGATGATTCGTCAAATCAGGTCGCTGTTGTACGAACAAGGCTACACCATCGGTGGCGCCAGGGCGCATCTGCTTCGTAAAGACGATAAAGACGACGATGCCATTCGCACCAAGCAACTGATTGAACTTATGGTTGCCGAGCTGGAAGATATACTACAACTGCTAAAATAGGTTTCCAGTATAATGCGGCAACCGTAGTACAATACGCAGCATTTATTATTCCGGGATTGTATTCATAATCCTTTCAAACAGAATTTATATCAATATGTCGGGGCGTAGCGCAGCTTGGTAGCGCACTTGTCTGGGGGACAAGGGGTCGCAGGTTCAAATCCTGTCGTCCCGACCAATTGAATCAATGTGTTAGCGGGTTTTTTAAAGAGCCTAGAAGGAGCACAGGAAGTGTAGCGATAGCGGAACGGTGTGCGACGACCCCCGCGTAGCCGTAGGGCCGGGCGTTTTGACGGAGTTGTAGCGGTAGCGAAAGCATAGTCAAAATGCAAGGCATCCCGAC
>Ga0208754_100202_pt1 | contig 24138 bp, 20 predicted proteins | sample LakWasMet55_HOW8_2_FD_183889 | JGI IMG/M metagenome (GOLD analysis project Ga0208754, IMG submission 183889) | Freshwater sediment methanotrophic microbial communities from Lake Washington under simulated oxygen tension - Sediment Metagenome... | ecosystem: Environmental > Aquatic > Freshwater >... | reverse complement strand
CCACGTCCACGTACTCGCAGCCGCCGTAGTAACGCTTGCCGGGATAGCCCTCGGCGTACTTGTTGGTGAGCTGGCTGCCCTGCGCCTGCATGACGGCGGGCGAGGTGTAGTTCTCCGAGGCGATCAGCTCGATGTGGTCTTCCTGGCGCTGGTTCTCATTCAGCACGGCGGCCCACAGGTCGGGATCTACGTTGGCGAGAGTCGAAAGGCTGCGGTCAAACATGGTGTGATGCTGGCTGTACTCTAGGGTTGGAGCCCGGCGGCCACGTCACGACGTGGTGCAAGCTGCCCAGGCGAACGGCGGAAAAGCTGACACGAACCAGGGCCCATGGCAGTTCGCGCTCCCCGGTGGTCAACCACCTCGGGCCGGCATAACAGGGTATAGCGGCCTTCATCGCCAGTCGCGCGAAGGCTGCAGTGTAGCGGACGATTCCCGGCGGATTAGGGTTGCGCCGGGTGGGACAGTGCATCAATGTGCCAGCGCGATCCGCTCGTCCGCCACGGCCGGCGCCGCCGGCTTGGCAAGCGCCGGCCGGCCGTTGGCCACCGCCTTGAGCTGCTCGTGCTCGGCCAGCACGCGGCCGGTATAGCCGGCGTCGTCTGGCAGGTTGGCGGCGCCGACGTAATAGCGCAGACCGTCCTCCACACCGCCGGCGCGTTGAATGCATTCCTTCAGCACTTGCACGCCGACGCGCAGATTGGTGATGGGGTCGAATGCGGCGTGGTTGCCACCGAAGACTTCGTACTTGTCGTCATGCACCCGGGTCATGACCTGCATCAGGCCCTGGGCGCCCACGGCGCTCTGCGCGAACGGGTTGAAGCCGGATTCGATGGCCATGATTGCCAGGATCAGCGTGGGTTCGACATGGGCGCGCTGCCCGATCTCGAAAGCCTCCTTGACCAGCCTGCTGACGGGCTCCGGCGCCACCTTGTAGCGGCGTGCCAGCCACATGGCCACGGCGGCCTGCTGGCGCGGCAGCTCCTTGGGGTCGGTGGCGGTGGCGCGGCCGATCGCGTCCGGCTCGGCCAACGTGCTCAGCATGTCGCCGGAGGCCTCGGCGCGGGCCTCCTGGCGTGCATGCAGCCAGCCAAAGACCTCGCCTTCCAGACGCTGGCGCAGATCGGCCTGGCTGTAGAACACCATCAAGGCAGCAACCAGGGCAAAACCCAAAAGGGCAAACGTGTTGTGGCTCACCACCAGCAGACCTTGGCCGATGTCCTTGACGAACAGGGACAGGGCAGCGCCGGTATCGCGGGCCAGGGATATCAGATGTTGACGCGCTGTCATGCGACTCCTTTCTTCTCCGTCCGGCGCGAGCCCTGGCATAAGGCCAAGGCTGGTTGCCCGACAGTGATAATGGGCCGGCTGCTTGCAACGTGGATCCGGTCGGATCCAGGTGGCACTGCACGGCGTCCATCGGCAGCGGGGCGTCTGCAAGCTCCCACACTGGCAGACACGGGTTATCCCTGAAGGATGTCAGGGATGGGCGGATTCTAGGTGGCAAAAATAACCCGTCAAGCTTATGACTCGGGTCTTTAATTACTATTTGTTATGAAATACAGGGATCTTCGGGACTTCATGTCCGGCCTGGAGCGCATCGGGGAATTGCGCCGAGTCGACCAGCAACTGTCGGTCAAGCTTGAAATGACCGCTTTGAGCGACAGAGTATTGCGCGCCGAAGGGCCTGCCTTGCTGTTCCAGCGGCCCGAGGGCTATGCGATCCCGGTTCTCGCCAATTTGTTTGGCACCCCTAAACGGGTGGCACTGGGCATGGGCGCCGACAGCCTGGCCGAATTGCGCGACGTCGGTCATGTGCTGGCCAGCTTGAAGGAGCCCGAGCCACCCAAGGGGCTCAAGGATGCGGGTCGGCTGCTGCAAATGGCCAAGGCGCTGTGGGACATGAAGCCGCAGCTGGTGCGGCATGCAGCCTGCCAGGAAGAGGTGTTCGAAGGGGCGGACGTCGACCTGAAGCGCCTGCCGATCCAGACCTGCTGGCCCGGCGACGTGGGGCCGCTGCTGACCTGGGGCCTGGTGGTGACGCGCGGGCCGCAGGCCGTGCCGCAAGCGCGGCTGCGACAGAACCTGGGCATCTACCGCCAGCAACTCATCGGCAGGCGCCAGCTCATCATGCGTTGGCTGGCGCACCGCGGCGGCGCGCTGGATTTTCGCGACTTCGGCCGCGCCAATCCCGGCCAGGCCTTCCCGATCGCGGTTGCCCTGGGTGCCGATCCGGCCACCATCCTGGGCGCGGTCACGCCGGTGCCCGACAGCCTGTCCGAGTACCAGTTTGCCGGCTTGCTGCGAGGGGGCCGTACCGAATTGGTGAACACCTCGGTTGGCGAAGCCGGGCGCCTGCTGCAAGTGCCCGCCAGCGCCGAGATCGTGCTGGAGGGACATATCCCGCCGGCGCCCAAGGGCTATGTCGGGCAGAGCGAGGACGGCATCCCGCTGAAGGAGCTGAACGGCTATCTGCATGCGCTGGAAGGCCCGTTTGGTGACCACACCGGCTATTACAACGAGCAGGACTGGTTCCCCGTGTTCGAGGTGCAGCGTCTGACCCAGCGCCACGAGCCCATCTACCACTCCACCTACACCGGCAAGCCGCCCGATGAACCCGCCGTGCTGGGCGTGGCGCTGAATGAGGTGTTCGTGCCCATCCTGCAGAAGCAGTTCAGCGAGATCGTGGACTTCTACCTCCCGCCCGAGGGTTGCAGCTACCGCATGGCGGTGATCTCGATCCGCAAGGCCTATCCGGGCCATGCCAAGCGCCTGATGTTCGGGCTCTGGAGCTTCCTGCGTCAGTTCATGTACACCAAGTTCATCGTGGTGGTGGACGAGGACGTCAATATCCGCGACTGGAAGGAAGTGATCTGGGCCATCACCACGCGCATGGATCCGGTGCGCGACACCACCCTGGTGGACCAGACGCCGATCGACTACCTGGACTTCGCCTCACCGGTGAGCGGCCTGGGCGGCAAGATGGGCTTGGACGCCACCAACAAGTGGCCTGGCGAAACCCAGCGTGAATGGGGTCGGACGATCAGTATGCCGGCCGGCGTGGAGGCGCGCGCGGCCGATTTGTTTGCCGAGCTGTTTCCTTCGACCCAGGTCAAGCCCGGATAAACCATGGGCTGCTTGGCCTTGAAAGGCCTGCGGCACTCACCTAGTGTTGGAGGGCCTTTTCAGGCAAAACCTCTGGCGCAGTCTCTGCGCGCCAGGAGCCCTGCGGCAGCTAGCTGTAGAGCCCCAACCGGCGGCGTCAGCCGTCCACCCCTTCCAGGCGCAGGCTTGGGAGGGGTTTCTATTTGTACTGGCTGTGCCAGCGCTCAATGTCCCAGCCTCAGTGCCAGCCACTCGTACACGGCATAGCGCGTCCTGGCCAGGCCTTCGCTCGATGGCAAGCAATCCAGCAGTTCGATGGGGGCATCGGGCGCGCGCAGCCCCACCGGGGCGGCGATCAGCTCGACCTGCTCACCGAAGGCGAGGCGGAAGTGATGCAGGGCGCGCGGCATATGCTGGGCATGGGTCACCAGCACCAGGCGGCGCAAGCCCGTCGGCTTGAGCAGGGCGGCGCTGAAGCGTGCGTTGTCTCGGGTGTCTTTCGCCTGGCTCTCGAGCCACTGCAGCCGTAGGCCCAACAGCCCGCGGGCATAGACCTCGGCAAGCTCGGCCTCGCTCTTGTCCCCCGGCTTGCTGCTGCGGCTCAGGCCGCCCGTGAATGTCAGCGGCAGTTGGGACTGCTTGGCCAGCCAGGCACCATAGTTGAGCCGTTCGATCGAGAGGGGCTTGAGCCAGCCCGACCGAACCTCGGGCACATCCTGGCGCGCCCCGCCGCCCAGCACCAGGATGGCGGTGTGTTGCGCCAGTTGCGGGTCGGCCGTGGCCGGCAGGGGCCATTGCAGCGCCGGCGCTTGCGGCCCGAGCAGCAGGCGCGTCGCCGCGACGGCGCCCACCTCGGTACAAGACAGCCAGGCCCCGCCCAAACCAAGGACCACCAAGGCGCTCGCCCAAACGCGGGCGCGCTGCCGCAGCAGCCAGGCCAGCCAGATCAGGAGCAGCAGCGGCGCCGGTGGCAGACTGAGGGCTTGCGCCAGGTTCCGCAGCCCAGCCGCGAGGCTTTCATCAAGAATCATCGCCGGCAGTATCGCGTAGCCGCGTAGCCTCGGGATAATGGTGGCCGACTCCCGCCAACACAACACACATGACCCTGACGAAACGCGCCCTCTGGTTGAAACGCTTGGGCGCTGCGGCGCTGGCCTTGCTGGGCCTGCTTTTGCTGCTCAGCTGGGCCCTGCCGCGCTGGATTGAAAGCCGCGGCGTCGAGCAGGCCAGCCAGATGCTGGGCCGGCCGGTGCACCTGGAGTCGGCGCGCTTCGAACCCTGGCGTCTCGGCCTGGTGCTGAACGGCCTGCGCATCGATGGCCCGGCCGGCAGCGATGCGCCGCTCTTGAGCCTGCGCCGGCTGGATGCGGCGCTCTCGCTGCGCTCGATCTGGCATTTCAGCCCGGTGCTGGCCTCGCTCCAGATCGAGGCACCGGTGCTGCGCCTGAGTCGCCTGGCGCCGGGGCGCTACGACATCGACGACCTGATCCAGCGCTTCGGTGCCAGCAGCGCGTCGCCCGGCCAGGCGTCATCGTCGTCGGGCGTTGCGCTCTATAACATCCAGCTCAGCGAGGGTCAGGTCTTGCTGAACGATGTACCGGCGGGCGGCCAGCATGCCTTGAGCGAGCTGCGCCTGGACCTGCCCTTCATCTCCACCCTGGAGACCGACGTGGAGGTGCATGTGCAGCCGCTGCTGTCCGGTCGACTGAACGGGGTGCGCTTCCAGAACAAGGCTGATGCCCAGCCCTTTGCCAAGACGCGCAACGCACAGCTGACGCTGCATCTCGACGAGCTCGACCTGAAGCCGTATCGCGGCTACTGGCCCAAGGCCTTGCCGGTGAGCCTGGGCCAGGGCCTGGTGGCGGCGGATCTCGCCATCAACTTTGCCAAGCCCGAGGGGAAGCTGCCCAGCGTCTCCATCAGCGGCAGCATCCGAACTCGCGACCTGGCGCTGCAGCAGGGCGAGCAAGCCCTGCTGGCATGGCAGGCGATGACGCTGCAGCTGGCCGATGTGCAGCCGCTGCTGCGCAGCGTCAAGCTGGCCGAGCTGAGCTGGCAGGCGCCGGTGCTGCAGCTGCGTCGGCGCGCCGACGGGCGGCTGGCCCTGCCTGGCCTGGCCGATGCATCCGCCCCTGCATCGGTCCCCGCTGCGGCGCCGGCTGCTCCGTCAACCGATCGCCCCTGGCGCCTGCAGCTGGATCGCTTCACCCTGGCCGGCGGGCAGCTCGGCTGGCGCGACGAGAGCAGCAAGCCCGCGGCCGAGCTGCGCCTGCGGGACCTGAACCTGAAGCTCGCGCAGCTGCAATGGCCGCTGACCGGTGAGGCAAGCCTGGAACTGCAGGCGCTGCTGTCGCCCCCCAACGCCGCCGACGCGGCCCGCCTCAGCGCCCAGGGCCGCCTGCGCCCGGCGGGTATGGATGTCGACGCCGTGCTTCAAGGCCTGCAACTGGCCTGGTTTGCGCCCTACACGGCGGCCCTCTCGCCGCTCAAATTGCAGGGCCTGGCGCAGGCCGAGGCACACCTGGCTTGGCCCATCGGCGAGGGCGCTGGCGGCGCGCCGAGCCTCACGTTGAAGAAGCTCACCCTGGAGGGCTTGAAGGCCTGGGAGCGCGCCGCGGCCCGCAGCGCGCCCAGCCTGCAATGGGCCTCCGTGCAACTGGACCAGGCCGAACTCGACCTGGGCAAGCGCAGCGCCAGCCTGGGTCAGCTGAGCATTGCGGAGCCGCGCCTGGCGCTGCGCCGCGCGGCCGACGGGCGCTGGAACCTGCAATCCTGGCTGTCGGCCGGGGCGGCCACCCCGAGTTCCACCACCTCGGCCGCAAGGCCTGCCACAGCGCCGCCGCCCTGGGCCGTCAAGCTCCGCGCCCTGCAGCTCAGCAAGGGGCGCGTGAGCCTGCAGGATGCCCTGGCGCATCCGGTGGACGAGCATGCCGCCGCCGAGCAAGGCATCCTGGTCGATGAATTGAAGCTGGAGCTGGCCGAGCTGGCCTGGCCGGCCAACGCCAGGTCGCCCAGGCTGCCGGCCTCGTTGAGCCTGGCGCTGGCGCCGCTGGGCGCTCCCGCGGCCAAGCCCGCCGAGCGCGGCCGGCTCAGCTGGCGGGGCAAGCTGGGCTTGCAGCCCTTTGCCCTGCAGGGCGCTTTGCGCGCCGAGCGCCTGCCGCTGCAACTGCTGGACGCCTATCTGGATCCCCAGCTGGGCCTGCACCTGGCGCATGCCGAGCTGGGCCTGAAGGCCCAGCTGAGCCTGGCCAGCGCTGCCGAGGGCCTGCAGGCCCAGCTGGACGGCGATCTGCTGCTGGGTGATCTGCGCCTGCAACAGGCGCGCCTGCGCGAGGGGCAGCGCGTGCTCGGCGAAGACCTGCTGAACTGGCAGGCACTCAATCTGGCGGGGCTCAAGCTCGCGCTGCAGCCAGGCCAGGCGCCGCGCGTGCAGGTCGAGCAGGCCAGCCTGAGCGATTTCTATGCGCGCCTCATCATCAACGAGGAGGGCCAGTTCAATCTGCGCGACCTCGGCGCGGCCGAGCGCCAGCAGGTCGCGGAGGTGGCCGCCGCGGCATCCGCTGCCGCCTCGGCCGCCGCGGCGAGCGCGCCCGCGGGCCTGGGCAAACCCGCCATCAGTGTGGCGCAGACGCGCGTGTTGAACGGCCGGGTCGATTTCAGCGACCGCTACATCCGCCCCAACTACAGCGCCAAGCTGAGCGATCTGAATGGCGCTCTGGGCGCCTTCAGCTCGGAGCGCAGCGAGATGGCCGAGATCAACCTGAAGGGGCGCGTGGCCGGCACCGGCCTGCTGGACATCGGCGGCCGCATCAACCCCGGCGTCTCGCCGCCCACCATGGACCTGAAGGCCAGCGCCACCGACATCGAGCTGGCGCCGCTCTCGCCCTATGCCGGCAAGTACGCGGGCTACGCGATCGAGCGCGGCAAGCTCTCGACCCGGCTGCAATACCGCATCGAGCCGGGCGGGGCGCTGCAGGCCGAGAACCAGGTGATCCTGAACCAGCTCACCTTCGGCGAGCGCATCGACAGCCCCGACGCCACCAAACTGCCGGTGCTGCTGGCGGTGGCCTTGTTGAAGGACAGGCATGGCGTGATCGACGTCAACCTGCCCATCAGCGGCTCGATCAACGATCCGCAATTCAGCGTCGGCGGCCTGGTGTTCAAGCTGATCCTGAATCTGCTCGGCAAGGCGCTGACGGCGCCGTTCTCGCTGCTCGCGGGCGGCGGCGGGCCGGATCTGAGCCAGGTGGAATTCGTTCCCGGCGCGCCGCGCCTGGCCGAGGCCGCCGCGCCGGCGCTGGACAAGCTGGCGCGTGCCCTGCTGGACCGCCCGCAGCTCAATCTCACCGTCACCGCCTACGCCAATCCGGCCACCGAAAGTCAGGCCATGCAGCAGCTGCATGTGGAGCAGCTGCTGGTGCAGGAGCGGCGCCGCGAGCTGCAGCGCCAGCAGACCGCCCAGGCCCAGGCCGACGCCGAGAGCGGCAACATCAGCCTCAGCGAGGCCGAGCGCCAGCGCCTGCTCAAGCAGGTCTACGGTGCCGCCAAGCTGCCGGGCAAGCCGCGCAATTTGATCGGCCTGGCCAAGGACATCCCGCCGGCCGAGATGCGCGCGCTGCTGGCGGCCGATCACAAGGTCACGCCCGAGCTGCTGCGCCAGCTGGCGCTGGAGCGCGGCGTGGCGGTGCGCGACGCATTGATCGCGCGCGGCGTGCCCAACGAGCGCCTGTTCCTGGCCTCACCCAAGCTGCTTGCCCCAGAGGAGAAGGCCGAGGCGGGTGCCGAAGCCAAATCCTGGACGCCGCACGCGGACCTGACGCTGGCCGCACAATGAGCGCTCATGCCGGGCTATGCTGCCCGGCAACCTGAATGGAGATCCTGCAACGTGGGCCATGCCGCTAATTCCATGAACGACGACGGCGAACAACTCATCACCCTGGGTGGTGGCTGCTTCTGGTGCCTGGAGGCCGTGTACGAGCGCGTGCAGGGCGTGCTGGGCGTCGAGTCGGGCTACAGCAATGGCCATGCCCAGCAGCCCGCGTACGAGCAGGTCTGCTCGGGCTCCACCGGCCATGCCGAGGTGGTGCGGGTGCGCTTCGACCCGCAGCAGATCAGCCTGCGCGAGATCCTGGAAATCTTCTTCGTGATCCATGACCCGACCACGCTGAACAGCCAGGGCGCCGACGTCGGCACGCAGTACCGCTCGGGCATCTACTTCCACAACGCCGCGCAGGAACAGCTGGCGCGCGAGGTGCTGGACGAGGTGCAGCACCTGCATCACGGCCGTGCCGTCACCGAGCTGCAGCCCGAGCGCAACTACTGGCCCGCCGAGGCCTATCACCAGCATTACTACGCGCGCCATCCCGACCAGGGCTACTGCGCCTTCGTGGTGGCCGCCAAGGTGGACAAATTCCTCGCTACCTTTGCCCGCCTGGTGCGCCGCGCTTCCTGAGGCCGCGCGCATGATGATCGAGACCAGGCGGCTGGCCTATGCCTATGCCGGGGGGGCGCGGCTCGGCTTTCCCGACCTGTGCTTGCCCGCCGGCGGCCACCTGCTGCTGCAGGGCCCCTCGGGCTGCGGCAAGAGCACCTTGCTGGCCCTGCTGGCCGGGCTGCTGAGCGCGAGCGAGGGCGAGTTGCGCGTGGCCGGCACCGAGCTGGGGACGCTCAGCGCCCGCGCGCGCGATGCCTGGCGCGGCCGGCAGCTGGGCTTTGTGCCGCAGCGTCTGCACCTCAGCAGCAGCCTGAGCGTGCGGGAGAACCTGGCGATGCCCTATGTGGCGGCCGGCCTGCCGCCCGACGCGGCACGCACCACCAGCCTGATGGCGCGGCTGGGCATTGCCGCGCTGGCGCAGCGGCGCCCGCACCAGCTCAGCGTGGGCCAGGCGCAGCGCGTGGCGCTGGCGCGTGCGCTGTTGCGCCAGCCGCGCCTGCTGCTGGCCGACGAACCCACCGCCAACCTGGATGACGCCGCCGCCGCGGCGGTACTGGGCCTGCTGGCCCAGTCGGCCGAGCAGGAGGGCCTGAGCCTGGTGCTGGCCACCCACGATGCCCGCGTCGCCAGCATGATGGCCGCCTTGCCAGGCCTGCAGATGCTGCGCCTCGAAGGAGTGTCGGCATGAGGCTGGCGGCGCTGGCCTGGCGCTATCTCTGGTCGCGGCCGCTGGCCAGCCTGCTGAACCTGGCGCTGCTGAGCCTGGGGCTGGCGGCGATGAGTTTCGTGATGCTGTGTAGCGAGCAGTTGGAGGCCGGGCTGCAGCGCGACCTGGCCGGCATCGACCTGGTGGTGGGCGCCAAGGGCAGCCCGATGCAGATCATGCTGGCGGGCGTGTTCCACCTCGATGTGCCGACCGGCAACATCCCCCTGCAGACGCTGACGCAACTGCGCGCCCAGCCGCTGGTGGCGCGCGCCATTCCGCTTGCGCTTGGCGACAGCCTGCGCGGCTACCGCATCGTCGGCACCGAGCCCGACTACCTGGCCCAATACCAGGCCGAGCTGGCGCAGGGCGCACTGTGGCAGCAGCCGCTGCAGGCGGTGCTGGGCGCCGAGGTGGCGCGCCGGACCGGGCTGCGCGTGGGCGACCGCTTTGCCGGCAGCCATGGCCTGGGCAGCGAGGGCGAGGCCCATGCCCAGCGGCCCTATCAGGTGGTGGGCGTGCTGAAGGCCACGGGCAGCGTGCTGGATCGCCTGGTGCTGACCGATCTGGCCTCGGTCTGGGCGCTGCACGGACATGAGGGAGACGCGGAAGAAGCGAACGCGGCGGATGAGCGCGAGATCACCATGCTGCTGCTGAGCTACCGCAGCCCGCTGGCGGCGGTGAGCCTGCCGCGCTGGGTGAATGCGCAGCCGGGGCTGCAGGCGGCCGCACCGGCGCTGGAAACCGCGCGCTTGTTCCGCATGCTGGGCGTGGGCGCCGAGGTGTTGCGCGGTTTCGCCATCGTCTTACTGCTGGCCTCGGCGCTGTCGGTGCTGGTGGGCCTGCTGAGCGCGGTGCGCGAGCGGCAGGGCGATCTGGCCATGCTGCGCATGCTGGGCGCGCCGGCCTGGCGGGTGGCGGCCCTGGTGAGCCTGGAGGCCGTCTGGCTGGCGCTGCTTGCCAGCGGCCTGGGGCTGGCGCTGGGCCATGGGCTGGCCCAGGCCCTGGGCGTGCTGCTGGCCGAGCAGCAATCGCTGCGCCTTGGCGGCGCCTGGTGGAGCGCCTGGGAATGGGCGGTGCCGGGCCTGGCCCTGCTGCTGGCGCTGGCGAGTGCGGCCTGGCCTGCCTGGCGCGCCTTCCGCCTCGACGTCACCGAGCTGCTGCAGAGCCCGCGCTAAGTACCTGTTCGCCCCCCGTTCAGCGGCCGCGGCGGCCGTAGCGGCAACAAGGCACAATGAGGTCGTGAGGATGTACCCATGAATTCCAGACGCTGCTTTTCGATCATCGCTGTCCTAGCTCTGACGCTGGCCCTGATGCAGGGCATGGCGGCAGCGCAGGCGCAGAGCCCCGCCATCGGCCAGGGCCCCGGCTATCACGACCCGCGCAGCCCCTTCAAGCCCCTGCAGGAACGCGAGGGCATCGTCGCCTGGCAGTTGCTGTCCTCGGTGACGACGAAGGCCGAGAAGAACCGCCTCGTGCCGACCTTCCCGGGCTCGGTGCAGGCGCTGGACAAGCAGAAGGTCAAGGTGCAGGGCTTCATGCTGCCGCTGGAGCCCGGTGACAAGCAGCGCCATTTCCTGCTCTCCTCGGTGCCCACCAGCTGTTCCTTCTGCGTGCCCGCCGGCCCCGAGGGCCTGGTGGAGGTGCGCAGCAAGAATCCGGTGCGCTACACGCTCGAGCCGGTGGTGGTGGAGGGCACGATGGCGGTGCTCAGCGACGATCCCTACGGCATGTACTACCGCGTCAGCGACGCGCAGCAGGCCAACTGAACCCGATGTTGCGACAGCGCCGCACGCCACGAGCCAGCCTGCGTGCGCAGTGCCTGGTCTGGTGCTGCGCCCTCAGCTTGCTGGCGCTGCAGGGCCTCGGCCTGTGGCACCGCATGGTGCACGTGCCGGCGCAGACGTTGCAAGCGGCGACGCTCGCGACCCTGGCGACCGAAAGCCTGGGGCACAAGATCGGCAGCGCCGACTGCCAGCTCGTCGATCAGTTCACCCAATTCGACCTGCTTTGCGCCTCCGTGGCGCCGAGCCTGGTGGTCGACGCGCCCGCCGGCATGGTGGCGCTGGCGCCCGCGGCACGGCCGCTGCAGCGCCATTGGTCGCGTGCGGCGCGCGGCCCCCCGGTACAGGCCTGAACCCAAACAGGTCCCGCCCGGCATGCCTGGGCGGTGTCGTTCATGACGCGGCCGCATGCGGCCGCGTCCACGCGTGTCCCCCATCATGACTACTTTCCTGTTCCGGCCCAGCGCCATCGCGCTGGCCGCGGTTTGCGCTTGCCTCACCATGCTCCAAGCCGCCCATGCTCAGCCAGGCGCAGCCGCCAGCGAGCGCCTCAACACCGTCGTCGTCACCGGCAATCCGCTCGGCAGCCAGGAGCTGGCGCCGGCCAACCATGTGCTCAGCGGCGATGCCCTGGTGCTCAGCCGCGGCGCCAGCCTGGGCGAGAGCCTGGAGGGCCTGAGCGGCGTGGCCTCCACCTATTTCGGCCCCAATTCCAACCGCCCCAGCATCCGCGGCCTGGATGGCGACCGCGTGCGCATGCTCAACAACTCGGGCGCCTCGGTGGACGCCTCCAGCCTCAGCTTCGACCATGCCGTGCCGGTCGATCCGCTGGTGATCGATCGTATCGAGGTGCTGCGCGGCGCCGCCGCCTTGCTCTATGGCGGCAATGCTATCGGCGGGGTGGTCAACACCCTGGACAACCGCATCCCGCGCCTGGCCCAGCCCGGCCTGGGCGGCGCGGCCGAATTGCGCCTGGGCGGCGCCGCCCGCGAGCGCAATGCCGCGCTGGTGCTGGACGGCGGCGCCGACGGCCTGGCCTGGCATGCCGATGTCTCGGGCCGCCGCGCCGGCGACCTGTCGGTGCCGCGCTTCGGCAACGCGGAGGCGGGCTGGTCCGACCATGTGCGCAACTCCGCCAGCGACAGCCACAGCGCCGCGCTGGGTGCCTCCTGGGTCCAGCCCCAGGGCTATGCCGGCCTGGCGCTGGACGACTACCGGCAGGATTACGGCGTCACCGTCGAGCCCGATGTGATGGTGCGCATGCAGCGCCAGCGCATCGCCAGCGCCGGTGAATGGCGCGTGGCCGACGGCCCGCTGCGCAAGCTGCAGTGGCAGCTGAGCCGCTCGCGCTACGAGCACCAGGAAGTGGAGGGCGATGGCGCGGTGGGCACTACCTTCAAGAGCCGCGGCACCGATGCCCGCGTCGAGGCCGCGCATGCGCCGCTGGGCGCCTGGCATGGCGTGCTGGGCCTGCAGGCCGAACGGTCCGACTTCTCGGCGCTGGGCGAGGAGGCCCTGGTGCCGGCCACGCATACCGCCGCGGCCGCGGCCTTCGTGTTGGAGCAGGCCAAGTTCGGCGTGGCCGGCATCGCGCTGGGCCTGCGCGCGGAGCGCGTGCGCGTCGCCTCGGACGGCGATGCGGTCCTTGGCGCGGCCGCCGAGCCCAGGTTCGGCGCCGCTGCGACGCGCCGCTTCAGGCCGCACAGCTTCTCGCTGAGCGGCAGCCTCGAACTGCGGCCGGGCTGGACGCTCAGCGCCAACCTGAACCGCAGCCAGCGCGCACCGATGTATTACGAACTCTTTGCCAATGGCCAGCATGTGGCCACCGGCGCCTTCGAGCGCGGCGACAGCGCGCTCGCGCTGGAGAGCGCCAACGCCGGCGAGCTGAGCCTGCACTGGGCCGACGGTGCCAACAGTTTCTCGGCGCAGCTCTACGAAACGCGCTTCGGCAACTATCTGGCGCTGGCGGCCACCGGTGCCAGCGAGGATGTCGGGGGTCAGGTCTTGCCGGTGTACCAGTACCAGGGCGTGCGCGCGCGCCTGCGCGGCTTCGAGCTCGAGTTCAAGCATGCGCTGCCCGCGCTGGCCGCCTGGCAGCTGGGCCTGGCGGCGCAGCTCGACGCGGTGCGCGGCGAGGACCTCAGCCATGGCCAGCCGCTGCCGCGCCTGGCACCGCTGCGCGCCGGACTGGCGCTGGATGCCCAGCGGGGCCCCTGGAGCCTGAAGCTGGATTGGCGCCTGGCCGCGCGCCAAAGCCGCGTGCCGGCCCTGGATCAGCCCACCGCCGGCTACGGCCTGCTGCGCCTGAGCCTGGCGCGCCAGCTGCGCTACGGCGATCTGGACGCGCTCTGGTACCTCAAGCTCGACAATCTGGGCGACAAGCTCGCCTACAGCGCCAGCAGCATTGCCACCATCCGCGCGCTGGCTCCGCTGCCGGGGCGCAGCATCCACACCGGGCTGCAAGTGCGCTTCTGAGCGGCGCGCCGGGCTCGATCAGGGAGCCAGGCGCTCCTGCAACCAGCTGCCATCCGCCTGCAGGCGGTAGCGCAGCCGGTCGTGCAGGCGCGACTTGCGCCCCTGCCAGAACTCCCAGCTGTCGGGCACCAGGCGGAAGCCGCCCCAGTGCGGCGGCCGCGCCGGGCTGAGTCCATGCTGGACGGCGGCCTTGGCGGCATTGGCCACCAGCACCGCGCGCGAGCCGATCACCTGGCTTTGCGGCGAGGCCCAGGCGCCCAGGCGCGAATCGAGCGGCCGGCTGGCGTAATAGGCATCGGACTCGGCGGCGCTGGTGCGTTCCACGCGGCCCTCGATGCGCACCACCCGCTCCAGCTCCACCCAATGGAACTGCAGCGCGGCAAAGGGGTGTGCGGCCAGCTCGCGGCCCTTGCGGCTGTCGTAATTCGTGTACCAGACGATGCCGCGGGCGTCATAGTCCTTGATCAGCACCACCCGCGTGGAGGGGCGCCCATCCGCGCCCACGGTGGCCACCGTCATCGCGTTGGGCTCCGGCAACTCGGCCGTCAGGGCTTCGCCCAGCCAGCGCCGGAACTGCTCAAGCGGCGCCTGGGCCAGGGTGGATTCGTCGAGCTCGGCACGTTCGTAGCTCTTGCGCAGGTCGGATAGCTTTTGACTCATACCCCTAGTATCCGTCCCCGCAACCGGTGACGGTAGAAAGCCTTAAGTGAAGTTACCACTAGGCCCTGCAGGGGGCGGCGGGCATGCTTGCCGCAGGAGATACGCCCGCGGGCTTGTACAGAAGACGTTTGAACGAATGCGGGTGGTCGAGGGGTAGATGGAAGGACGATCCAGATGACAAAGCGGCGACCTGCAGTCGTCGTGCTTGCGGCGGGACGCGGCATGCGTTTTCGCGGCGCAGGGCACAAGCTGGAGCAATCCCTGGGCGACGAGACCGTGCTGGCCCGCACCATCGGCCAGGCCATTGCCTCTGGCATGCGCGTGGTGGTGGTGACCACGGCCGCGCTGGAGCCCAGCGTGAAACGCATGGTCGCGGCACGCGAGCTGGTGCTGGTGCCCGAGTTGAATGCGCGCGGCCAGCCCAATCCGCTCGGCATGGGCTTTTCGATTGCGGCCGGCGTCAGCGCCACCGGCGACGCCGATGGCTGGCTGATCGTGCCGGGCGATATGCCGATGCTGCGTGCCAGCAGCATGGTGGCGGTGGCACAGGCGCTCGAGCAATACCCGGTGGCCTATGCCCAGTACCGCGGTCAGCGCGGCCATCCGGTGGGTTTCAGCGCCGAGCTCTATTCCGAGCTGGTTGGGCTGCAGGGCGACGAGGGCGCGCGCCGCCTGGTGGCGCGCTATCCGGCCCAGGCGGTGGATCTGGACGACCCCGGCGTGCTGCTGGACGTCGATACCGATGAGGACCTGGCGCGCGTGCGCGCCCACGCGGCCAGTCAACCCACCGGCGCTTCCTGAAGACCGGCCGGCAGCAGCCCGTGCGCCATCGCCAGCGCCAGCTGGCGTTCCATTTCATGGTCATGGATGCCGTGCTCGCGCAGGCCCGCGACCGAGCGCGCCAGATAGTCCAGCGTGCTGCCATAGCGCCCCTGCGCGTGGCGCAGGATGTGCAGCAGCTCCGCATCGGCGATCGCGCCCACATAGCCGGGGCTCTTGCGCGAGAGCGTGAAGCTCAGGCCCTTGAAGCTGCCCGCCGGCGTGCGGCAATCCAGCCAGCGCGGGTCGTAGGAGCCCACCACCATCTCGCGTGCCCACAGCGCTTCCAGGACCTGCTGGCTGTGCGCCGGCGCCACCCGGTAGAGCAGGCCGCGGCAGCTGCCGCCCGACAGCAGGGTCAGCACCAGGCCGGGCTGGGTGCGGCTGCCGCGGTTCACCAGCGAGCGCAGGCGCAGCGCGCGGTGATAGCCGTGCACGGCGGCGGGCCAGCGCTCCAGCGCGCTGAAGCCGGGCTTCCAGATCAGCGATCCGTAGGCGAATACCAACAGGCCGCGCCGGCGGTCCCATTGCTGGCTGGCGAGCGCCAGCAGCTGCTGGCTGCGCGGGGGCAGGGCGCGCAGGAGATCGGCCAGGGCGGTGGGGTCGGCGGTGCTTGAGGACATGGCGCTCATGCTGCCATAAGTGGCCCTGAGTACGACCGGCTGCGCCGGCGCCCTGGGGCTTGCCCGCTTGCCAGGCGCACGGCTGCGGCGAGAATGCGCGGCTCCGCCATGAATTCCAAGCTCCTTGCCCCACTGTTGCGCCTGAGTGCCGCGCTGATGCTGTGCGCCGGCCTGGCCGCGCCCGCGGCCGCGCAGGGCGAGGAGGCCTCGGCCACGCTGCGCAAGGTGCGCGACACCGGCGTGATCGTGCTGGGCTACCGCGTCGCCTCGGCGCCGTTCTCCTACCTGGATGCCAAGCTCAAGCCGATCGGCTACTCGATCGACCTCTGCCAGCGCGTCATCGAGGCGGTGAAGAAGCGCCTGGAGCTGCCCGACCTGGAGGTGAAGCTGATCGCGGTGAGTTCGGCCACCCGCATGCCCCTGGTGGCGAATGGCAGCGTGGACCTGGAATGCGGCATCACCACCAATACCGCCGAGCGGCAGAAGACCCAGGCCTTCTCCATCACCACCTTCGTGGCCGAGAGCCGCCTGCTTTCCAAGCGCAGTGCCGAGATCCGCGGCCTGGAAGACCTGCGCGGCAAACCGGTGGCCACCACCATCGCCACCACCAGCATCCAGTTCCTGCACCAGCTGAACCAGAGCCGCCGCCTGGAGATGAAGATCCTGGGCGGCATGGACGACAAGGATGCCTTCCGCCTGCTGCAGACCGACCGCGCGGTGGCCTATGCGATGGACGATGTGCTGCTGCGCAGCGCGCTGGCCGGGGTGGCCAACCCGGGCGACTACGTGATCTCGGACGAGGCGCTCACCGTCGAGCCCTATGCGCTGGGCCTGCCGCGCGACGATGCGGGCTTCAAGCAGCTGGTGGACGGGGTGCTGGCCGACCTCTACAAGCGCGGCGAAATCCACGCCATCTACCAGCGCTGGTTCCTCGCGCCGATACCGCCGCGCGGCATCAATCTGCAGCTCGCCATGAACGAGGCCTTCAAGCGCGTCATCGCCAGGCCCACCGACTCGGCGGACCCGAACCACTATCGCTAACGAAACTTCTCCAGGTCGATGGCGTGGCGGTGCAGCTTGTCGTAGAGCGTCTTCTTGGCAATGCCCAGCATCTCCATCGCCACCGGCACCTTGCCGCCGGCGCGCCGCAGGGCCTGCTCGATGAGCGCTTTTTCCACCAGGTCCATGTGCTGGGCCAGGCTGGGCAGGCCGGCACCGGCCTCGGCCGCGCTCACGCCCTCGCCGCTGCCGATCGCCAGCACGAAGCGGTCCGCGGCATTGCGGATCTCGCGCACATTGCCGGGCCAGTCGTGCGCCATCAGCTCGCGCAGGCGCTGCGGCGTCAGCTCCGGGGCAGGGCGCTCGTAGCGCGCGCAGGCCTGGGTCACGAAATGCTCGAACAGCAGCGGGATGTCCTCGCGCCGCTCGCGCAGCGGCGGCAGCTCCAGCGTCGCCACGTTGAGGCGGTAGTAGAGGTCGCCGCGGAACTTCTGCGCCTCGCTGAGGGCGCGCAGATCGGCCTTGGTGGCGGCGATGAAACGTACATTGATGGGCAGCTCGTCGTTGGAGCCCAGGCGCTCCAGGCGGCGCTCCTGCAGCACGCGCAGGAGCTTGATCTGCAGCGTGATCGGCATGGTCTCGATCTCGTCCAGCAGCAGGGTGCCGCCATTGGCATGCTCGATCTTGCCGATGCGGCGCTTGGCCGCCGAGGTGAAGGCGCCGGGCTCATGGCCGAACAGCTCGCTCTCGAACAGGGCCTCGGGCAGGCCGCCGCAGTTGATGGCGACGAAGTGGCGGTCGCGTCGGTGGCTCTGGTCGTGCAGGCAGCGCGCCACCAGCTCCTTGCCGGTGCCGGTCTCGCCCAGGATCATCACGTCCGCCGAGGTGTCGGCGAGGTTGAGGATCTGCGCGCGCACCTGCTCGATGGCGGCCGACTTGCCCAGCAGCACCGCCTCGATGCCGCTGCGCCGCTGCAGCTGGGCGCGCAGCTCGTCCACCGCCACGCGCAGCACGCGCTTGTCGAGCGCGCGCTTGACGGTCTCGACGAAGCGCTCGGGCGCGAAGGGCTTCTCGATGAAATCGTAGGCGCCGCTGCGCATCGCGCGCACCGCCATCGCGATGTCGCCATGGCCGGTGATCAGCACCACCGGGATGCCGGCGTCGGTGGCCATCACATGGTCCAGCACCGCCAGGCCGTCCATGCCGGGCAGGCGCACATCCGTCACCACCACCAGCTGCGCGCCGGGTTGTATAGCCGCCAGCGCCTCCTCGGCCGAGCCGCAGGCCTGCACCTCCAGGCCTTCCAGCTCAAGCGTCTGCGCCAGGCTGGCGCGCACCGGTGGGTCGTCCTCGATGAAGAGGACCTTGTAACCTTCAAACATGGGCATCCCTGTCGACCGCCTTGAGGTCGAAAACAAAACTCATCCCGGCAGCATGCGGGCCGCGACGCGCCCGCAGCGTGCCGCCGAACTCATGCACGATTTTCGTTGAGATCACCAGGCCCAGGCCGAGCCCCTGGCCGGCCGGCTTGGTGGTGAAGAAGGGCTCGAACAGGCGCGCGATCGCGGCGTCGTCCATGCCGGTGCCGGTATCGCTGACGCGCACCACCACGCGGTCGCCGGCGCGCGCCGCGCTGATGCCGACCCAGCGCTCGTTCGAATCCTTCACCGCGTCGAGCGCGTTCGCCAGCAGGTTCACCAGCACCTGCTCGAGGCGGTTGCCGTCGCAATGCACCAGCAGCTCCTCATGCACCTCGACGCGCAGGCGCACGCCCTCGGATTCGATGCGGTGCTCCATCAGCAGGCGCACATTGGTCACCGCCTCGGCCAGCGAGACCGGCGCATAGACCACCTCGGCCTTGCGCGCAAAGCTCTTCAGCTGGCGCGTGATGCGGCTCATGCGCTCGACCACATCGTCGATCATGCGCAGGTTGTCGGCCACCGACTGGTGGCGGCCCTTTTCCAGCAGCTGCAGGCTGTTGCGCGAGAGCGCGCGCAGCGCGGTGAGCGGCTGGTTGATCTCATGCGTGATGCCGGTGGACATCTGGCCCAGCACCGCCAGCTTGCCGGCCTGCATCAGCTCGTCCTCGGCCTGGATGCGCTGCGCGATCTGGCGCTTCAGCTCCTCGTTGGTGCTGCGCAGCTCGCGCGTGCGCTCGGCCACCACCCCCTCCAGCTGGCCATGCGCGAGCTGCAGTTCGTCGCGGGCGCGCGAGAGCTGCAGCAGCGCGCGCTTGCGCGAGGCCAGGTAGAGCGCCAGCATGCCCACGCTGGCGCCCACCGCGCCGCCGCCCCAGCCGGCATAGCGCGCCTGGGCCCAGACCTCGCTGGGGTCGGACAGCGCCAGCAGGCGCACGCCGGCCGTCACCGCGGCGCGCTGCTGCGCCAGCAGCTGGCGTGGCCGGCGGCCGACATCGGCATCGTCGCGCGGCGCCGGCACCAGGCTGCTGTCTTCCTGCTCCAGCACCTCGGGTGTCAGGCCGATGGGCTCCAGCGTCGCGCCGGCATAGCGCCCGCTGGCCTCGAGCTCGCGCCGGCGTTGTTCGTCGAGTTCGCCCAGCACGCGGTACTTCCAGCGCGGCACCGAGGACATGATGACGACGCCGCGCTCGTCGACCACCAGCAGCTTCTCGCCCTGCGAGCGCAGCCCCAGGTCCACCCAGGTGGCTTCCAGCGGCGCGAGGTCCAGCTTCACCACGATCAGTGCCTGCAGGCGCTGGCCGCGGCGCACCGGATGCACCAGGTAGTACTCGGTGCTGGCCTGTTCGCGGTTGGCCGCAAAGAAATGGCCGGGCGCCTCGTTGAGCGCCAGCGCCTGCTTCAGCACGCCCGGCTCCACCGCCACATTGGCCTGGGCCTGGCTGCTGGACAAGACCTGACCCTGGGGGTTGGCGATGAAGCTCATCAGCGCGCCGGCACGCACATTGATGCGCGCCAGGCGCAGGCTGGCGCGCTGGCGCAGCGCGGCGTCGCCGGGGGCCTCGAGCATTGCCGCCACCTCCTCGTCGATGGCGATCAGGCTGGGCAGATAGGCGTGGCGGGCCAGCTCGGCCTCCAGCATGGCCGCATACAGCTCCAGGCGCTCTGCCGCCACCGCGTTCAGCTGCGAGATGCCGTTGCGCTCGCTCCAGCGCTGGCCCAGCCAGAGTCCGGCCCCCAAGAGGATCAGGGTCAGCCAGACCATGAAGCTGGGGCGCGACAGCCGCCGCTGCAGCCGGGCCAGCCAGCCGGGCGTGAAGATAAAGCGCAGGCCGCGCCAGGAGGAGGAATCTGCGAACACCATGAGCTTGCGTAGTGTGCCCAACATTCGGGCCGCTGGCGGCATGCCTCGCTGTCGCCCACCATGGCCCGGCGCCGCCGTGCGCCCGGCCGGGCGCTGGTTTGTGCCGAAGTCCGCACGGTGCGGCGGGCGCCAGTGTCGATTTCCGCCCTCCTGGGCGTTGGGCGCGGGCGTGCCGGGCCCTTGGGCCCTGGGTGATCTCGGTGATTACCCGAGGCTTGTGATTTTTGGCACGGGTGTTGCAAACCCTGGCACCAGTCTGACGGCTCATCCGTCACAAAAAGGAAGTAAGCAGATGGAGACTTTTTTGCAACAGATCATCAATGGTCTGGTGCTCGGGAGCATGTATGCACTCGTGGCACTGGGCTACACGATGGTCTACGGCATCATCAACCTGATCAATTTCGCCCATGGCGAGATCCTCATGGTCGGGGCACTCGTGAGCTGGACCGTGGTCAGCGCCCTGGCTGACACCGGCCTGCCGGGCTGGGCCCTGATGTTGGTGGCACTGCTGTGCGCCATCGTCGTGTGCACCCTGCTCAATTTCGCGGTCGAACGCATTGCCTACCGGCCGCTGCGCAATGCGCCGCGCCTGGCACCGCTGATCACCGCGATGGGCATGTCGCTGCTGCTGCAGACCCTGGCGATGATCGTCTGGAAGCCCAATCCCAAGCCCTTCCCGCTGCTGCTGCCCTCGGTGGCGATCGACCTGGGCGGGCCGGTGATCACGGTCACGCAGATCCTGATCCTGGTGCTCACCTTCATCATCCTGGGCGGCCTGCTCTGGCTGGTGAACCACACCAAGCTGGGCCGCGCGATGCGCGCCACCGCCGAGAACCCGCGTGTGGCCGGCCTGATGGGCGTGAAGCCCGATGTGGTGATCTCGGCCACCTTCGTGATCGGTGCGGCGCTGGCCGCCGTGGCCGGCCTGATGTGGGCGGCCAACTACGGCACGGTGCAGCACTCGATGGGCTTCATGCCCGGCCTGAAGGCCTTCACCGCCGCGGTGCTGGGTGGCATCGGCAACCTCGCCGGCGCGATGCTGGGCGGGGTGGTGCTGGGCCTGATCGAGGCCATCGGTGCCGGCTACCTGGGTGACCTCACTGGCGGCATCCTGGGCAGCCATTACGCCGACATCTTCGCCTTCGTGGCGCTGATCCTGGTGCTGACCCTGCGCCCCTCGGGTCTGCTGGGCGAGCGCGTGGCCGATCGTGCCTAAGGAGTACACGATGCAAAACAACAAACTGTTCGTCTTTCTGGCGGCCGCCATCGGCCTGCTGATCGTGCCGCTGTTCGTGCAGCAGCTGGGCAACGGCCCGGTGCGCATCCTGGACCTGGCCCTGCTCTATGTGATGCTGGCCCTGGGTCTGAACATCGTGGTGGGCTACGCGGGCCTGCTGGACCTGGGCTATGTGGCCTTCTACGCGGTGGGCTCCTACATGTTCGCGCTGCTGGCCAGCCCGCACCTGAGCGAGAACTTCGAGTCCATCCTGGCGATGTTCCCGGGCGGCCTGCATTCGCCGCTGTGGGTCATCATCCCGCTGGGGGCTGGTCTTGCCGGCTTGTTCGGCGTCTTGCTCGGCGCCCCCACGCTGAAGCTGCGCGGCGACTACCTGGCCATCGTGACCCTGGGCTTCGGTGAAATCATCCGTGTGTTCCTCAACAATCTGGAGCATCCGGTCAACATCACCAATGGCCCGCGCGGCATCGGCCAGATCGACGCGATCCATTTCTTCGGCATTGACCTGGGCAAGCCGCTGGAGGTGTTCGGCTTCACCCTGCCATCGGTGACGCTGTACTACTACCTGTTCCTGGTGCTGGTGGTGTTCACCGTGATCATCTGCTACCGCCTGGAGAACTCGCGCATCGGCCGCGCCTGGATGGCGATCCGCGAGGACGAGATCGCCGCCAAGGCGATGGGCATCAACACCCGCAACCTGAAGCTGCTGGCCTTCGGCATGGGCGCCACCTTCGGCGGCGTGGCCGGTTCGATGTTCGCGTCCTTCCAGGGCTTCGTGTCGCCCGAGTCCTTCAGTCTGCAGGAGTCGGTGATGATCGTGGCCATGGTGGTGCTGGGCGGCATCGGCCATATCCCTGGCGTGATCCTGGGTGCGCTCTTGCTGTCGGCGCTGCCCGAGGTGCTGCGCTATGTGGCCGGCCCGCTGCAGGAGATGACCGGCGGCCGCCTGGACGCCGCCATCCTGCGCCAGCTGCTGGTGGCGCTGGCGATGATCGGCATCATGCTTTCGCGCCCGCGCGGCCTCTGGCCCGCGCGTGAACACGGCAAGGGTGCGCCCCAGCCGGTGAGCAAGTGAGCAGCAAGGAGAGCAAAGCATGAGCCAACAAGAAACCGTATTGAAAGTCGCCGGCGTCTCCAAGCGCTTTGGCGGCCTGCAAGCCCTCTCCGAGGTGGGCATCCAGATCAACAAGGGCCAGGTCTACGGCCTGATCGGCCCCAATGGGGCCGGCAAGACCACCTTCTTTAACGTCATCACCGGGCTTTACACGCCCGACGCGGGCACCTTCGAGCTGGGCGGCGCGCCCTATGCGCCGACGGCGGTGCACCAGGTCGCCAAGACCGGCATTGCGCGCACCTTCCAGAACATCCGCCTGTTCGCCGAGATGACGGCGCTGGAGAACGTGATGGTGGGCCGCCATGTGCGCACCGGCTCGGGCCTCATCGGCGCGGTGTTCCGCACCCCCGGCTTCAAGGCCGAGGAGGCTGCGATCGCCAAGCGTGCCCAGGAGCTGCTCGATTACGTGGGCATCGGCAAGTACGCGGAGTTCAAGGCGCGCACCCTGAGCTACGGCGACCAGCGCCGCCTGGAGATCGCGCGCGCCCTCGCCACCGATCCCAAGCTGATTGCGCTGGACGAACCGGCCGCCGGCATGAACGCCACCGAGAAGGTGGTGCTGCGCGAGCTGATCGACCGCATCCGCAACGACGGCCGCACCATCCTCTTGATCGAGCATGACGTCAAGCTGGTGATGGGGCTGTGCGACCGTGTCACCGTGCTGGACTATGGCAAGCAGATTGCCGAAGGCACGCCGGCCGATGTGCAGCGCAACGAGAAGGTGATCGAGGCCTATCTGGGCGCCGGTCACAAGGCCCACTGAGGCAGGACGGACAAGGCAAATGGCAAACGACAACACCCTCCTCAAGGTCACGGGGCTGAAGGTCGCCTACGGTGGCATCCAGGCCGTCAAGGGCGTCAGCTTCGAAGTCAAGCAGGGCGAGCTGGTGAGTCTGATCGGCGCCAACGGCGCCGGCAAGACCACCACCCTCAAGGCCATCACCGGCCTGCAGCCCGTGGCCGAGGGCGAGATCCAGTTCATGGGCCAGAGCATCAAGGGCCAGGGCGCCTGGGACCTGGTCAAGCAGGGTCTGGTGATGGTGCCGGAAGGGCGCGGCACCTTCACCCGCATGACCATCACCGAGAACCTGCAGATGGGTGCCTACATCCGCAACGACAAGGCCGAGATCCTGGCCGATATCGACAAGGTGTTCGGCATCTTCCCGCGCCTGAAGGAGCGTCGCAACCAGCTGGCCGGCACCATGTCGGGCGGCGAGCAGCAGATGCTGGCGATGGGCCGCGCGCTGATGGCCAAGCCCAAGGTGCTCTTGCTGGACGAACCCTCGATGGGCCTCTCGCCCATCATGGTGGACAAGATCTTCGAGGTGGTGAACGACATCCACGGCCAGGGCGTGACCATTCTGCTGGTGGAGCAGAACGCCAGCCGGGCGCTGGCGGCCGCGAATCGCGGCTATGTCATGGAGAGCGGCATCGTCACCATGACCGGCGAAGGCAAGCATCTGCTCAACGACCCCAAGGTGCGCGCCGCCTACCTCGGCGAGTGAACCTTTCTACCGAGTTCCTAGCGGGCATATAGCCGGACGGGGAAGGGCGTGCGCCCGCGCGCCACGCAGCCGCGAAATGACTTCCCCGGCCGGCACAACACATCGGAGATAGACAAACCCATGACCTCCCTCATGAAACCCACCCTGATTGCCGCTGCGGCCATGCTGCTCGGCGCGCCCGCGATGGCGCAAGACCTGGTCGTGAAGATCGGCCACGTCGGCCCCACCAGCGGCGCGATTGCCCACCTGGGCAAGGACAATGAGTTGGGCGCGCGCATGGCCATCGATGAGCTGAACGCCAAGGGCGTCACCATCGGCGGCAAGAAGGCCAAGTTCGAACTGCTGGCCGAAGACGACGCGGGCGACCCGAAGCAGGGCACGGCCGCGGCGCAGAAGCTGA
>Ga0208754_100200_pt1 | contig 24203 bp, 22 predicted proteins | sample LakWasMet55_HOW8_2_FD_183889 | JGI IMG/M metagenome (GOLD analysis project Ga0208754, IMG submission 183889) | Freshwater sediment methanotrophic microbial communities from Lake Washington under simulated oxygen tension - Sediment Metagenome... | ecosystem: Environmental > Aquatic > Freshwater >... | reverse complement strand
CAATGTCTTTATCTGTCTTGACTGGAATTGCATCTGATTCATCACATTGCAAGAGGATTCGAGCATGGGTTAGTTTCCGCGCAGCTATTCGGCCTTTGTTAAGTAACGCTTTTAATTCTTGACGTTCCGCTTCGGTCAGTTTTACGCGATATTTTTTGGCTGGCATAGGATAATCTACTCAATTTCATTGGCTTGCTATAGGAAATTAATAGATTACACTAAGTATTCGTCAAAATAAAATTGGTGGACTAGTAGTACTCAGTCAGCATTATTTTGTCGGGTGAGGCTTAACCGTTCGTCCTGAGCTTGTCGAAGGGTGGACGGTTAAGCCGCTCATGGTTCGACAGGCTCACCACGAACGGCTTAACCTTGCCTTGCGTTTACCCGACAATTCAACATTGACTGAGTATTAGGGCATAAATGCGTATCGTACGACATTTTCAGTAGGCCGGAATAAGCCTGTTCGAGCGGGAGCGAGAGCGGGCGTTTCCGGCACAGTGGTTTCACAACCGCCGGAAACGCCGCCGCGCAAGGCTTGGCGGTCTTATTCCGGCCTACCCGTTAACCCGCCAACTTTTCGGTATCTACGGCATTTTCTTTAAAGCTATTTAAGCCGGTGCTCCAGCGTTTCAAACAAATGCCGGGTGTTTTTTTGCAGGTCGTAATCGGATAATACTTTGCGCCGCCCTGCCTGACCCAGTTGACGGCGCAAATCAGCATTGGTTGCCAGCCTGCTAATGGCGGCGGTGAGTCCGGCGGTGTCGGAAGCGGCGACCAATAGACCGTCTTCGCCGTTTTGGATCAGTTCGGGAACGCCGGTAATTGCGGTAGTGATGCAGGGGATTTCCATTGCCATCGCTTCCATCAGTACCACCGGCAAACCTTCGGCGAAACTGGGCAGCACAAAAATATCGGCAGTTTGGTAAAAACCGAGGATGTGGTCTTGATCGACTGCTCCGGTGAAGTTGACTTGCCCGCTGATACCCAATTGTTCGGCATAGGCTTTCAGGCTTTGTTCATCGGGGCCCATGCCGACGAAGGTCAGCCTGACCGGAATATTTTGGCTTTGCAGTTGTGCGACCGACTCCAGCAAAATCGCCTGACCCTTGGCGGGTGTCAGTCTCCCTACGCACAGCAGGTGGCAACTGGTGTTGACTTCGATTTTCGGGGCGGGCGCAAAGCGTTCTGGATCGACGCCCAGACGGCAGACATCCAGCTTTGACCATGCCTGTACCGGCGATAATTTCATCACCTGGCTGCGTGCATAGTGGCTGATGCAGAAAATAAAATCGGCGGCCAATATTTTTTCCGGCAGGTTATAACCAGCGGCGTCATAAAATTCGTCGGGGCCGTGAACGGTAAACGAGAAGCTGGTGCCGAACACGGTTTTTACCAGCATCCCGACCGATGCCGCAGGCGTGGCGAAATGCACATGCAGGTGGGTCAGGTTTTTGGCTTGCATCCATTGGCCTACCAGTAACGCTTCCGCCAGATAAAAAACGTGGTAAAGCAGGCGTTTGATGTCCCAACCACCTAATTTAACGGCGTGTTTTATCCCGCGCAGCAAGCCGCCAGGTTGTTTGGACAGCGTTTTAACAAAAGCTGAAGCGGCGTTGGCTATGCCCTGGGATTTAACGTAAAAAGTCTGTTCGGCTTCGCTGCGTTCTATATCGGTGAGTTTTTCGAACGGGCGGTCAGGCTTGTTAATGGAGGCAACGGTAATGTCCACGCCGAATTGCCGTAGTTGCAGCACTTCCCGCAAAATAAAAGTGTGCGAATAGGCGGGGTATTGGCTGACTAAGTAAGCGATTTTGTGGCTCATGGTTTTGCTTCCAGTAATTGATGGTAAAAGCCTATTGCGGTGGCGATTTTGGCATCCCAGCTATAGTTTTGTTCGACGCGGCGGCGGCCTTCCAGGCCTCTGGCAAGCCAAAGTTCAGGTTGTTCGCGCACATTGGTCAAGGCTTTTATTAAGCCATTGACGACATCAGTTTTGCTCGTCGCCGGTAATTTAACGCCGACAGCATCATCGACAATTTCCGCTGGCCCGCCAAAATCAATGGCAATCACCGGACGAGCCACCGCCATCGCTTCCAGCAATACGGCACCGCCGGATTCACGCACTGAGGGTAAGCAAAACACATGGCTTTGCTGGACTATCGCTGAAATTTGTTCGAGCGGCAAGTTGCCGGTAAAGCGAACCTGTTCCGTCAGAGTTAATTGCGCAGTGATGTTTTCAAGGTTAGCCCGTTCCGAGCCTTCACCGACTATTGTCAGTTGCACAGGAAAATTCAGGGCTTTAATGGCTTCCAGCAACATGCCGACGCCTTTGAATGGTAGCAAGCGTCCGACAAAAACTATCTGCAAGGGCTTGGTATCGGAAGCTACGGGCGGGTAAGGCGCGGCGGTGAATAAATCCAGATTTACGCCATTCTCCAGCAACGATTGGCATTTAGCTTGGTAACGCGCCGGTATTGCGGCTAAAGTTGCTTTTGTTGCGGTTAAGATCATTGCTGCATTACGGGTTGAGCCGATGACAGCATCGAATACACGGCCCAAGTTACGAATCGGGTACAGCCATTTTGATTCGGCTTTCATGATCTCGGGGAAAGTTGTTGGTGAGGCAAGTCCGCCGTTCCAGGGACCCAGCACCAACGGTATGCCCAGTTTATACAAGCGTGTTGCAGCAAGTGGCGATACCGGTGTTACTGCATGGACTATATCGAAGGTTTGGCCGGACTTTATCAATTGCCGTGTCTGGCGCAGTGCCATCCAGTCGTAGACAAAAAAATCCAGCGAGGCAATCAGGAATTTGGGATGTTCGCTACGCGGAAAACACCAGGCTGCAAAGCGGTACAAAGGCCCTGCAAACCATTCTGTATCGATATAAATGATGCTGGAGTCGCCTAATGGTGCGCCGGATACTGTTAATGCCGGGCGGTTACGGACATGAGTCAATAAGGTGACGTGGCTGGTTTCGCTCAAGCGGCTGTACCATTCCCAACCGATTTGCGAGACCGATCCCATGCCGACACCGCATTGGTAGGCGGAAACCAGCACGCGGATTTTTTGGGCTGTATTCATGATGCGTCCTTAGGTTAAGTGAGTTTTTAACGGTTCTGGCCGTCGATAGCAAAAGGCGGTTGCATGAATTTGCTTAAGTGGGCTTATTGTCGGCGTCTTTGCCAAAAAAATATTCACAGCGTAGCCGGGTCAATTCATCGCTTGCCGGAGAAAAATCATCGGCTGCCAGAAAATGCCGCCACGGTAGTTCGTTGGTGCGCTCTTCACAGCGCTTGAGATAAGCATCCAGGGTGCCGATAGTTTTTGCCGGAATACCGCCAACAATGCTGTTCGGCGGCACATCCCGAGTGACAACGGAACCAGCGGCGACAATTGCATTAGGGCCAATCGTCACATTAGGCATAATAATCGCCCGATGACCGATAAAAACATTGTCGCGTATGTCAACCTTGCCCACACTATCAAGGCACAAACCGGACATTTTTTTCAGCATATTGATCGAACCATCATGACCGAATAATGTACAGCCGGTTAAGCGCACATTGTTACCCAGTCGGACATGTTTGGGGTCGGTGATTTCGACATTCATCTGTACGACACAATCATCGCCCATTTGATACAGGATATTATGACGCTTGAGATATTGCGCCCATTCCTGTCCTGTTGGTTGGCAGAACTTGCGGTACAGGCCGACAAAGCGACCTGACTGCATGGCATTTTTGGTCAAAAATGCGCAGAATAATTTACGAAAAAATGCCAGCATGATTAAAGCCCTGTTGTAATTTTTGATAGCGACACATTCTTGCTGAACATATCTGCAATTTGTAGGTTCGTATTTTATTAGTCACGATTCTATCGATACAGCTAAAAAAAACGCTGGGTGACAGAAGAATATCGGCTGCTTTTTGTAATCACGAAACCCCGCAAAATCCGCCCTCCGGCGTATTGATAATCCATAAACAGGGCTATACTCTACGCTAACGCCTATAAAAATTACAGTGACAACTATGAAAAATAAAAGCCGGGGAAGCTCTTTTTATTACAACACGCTTGCACAAACGGCAGGACGATTGCTGTATTTACTGACGCGTGTGGGGTTGCCGCCGTTAATACTGCATTATGTATCCCTGGAAGAATACGGATTATGGGCAACCTGCTTTTTATTAATCAGTTATGTCAGCATGGGCGCGTTTGGCGTGTCCAATGTCTATATTCGCTATGTTGCCGAATACAATGCAAAAAATGAACATGACTCGATTAGCGGTCTGGTTAGCACAGGTCTGTTACTGACATTTGTGTTTAGTCTTACCGCTTTGTCAGGCGTGTGGCTGGCAATGCCCTGGCTATTAAAGGGCTTTAATGTTGCGCCGCATTTGCAGCATACGGCCCAAGTGTTGATTCTGGGTACATTGGCAACGATGTTGCTGGATATGACGCTAGGCGCTTTTGCTTATATATTGCATGGACTTCAAAAAATTGCCCAGCAAACGATTGTGTGGATTATCAGTTTTTTGCTGGAAACGGCTTTAATCGTTACGTTGCTGCTATTGCATTACGGTATAGAAGCATTGTTGTGGGCATTTTTTGCCCGGTATATTTTTTCAACCTTTGTTTATATCGCGCTGTGTTACCGGGCGATTCCTGATTTGCAGATCAGTTTGCGTCTGGTTAATCGCAAATTTTTCAGTACTTTTTTAAAGTATGGTGGGATCTTGCAGCTTTCCGGTTTGTTGGGTATTGCCATGTATTCGATAGAAAGGGTATTAGCAGGCTATTTAAGCGGTCTTGCGGCAATTGCTGTGCTGGATTTGGGACAGAAATTCCCGGTTATGGCAAGCCAGGTGTTTTCGTCGATGAATGCCAGTTTTTTACCGGCAATTACCGAAGCGCATCATTTAGGCAAACAGCAGGATATTCAACGGCTTTACACTCAGGGTTTGCGTTATCTGAATTTACTTAACGGTCTGGCGATGGGATTTCTTGCGCCGTTTGCGGCCTGGTTAATTATCGCGTGGATCGGTAAAAATACGGCCATGAACATGGCTGACACAATTAAGGTGTTGATCTGCGCCTGTGCCGGTTATCAACTGCACGTCCTGACCGGGCCTTTATCAGCGTATTACCAGGGCATTAACCGCCCGGCCCGTACGTTCGGCTATATAGGCTGGCAGGTGTTGTTTGTGGTTGCAGGCCTGGTCGCGACATGGCGCTATTTTACTTTTGATGTCGTTACCATTGCTGTGCTGGTGATGGTAGCCCGGATTTTAAGTGCATTGATTTACCTGTTGGCTGGTAATTATCACCTGAAATTAAAATTCTGGCGGTTCGTCGGTTCGGTGTTATTACCGGGTATCGTGCCGTATCTTTTCGGCTATGGTTTAATAACTGCCATTTCACCGTGGCTGGGTATGGTGAATGCCAATCGTTGGCAGTTAATCCTGATTTTGGGCATTGTTGGCGTATTTTATACGCTGTTGTCACTAGGCTTTTTCTATGCGTTTATGTGCGGAAATGAAGAACAAGGGCAAATCAGGCAGAAGCTGGGACGGAGCAAAAGCTGATGGTTTAAATACAGATACATCACTCGGATGGCAGGGATTTCATCAGTTACGGACAAATTCCGTTAAGGTATTAATCCGGCCTGTCAGAGGCTAGCGCAAACGTTCCAGAAATGCTGAATCAATCCGGCAGCCACCAAATTCGGGATGATCCAGCACATCCTGTTCAAAATCCCGGTAAGCCGGGAGTTGAAAGGCAATGCGGTTGATTTTACCCGCGGAAAATTCAAATTCTATAGCGCCACCTTTAGCACGCGGACTGCCCGGCTTGGTGGTAAATAGCAAAATACCGATATTGGCGCTGGCTTGCCCTTGTTGTCCGGGCAGAACCCGCGCGCAACTCAGCTCATTAATGGCCAGTCCGGAAAAAACCTGGACTAATTGGTGAGCACTGACAATCAAGCCTTCACCGGGAATAGGGGTAACAGCGGTGACTGTTTGCGGGGTGGGTGTTGCCGGTGAATCCTGGGCGGGGGGAGCCACGGGTGTATTCGTTACGCCAGCAGCAGGGGCAGGTTGCAATAGTTTTTCCAGGCCAAAATCACCTAAATGATTTTGCAGCAACACTGTACCGTCGCCGCTTTTTACCGTGTTTAATAAAGGATATATCTGGCTTTCCATTTCAGCAATGCTGGGGTTTTTCAACACTGTCAACAACTGCCGTTCTATCGATTTTAACGGCATAAAAAACGCGGCCTTTTTCTGGCTGGTGTCGCCCATTTGTGTCCAGTCTGATGAGCTGTTGACTAACAAGCCCATCGTCTTCATCACCGTATAATCATCTGCCGCCAAACAATTGCCAAAATTCTTGCTGCGGTAACTTTGCAGGGTTTTCGGGCTGATATCGTCAGTCAAGGCTTTTTGAGCGGTAACGTTATAGTTGTTCCAGTCATTATTATTGGCCAGGAAATAATAAATAAAGACGTTACGGTCAAATTTGTTGAATCCCAGGTCTTTCATGACCCGTTTTAATTTACGGCAATTGCTTTGTACGTCTTCATAATTGTTCCAGTCGGGTTTCAGGTTGGGTTTTTCAGGATGTTTTGACTGTTCGATCAATTGCTGCAAATTAATATCACCTGTAGCCGACTTTACCGGCGAATAAGCGATTTCATTCAGCGATAAATCACGGGCATCAGGTATGCCGTTGGTTTGGGTTTTGAGCAGCAATGACGGGATAATTTCCGGGTAAATCTTTAGTTCACCAAGCAGTTTGGGGTCTGAACCCATCAGTTTGATTCCGCCTTCGGCGACAGCATAAACCTTGAATGCGGTTTCCTTGAGCGTACCGATTTTATCCGAATAACTCACAATAGCAGGCAAGGAATGGGATTCGGTACTGTGGTTCACCGAAGGTGCGGGTTGGGTTTGCGGATTTTTGTTCAGCCATTGACCGGCAAATTGTCCCATCACGGCAACCCCCATACCCACCCCGGTAAAAGCCAATAAACTGCTGGCGGCGGTGGCTTTGCTGACCATCCCGGAGACATCCACATCACTGTTGGCACTGGAATAAAAGCTGTAATCGACCTGGGTTTCCTTGCCTGAATCCAGGCGCATCCACGGCGTCAGATTAAGTTTTTTGGCATCAAATTTGAAGCTGCACTCGCCTGTAGTAGCCTGATAGGAAAAACCAACGGCTTCGGTATTAAACTTAAGAGCATTATTGCTGACATTAAAAATAAGCGCTGAAGACAAGTCACTTTTGCCGTAAGAAGGTGTCATGCTACTGCAGTCATTGGTTAAGACCTTGCCGCCTTTAAAGGCAAATTCGGAAATCAGCCGCACATAATAATCATCGCCGTCTATGCCTGGAAACCAGGTAAAGCCTGGAACTGACGCGCTTGGGTTGCTGACGAGGCATCAGTATCGAGTGTTGGATAATCAATGGCAATTTGTTGCGTTTGCGTACAGCCAATTAAAGGCGGCAACAAAAAAAAGACTTTTAAAAACGGTTTACAGCGAAGCAACATTTATTAAACCTTAAGTTTTACCGCGAATCGGGCAGATTGATAAAAAATCATATAGCGTTGTTATAGTCTTTGTCATGTTTTATTTTAACCTGAGTTCGGCATAAAGAAGATGCAGCCGCTTTTTAAAGCGAGTTTCCAGCTGAGCTATTAATCAGTGCTTTCCAATACTTTGGAGAGGTACAACCTTGTTTATCACCAGTTGAAAATCCACACCGGTTTCCGATCTAACGGCAACAGCGGCGATATGTTGTTCAGAAGGGCTGAGCTGCCAAAACTGCCAATGTGCTGGGTTATCTGCCAGGCGGGGGTCAAAAGCGATTGCTACAGGCTGATTTTCGCTAAGTATAAAGCTGAATTGATCCAGAGGCAGGGATAATCCCATGCCTTTGGCTTTGATGTAGGCTTCCTTGAGTGTCCAGTATTCCAGAAAACGTTGTGCTTGCTGATGTTTCGGTAATTGATTCAGTTCCTGGGTTTCCTGTTTTGAAAAGCAGTATTCGGCAATAGCCAAAGGGTGTTGTTTTTTTTTATCTTCAATATCGACACCAATATCATTGGCCAGGACAACGGCGCACATAATCAGTCCATCGGTATGCGATAAATTGAAGCGGATAGGTATATCTGTTAAGCCGCTACGGATTTCTGGTTTGCCATAGTCATTAACGGTAAAACACCAGTCTTTGGGCGCTCTATCAATATAGAGGGATAGGGTAGAACGGATGAGTGCACGGGTGACCAGATATTGATGCCGATGTCTGGCAAAATAAAAACGTTGCCAGCGATTTTTTTCTTCTTCGTTAAGCAACTGCTCATATTCTGACAGCAGGGATGGGTTATCAATCTCGTCGCAAAAGGCTAACCAGAGATGGATGGTATTTGCAGGGAGTTCTAAAGTCATGACTAACTGTGTTTCCTGAGTATGAATAAGCTGGCGGTAATGCGTCGTTATTATTAACTTAAACACGCATACTCAAGCTAATAGCATGAGGTTTTGGCTACAGGTTTCGGCATCATTTCAAGGATGAAGTGAATTCGTGCCGTGACGGCATAATCTGAGCTTTAGTTGCAGCTGATGACCTTCAGGAATACCTTTACCAGTACTGTGTACTGGTTATCATTCTTTAGTATTTAAAATGGGGGCAAATCGTTAGCCGTTGCTTGCTAGTAGTAACTATATTGATTATGCTTTAACCGTCTTTTAGACGCTATTAATGTGGAAGTCAACTTAAAAGTTAGGGGTGAACGCAATGACTGAATTAGAAAAAACTGAAAGCACTACTTTTGAAAGTGCTGAAGATCTTGTTAAAAAAAGCATGTATGTTTCGATGGCAGCGGGTTTGGTGCCTGTCCCCATTTTTGATTTTTTGGCTATATCGGGCATTCAATTGGAAATGATTAGACGGTTAAGCCATCTTTACGGCGTTACCTTTATGGAAGGTAAGGTTAAAAATCTTCTGGGTGCGCTTATTGGCGGCAGTTTTCCTTCGTCGGTGGCACCTTTATTTGCCGGACTCAGTAAGCTGATCCCGATAGTCGGTTCAACTATTGGTGCAGTTACTTTACCGTTGGCGGCTGGCGCTTCTACATACGCGGTCGGCAAGGTATTTATCCAGCACTTTGAATCAGGCGGTACTTTCTTGACGTTTGATCCTAAAACTGTACGGGCCTATTATGAAGAACAATTCAAGGAAGGAAAAATCGTTGCCTCCGAAATTAAAAAACCATCCTAAGCAAATACGCTACATCAACTCAAAGCAATCAGGCATGGTTTGTTATGTCATGTCTGGTGCTTTTTAAATAACAACTTGTAAATAAAAGCAAAGGCCCGTTGCTTTTATTTTTGTCGGCGGATTTTCCAATCATTATGCGCTATTTACCCGTTGCCATAACAGTGACAATGCTTGTTTTGTTGTTGTTAATCTATTTCCAGCCGCTAATTTTCATTACCATAAAATCAGGCGAGGAAGGTGTGCTATATCGGCGTTTTGCGGGTGGTACGGTAACCGATCAAATCTTTAAGGAAGGTTTCCATATTGTTTTTCCCTGGAACAAAATGACTGTTTATGACACGAGAATCCAACAAAAGGGCTATTCATTATCTGTCTTGACAGTCGAGGGTTTAAAAACGGAATTATCCTTGTCTATTCGTTATTACCCCAGGCGCAACGCCCTGGGCATTTTACATCAGCAAGTTGGCCCTGATTATCTGGAAAAAGTGGTTATTCCCGAGGTTGATAATACCTTGCGGATTTTGGTCGGGAAAATGACGATAGACGAGCTTTACACCAGCAGAGGCGGGGGCTTGCAGGATTTAATAACCCGGTCGATTTCAGAAATTGAAAGAAACTATGTGATTATTGAAGATGTGGTGTTACGGCAAATCGTTTTGCCCAAAAGAGTTGAAGCCGCTATTGAAACCAAGATAGAGCAAAAACAGTTAGCCGAGGCTTATCAATACCGGATAGCGGCGGAAAGGCAGGAAGTAGAAAGGAAAAAACTGGAAGCCGACGGTATTTATGCTTATAACAAAACGGTAGCGCAGTCATTAACACCGGACATTCTAAAGTGGAAAGGTATACAGGCAACCCAGGCACTGGCTGAATCCAGTAATGCCAAAGTGATTGTGGTTGGCAACGGTGGAAATCAATTGCCCATTATTTTAGGTGGTGAAGCCGGAAAATAAATATGAACAGAAAATATTTAGGCTCCGGTTTTGCTTTAATTGTCATTCTGATTTCAGCCGCTTATTTTAATAGCTATTATTCAAATTATGATTATTCCCTGCGTAGACGTGCGGACATAGCCAATCAGAATAAGGCGGACATTCATGTCGCGGCTGTCTGGAATTTGCTGCAAGACAAAAGTTTTATTGACGGGGCAAGGCTCGCTGTTAAAGAAATTAATGTGCAGGGCATAGCGCTTAAATCAGGCAATAAATCGACGATTGGCCGAATCGTCCTGCATGAGTTTGACGATGGTACAGAGGAAGCGGCTGAAGACACCAAACGGTCAATCGCTGCTGATCGCAGAATTGTTGCTGCTATCGGCCATTCATCGTCATCCACAGCGATACCGGCTTCTATCAGTTACGAATACAACGGTGTTTTGTTTATTTCAGTCGTTGCGACTGATTCGGCGTTAACAGCTCACAACTTTAAATATACCTTCAGCATTATTCCTTCAGACAAATATTTTGCCGGCAAACTGGTTGAATATGCCAAGCAACACAATCTTTTAAAACTGGTTATCCTGTATGCCCGCGAAGACTACGGCATCAGGTTTTATGAAGAGTTTACCGGTCAGCTTGATAATTCTTTTGAGATTGTCACTGCACGTTCATTTTATTCTACGCAAGAAGATATTATTAACGGAAATATAAACAGCAAGGATGTCATTTATCAATTCATGCGCCATTATTTTGATGCTGTAATACTGAGTGCCAAGGATAAGCAAGGCTCAGAAATGATAGAGGTATTACGCTCAATGGGTGTCACCCAACCCATTCTAGGGGGGGACGGCCTGGAAAACCGGACGCTGTGGAACATCTCGCAACAAGCATCAAATAGCACTTATCTCGCATCCATTTTCGCGGAAAATGACGAAAGTGCTAAAAATATGCTACAAAGTGCGTCTTTCATCAACTTTATAAAAGATTTTAAAAACACCTACGGTTACAATCCCGGATATTTTGCATTCCAGGGTTATGAAGCTGCCAAGGTATTGGCCTCGGCTTACCAGATAACCGGGTCAACTGTTCCCATAAGAGTGGGATCAACATTAAGATTCCACTACCAGCATGGCTATAACAACTATTCATTTGATGTTAATGGCATGGTTGTTAATAAAACAATCTTTATTAAAGAAATGAGAAACGGGAAGTTAAAAATGGTTGATTTGGGAGCATCGCAATGATAGCAATCGTGTATATTCTGGTCTGTTTTTTGATAGCAATCTTCGGGATTAATAAAAAATTTGGCTTTTGGGGCTATTTTTTTGGCTCGATTCTGCTTACGCCACCGGTGGGTATCATTTTATTATTCGCATCGGATAATAAAAAATAACCGCTTCACCAGAATAGCCAATAAATTTATATACATAACTTGTGACTGTTCAGCCGCCTTGGCGATCTCAGATCTGCCAGGTCTTGGCCAGGATGCGCAGGCTGCATGCAAGCCCTTTAAAAACGGGCGTCCGTTTGAAACGGAGCTGAATAGTTACCATAACTTATTGATTAGAAAAATGAATAAAGACGATATTTTCAACATAATTACAGAACATAGTTGTGAAGTGGTGCCTGAGCTGTCTACGCATTCTTTTCAGCGCGATGACCAGTTGAGTGAACTGGGGGCAAACTCGATGGATCGGGCCGACATCATTATCATGACGCTGGAATCCCTGTCCTTGCGTATTCCCTTGCTGGCGGTTGCCAAAGCAAAAAATATCGGCGAATTGACCGATTTGCTGTATGAGCAGCTCCAGGCAAACTGAAATACTGATTACCGGTATCGGCATAACATCCGCGATAGGACAAGGAAAAGCCGCCTTTGCCTCGGCGTTAATGGCAGGACGGCAGGCGTTCGGCGTTATGCAGCGTCCGGGCCGGCAATATGAAGGCAGCCGTTTTCCAGGCGCTGAAATTCCGGCTCTGGCTTATCCTGAACAGCTCTCAAAAAGTTTATTGCGCACGGCTTCCTTGTCCGGGCAGGCAGCCATGATTACCCTGCATGAAGCCTGGGAAGATGCCGGGCTTGCCGATGTTGATCCTGAACGTATCGGACTGGTGATCGGCGGTTCCAACATTCAACAGCGCGAATTGACGCAAATTCATGCTGATTATGAAAACCGTATACATTTCCTGCGGGCCAACTATGGTCTGACTTTTATGGACAGCGACCTGTGCGGTTTATGTAGCGAACAGTTTGGTATTCAGGGCTTTGCCTATACGTTGGGCGGTGCTTCCGCCAGTGGTCAACTGGCAATCATCCATGCCATCCAGGCTGTGCAAGCTGGTCAGGTTGATGTTTGTATTGCGATGGGCGCGTTAATGGATTTATCGTTCTGGGAATGCCAGGGTTTGCGATCATTAGGGGCGATGGGTTCTGATCGATATATCGAGCCGGCATTAGCCTGTCGTCCCTTCGATATGAATCGGGATGGTTTTATTTTTGGAGAATCCTGTGGCGTGGTTGTAATAGAACGTGCTGATTCACCCCGGCAGCACAATGTACAACCTTATGCACGATTGCCCGGATGGGCAATCACAATGGATGCTAACCGCAATCCGAATCCGTCTTGTGAGGGTGAAGTGCGGGTAATCCAGAAAGCCCTGCAACAGTCGCGATGGTTGCCAAAGGACATTGATTACATCAATCCACATGGCAGCGGCTCGGTTATTGGTGATGAAACCGAGATTTGTGCAATCAAGGCCTGTCGGCTCAGCCACGCCTATATCAATGCCAGCAAGTCTATTATCGGTCATGGTTTAGCTGCCGCCGGTACCGTCGAAGTGATTGCAACGTTGCTGCAAATGCAATCATCCTGTTTACATCCCAGCCTGAATCTGGAAAACCCTATCGAGCCATCCTGTAATTGGGTGCGGCAACAGCCGATAGCGCATCGGATTGACAACGCACTGACGCTCAGCATGGGTTTTGGCGGGATCAATACAGCTCTTTGTGTGCAGCGTTATTAATGATCTCATCAGGTTTCCCAGGGAAACCGCCCCGTTTGCACATAGCGGCTGATTTTCTCCAGGTTTTCAGCGTCTGAAAACAGTTCCCGGTTTGCCGCTATGGCTAGCGGCCTTGATTGCGTCAAACTGTTATCCAGGCTGTTCATGTAACGTTTGTAGCGCAGGATTCCTGCTTTGGAAAGGTATCTTAGACGCAGCAGGTGTTTGCGCAGCAAGGACTCGCTATTGGCTTCGCAGGCGTCAATCAATCCCCAGTCCAATGCTTGCTGTATGGAAACGGGCCTGGTCATCAAGGTCATATAGTGGGCTTTTTGAAAGCCGATACGACGGATTAAAAAGGGCAGGACACAGGCAGGGAACAGATCGAAAAGCAATTCCGACAAGCTGAATTCCGCCGTTTCATCGGCCAGCACAATATCACAGGCGGCAACGAATCCGACGCCTCCGGCGTTAACCTTGCCGCGCACATGAGCAATGCTGACAAAGGCGCCGTTTGCCAGTTGCATCAAAAAGTCGTAAAGATGCTCCGGGAGCTGTTCTTGTTCGCTGGCCGTTTTATCATTCATGCCTTGAAAATCAGCCCCCAAACAAAAAAAATCCGGCAGACCTTCCAGCACGATGATTGAGATAGTGCTTTTACACAATGCCAGCACTTGCAGGCATTCATCGATCATTAGCAGGTTGATGGTGTTGCTGGATTGCGGGCGATAAAGCTTCACGAAGCAGACCGGCTGCTCGAACCGTACCTGAATTGTTTGATAGTCCATGCTGCCCACTCGTTTGTGGAATTGATATGCCGGCTAATAAGGCTTGCTTATACCGGTGTTACTTCATCGAGAGCAAAATAGCCGTTATAACCTTGCAGGTAGATAGCGGCTCTATGTCCGAAAAGAATCACGGCTTTTGATTTGGTTTGCAGTATGCCGTCATAACCTTTTACGGTTACTTTGGTTCCGGCAGGGTAGGTTTTATTCCAGTCAGTCACTTTTTTGTTAAGCACTGCGATTTCGCTTTCACGATCACCGAGAATGGTTGTTGCGGATTTTTGGATGGATGATTCTGCTTTTTTTTCAGAGATGACGGAAGGAATCGCCAGCTCTTTAATGGTATTGATTAATTTTGTTAATACCGTGCCCGGCCCAATCTCCTCGAAATCCATTTCTCCCAGGCCCAGTAAATACTGCATACTTTCTGACCAGCGCACCGAATGGGTGATTTGCCTGGCGAGATTGCCGGAAATTTCGTCTTGCCGGTAGGGCAGGGCATGGACATTGGCAATGACGGGTATATTAAGTCTGGAGAAAGTAAATCTTTTCAGATAGTGTTCAAACTCAAGTCTGGCAGGTTCCATATAACGGGAATGAAAAGCTCCGCTGGTATTGATGGGAATAAACCTGGCCGAGCCGTTTTCAAAACAGTTTTGCGCATTGCTGATGTCCTGCTCCAGGCCGGAGAGAATGGTTTGCGAAGGCGAATTATAGTTGGCAATGTCTATACCGGTTAATGCACTTTTTTTCAGGATTTCCCTGATCTGCTGTTCCGTAGAGCCTAATATGGCTGCCATTGCACCTTTGGGCGCTTTACTCATTAACTCTCCGCGCTTTTTAACGAGTTTCAGGCCATCTTCAAAGCTGATTGCACCTGCGCTTTCCAGTGCGTTATATTCGCCCAGGCTGTGGCCTGCCACAAAGTCGGGAAGCTGTCCCGTCTCTTTCAGTTTATGCCGAAAGCTGAGCGCATTGACCACATAGAGTGCGGGCTGTGTAAACCGGGTTTGGTGCAAGCGCTGCTCAGGGTCATCAAGGCAGAGTTCTTTGATCGAAAACTCCAGAATACTATCAGCTTGCCGGGTTATTTCAGGGAACTCGTCAAATAGCGCTTCTCCCATACCTCTGTATTGGGAGCCTTGTCCGGGGAACAGGTATGTTTTCATTGTTTACCTTTTTATTTTTGTGCGCAGACAAACAGGCAGCGCCCGGTAATGGAATTTAAATAGTAGTAAGTCCAGAGGATTTCCGTTAGCTGAATCAGGTTGATATTGCCGTTATAGAATGCTTCATGGAGCTTGTTTATCGTGTATAAGAAATGCGCTTTCCATACTTCTTTGGTCACGTCATTAATTATAATGTTGCGAAAGCCTGCACCCAACAGCAGTTTCTGGTATTCCTCGACAGTTTCAACATGATTTTGGGGACTGGGAAATACCGCGTGCTGTTCCAGCCGTTCTTTGGAAGTAAACAATACATCGGATAACACCAGGTAACCGTCGTCCTTAAGCACCCTATGCGATTCTTCAAAAAATTTTTGCCGGGTTTCAAAATGGAACGCCGCTTCAATGCACAGGATGCTGTCAAAAAAATTGTTCTCGAATTTCATGTCAACTGCATTCATGACTTGGGCATTACAACCTTTAGCATTCTTCCTAACCGATTCGAGCTGCCGTTCCGATATATTGATAGCCCATACCTTATCAGCTTCATAATGGTTGAGCAGGCGGCGTGTCGATGCGCCCATACCGCAGGCAACATCCAGTATGCGCCCGGATTTCTCCGGTATGAAATCCAGCAGCTTGTCTTGCAGTTTTTCAGAGGCCAGATGCTGTGTGGTAGTGGTATCGTCCCAATAGCCGATATTCCGGTATTCGGAATCGTCCAGTAAAATCCCCATTATCCCGTTATCGTTATAGAACGCCGTGTCGTAGTACCGGTTGATTTGTTCGGCAAGAACATCTTTATCGGGCGCGCCAGGCTCTGAAGCTTCCTTTGGCTGCCGGACAAACTCCACGTCTTCAGGTATCGGGCCGATGGTGTCAGAATTGAACCTGAAATCCCCTACCAGGCGGCGCAAGTCATTGGGTACATAACCGATCATATCAATTTGGTCAGCTATACCGTCAAACAGCCGTTTTTTGAGAAGTCCTTTCAATTCATGTTGATTGTCGATCATCGCTATCAGCCTCTTTTTCAGGTTATAAGTGATTATTTAATAGGTACAATTTTATTCTTTACCGGCAGGTGGCGTGGAGGCATGGTCGTAGCTAATATTGATAATGTCAAGCGATATATTTTCTGTATTACAGGTTGTCCAAAGATGGCTTTCAGGAAAAATTATATACTTTAAACGGTCAAGTTTTCGGTTTTTTCAGAAAACAGTTGGAACTTCATGGTCATTAAAGTTTGCATTTTGTCCTTGAACCGGGTATTAAGTCCGGCAATACAAGAGTCGATGTTGTCCTTAAACACCTGAAATTTGTCATAGTGGGTGCTCTTAGCACTTTTTTTAACGAAGCGCCGCAGCCTTTTTGATCAGGTTCAGGTTGGGCGAGTAGGGCGACAGATAAAAGAGTTCGATGCCCAGTTCTGCGGCCTTGTTGGTAACCGACCGGCATTTCTGGTAACGGGCATTGTCCAGAACCAGCCTGATGGGACGTCCAGTTCCGGGCGTAAGCTGCCGCAATCTTGTCGAGGAATTCACAGAAAACCTTTTGATTGATGTAGGTATCGTTGGTTACGGTGATGGCCAGGGTCGTAAGCGCCCAGAACGCTGTGGCGTTGCCGCCCGCTGGCGGAGGGCAGCAACACACGGGCGAAACACCACACCATAGAGGAACGCTCCCATCACGAAGTGCATCGCATCTACGAATACCCGCAGGGCACAGGCAGAACTGTGCGCAGGCCTTGCTTGGCGGTCCAGCACTTTGCCTGACATCAGCCCGCACCGCAGGAATTTTAGGCAGAGCTTTTTCAGAAATGTGTGGCAGGCGGAGTGTTTCAGGCGGATGCCCGTCTGTCCAAAGATGATTTCTATCGCTTGGTTGATCGTGTGCGGCGCTTTTTTCGAATAGCGCCTTCAGTTCCGCCGTATGCGGCTCCAATTGGCTTTCCGGCTGATGGTAGCCGTCACGGTCAGGCATTTTTTCCGGGCGGACGGGTTATCGTTTGACGGCAGCCCTTCATAAAGTTCGTCCAGTTGTTGTTCAGTCAATTCCAGAGTAATCATGAGTATCCAGTGCGGTAGTCTCTTGTCTTTTTACAATGCTTCTGAAAAAATGAGAAACCGAAAAGTTGACTGTTTGGAATATATTTTCACGAACATTAACGAGTGAAATTAATTATTTTTAATGGCTGTGCAATAACAAATACCTTAAGGAAACAAATTAAATAGATATTTTTTACAATTTCAATTTTTCATATTCCGGAATTTGGCTTACATCAACCTCCTGGTCATATTTGTAGATGTGACCTTCCTGAGTGTCTATCAGATAGTTATTAAAAACGCTACCGTGCAGCTTTCCTTTTAGTTTTATTTTTGTGTCATATATTGGCAATAACCTTAGCATATAGATTTCTCTATTTTGCTCTTCATTTTTCCAGCTCTCCGCTGCGTGAAAGTTCTTATTGGTAAACAAGACCGCTTTGCCTTTCTGCCAATCATTTTTTATAAAGTCATCCGCATAGTATTTTCTGACCAGATTGGTGCTGGTTTTGTAATTATCCAGCAAATCTTTATAAGGTTTGCTTTTTTTAAATAAATCCAGGTTCTTATCGGTTATTTTTTCAGGATCAATATAGCCATTTTCGTCCAGGTTGCTGCTGTCTGTTGAAAAGTGCTGCTCCAGTAACTTCAATAAAACATTTCCGGCGACTTTTAATTTACTTTTATTTTCCGGCAGAATTCTTAATCGCCCACCATTTTTCTCATTGAGGTCTATGAGCGGTATGTATATTGTCAAATCACTCTCAGTTTCATAAAAGTGATGAAAATTAGGCACATCAGAATGTATTTCAGTAAACGATTTGTGCTCGTTGTCATTACCGAGATATATATCGTACGAAGCAATCAGGTATCTGGTTTTAAAATACTTTTGAAAATCATGCTGTAACAGGTGAGTACAGATTCTTTCAATGAACACCTGCTCTACATGAACAGCCTTGCTATAAGCTTTGCTGTATAGCCGCTTTACCATTTTCTTCGAAAGTTCAGGCAACAAAGTAAACAAAAAGCCTATCAGCTTTCCTTCCATATAAGCCTGATGCTCATTTTTTACAAAATATTTAGGATAATCGTTGCGATTCTCCGCCAAATTTTTATAGTGAGTTTTCATTTCTTCAACCAGCTCATCGGTCAGGAAAATGCCGGTATCTATAAAGCCGTTTACATAGTATTCATTGAAATAGTTCTCTTTGAGGATATTAAGCATATCTTTATCTCCGGTTTGGCAAGCTATTAGTATATACTCCAAACGGTCAACTTTTCGGTTTCCCATTTTGCAAAAATATTGTAAAAAGACAGGAAACTACCGCACTGGATACTCATGATTACTCTGGAATTGACCGAACACAACTGGACGAACTTTATGATGGGCTGTCGTCAAACGATAACCCGTCTGCCCGGAAAAAATGCCTGACCGTCTACTGAGGTGTCAACACTTTTCCGGACACATGGTTAAGCAGCCTTTTGCTGCAATTCGTAGTCTACGGGCGACAAATAGCCATTGGCTGAAGGAAATCGCTGACGGTTATAAAAAACCTCAATATATTCAAATATCGCCTGTTTAGTCTCAGCTCTAGTTTGATACGTATCATGGTTGATCAATATTAGAGACTTAGGCAAACGTTTTACACCAGATTTAATGGTTATACAAAGCCAAAACCTGTTTTACATAGTTTTGGGTTTCGGAATAGGGTGGGATTGAGTTGTTGTATTTCATCACTGCGTTTTCGCCCGAGTTATAGGCGGCAATTGCCAGCTCCAGGTTGGAATCGAACAGCGTGATTAAATGTTTTAGGTAGCGGGTGCCGCCGTCGACATTCTGGTCGGGGTCGTTGCGGTCCATGACGCCAAAGCGTCTTGCGGTTTCCGGCATGAGTTGCATCAGGCCGACGGCACCGGCGCGCGATACGGCGGTTGAGTTATAGGCGGATTCGGTCTGGATGACGGCGTGGACCAGTTTGGCGTCTACCTGATGCTTTAAGGCGGTTTGTTCAATCAGGTCGTTAAATTTGGATTTGTTCGCGCCGGTATAGAAGTGGGGTTGGTGGTTTAACGCGGCACTTAAGCTGGCCAGATAGTTTTTGGGGCGTTCAACCCGGGTTTTGCTAATCAGTTTGTAGTTGCTTCTGGGGGAGTCGGTAAAAAGAATTACGCCGTTAGGTCCTATGTATTTGTAAAAGTAGCTGGTTGCTCCGGCTGATACGACGATGGGTTTATCGGTTTTCTTTATAGGTTTGTTGCTGTAATGAATAATGCCGTTGCTGTCGGTAAATTTGAAAGCCCCCGCCAAAGCCGGGTTTGATGCGAGTAGAGTTAATAAAATAACGGTTATTCTGGTCATCGTTTTACCTATTGTGCAGATTCAATACTCACTAAACTTGCGGCTTGCACCGCCCTTGTCCTGGCTTCTTCTACAGTTGCCGCCGTCGCTAAGGCAACGCCCATGCGCCTGTAGGTATAAGCCTCTGGCTTGGCAAATAATCTGATGGCGCTGGTCGGTACGGCAAGCGCTTGTGACAGTCCTTTGTAAACCACGCCCTTGGCATTGATGCCGCCCAGTATAACCGCGCTGGCGCCGGTTTTTTGCAGGCTGGTATCGACAGGCAGGCCCAGTATGGCCCTGGCGTGTAATTCGAATTCACTTTGTTGCTGGGTGGCCATTGTCACCATGCCGGTATCATGAGGTCTCGGGCTGACTTCGCTAAACCAGACAGTATCTTCTTTAATGAACAGTTCAACGCCGAACAGGCCCAAGCCGCCGAGTTCATTGGTGACTTTAAAAGCAATGTCTTGCGCCGATTTGATAGCGGCTTCGGTCATGACCTGTGGCTGCCAGCTTTCCCGATAATCGCCGTTTTCCTGGACGTGGCCGATAGGATCGCAAAAATATGTGGCTATTTCGCCGTGCTCATTCAAGGCTCGGACTGTTAGTAAGGTAATTTCAAAATCAAAATTAATTTTTGCCTCAACGATGACTTTGCCGGTATCAACTCGTCCGCTGGATTTGGCATCATCCCAGGCTTGCTTTAGCTGGTCGGCGCTTTTTACCATAGTCTGGCCTTTGCCGGATGATGACATGGTCGGTTTGATAAAGCAGGGATAAGAAATACCAGAATCAACGGCGGTTTGCAATTCTGCAAACGATTCGGCGAACGCGTATCGCGAGGTTGGCACTTTAATTTGTTCAGCGGCAAGGGTTCTGATGCCTTCCCGATTCATCGTTAATTGAATGGCACGGGCATTGGGGACAACGGTGCATAAGCCTTCCGCTTCGATGTCGGCGAGTGCCTGGGTGGCAATCGCTTCAATTTCGGGAATAATGAAATCAGGCTTTTCCAGCGCAATCAGTTTTTTGACCGCAACGGGATCGGTCATGTCAATGACGTGGCTGCGATGGGCGACATGCTGCGCCGGGGCGTTTGCGTAGCGGTCAACAGCGATAACTTCGACGCCGTAACGTTGCAGACAAATAGCCAGTTCCTTGCCGAGTTCGCCGCTGCCCAGCAGTAAAGCCCTGGTCGCGTTTTTGGTTAATGCTGTGCCTATATTCATTTGGAATCAGCCAGATAGTTGTCTATGTCTTCTTTTGAAAAACCGATTTTTTTAGCGACGCGGTCGGCATGACTGACGCGGGAAATGCCAAAGACTAACTTATGGGTCGGGGCGTCATCGGCAAATTCAACCTGTTTCGGGATGCCTGTCCTTTGGCGCACAAAAGCATCAACTAATTGATGATTATGAGTGATTAAGATGGTGGTATTGCCTTTGCGGAAAAAACCATTGAGCACATTGGCGGATGACTCCATTTTTTCCTCAAAAGTGGTCCCTTCCGACAATTCATCCAGAACCACGAGGCTCTTCGCGGTTGTTGCCAGAAAGATGTCTTTGGTTCTTTTTAATTCTGTTCCGAAACGCCCTTCGCCATCAACGAGATGGCTGATTTCAGGCACCTGATAAAAAATCCGGTCGGCTACAGTCAGTGTTGCCGATTGGGCTGGAACATAACAGCCGATTTGTGCCAATAGCTGGATTTGGGTGACGGTTTTACAAAATGCAGTTTTGCCGCCGCTGTTAGGGCCGGTAATCAACAGCAGTTTTTCATCGTCCAGGACCAGATCGTTGCCGACATAAGCGTTATTGTCCTTACCTAGTACCGGATTGATGGCTTCAGACAGGCTTATCCGGTGATGATCGGTATCAATCAGTGTGGGTAATACCGTACTGTGGCCAAAATTCTCGGCGAATTTTATAAACGACAGCAGTTCGTCCAGTTGCCCCAAAGCGTCCAGTGTTTCGGCAACAGCCAGAGATTTTTTGTACTCATTACGTAAAGGGATAATACAACTGTCGCGATCAAAACCGCCGACTATCGGAAAATACAGCAATAACAATGGAGCAAAGAATACGGCTTCGCTGGGTATTGATTTGATAATGCCAGCTGGGTCAAATTGCCTTAATAGCCAGACGATTAAAAAAATAGCGGTCAAAAGGACCGGCTTAATGATGCGTGGTTTGAAGAGGACGGCAAAGGAGAATGCGTGTTTTCTTTCCTCTTTGCACTGGATGGCATGTTCAGTGATATAAACCGGGCCTTCCATAAGCGAATAGGAGCGGCTGTCGGCGAAGGCTTTTATATTGTCAAAGAGGGTTTTGAGATAGGTGCTTTGCGGCGGCTCTGAAGTTTGAACCTGGGCAACCAGTTCCGTCAAAAAACGGATCCCCCGTTTGTATTGCAGATAACCGTAGCCTTCTATTTCGTGTGGGTCTCTGGCGGTTCCGAACGAACCTAAAAAATCCCCGAACAGTAACAAATAAAAGTTTTTTTCGTGGCTGGCCGCATTTTGCACAATGCTTTCAACGCGTTCTTTAAGTGCCGGGTTGTTGCGTAATTCTTCGACAGCTTTCTGTTTTGCCTTGATTTCATCAATGCTATCGGATGGCTGCGTTAATGAACGAAACAATACGGCTTGCCCTACCGTGGTTGCTGCATAGTTGACAGCATCAAATACTTTATCCACCTCAATCGTATTGAAGGCGCTTTCATCAATTACACCTTCACCTGTATTTAAGGGCCGGGTGGATTTAACGGTTGGCCAGATATCCTGCCAGCTTTGTAATATTGTTTCTTTCATCGTTTCAGCTCTTTATTTTTCTAATACGCAAAAAACTACAATCGCCACCTTACAAGTTTAGATTTCAACTGTTTTACAACTATAGTTGTTTATAGGTTTTGTTCAAGTAAACCGATAATAGCATCAACGTGGGCTTCTGAATCATTGAGGGCAGGGATGTAACGGTAATCTGTGCCACCGGCTTCAATAAATATGGATTTGTTCTCCATCGCTATTTCTTCCAGGGTTTCCAGACAGTCAACACCAAAACCAGGGCAAACTATATCAATCGATTTAACGCCTTGTCCCGGTAGCTTCTGTAAAGTATCCACACAATAAGGTTTTAGCCACTCTGCTTTGCCGAAACGTGACTGGAATACCAGCAGCCATTGCTTTTCTTTAAGTCCGAGTGCTTCTGCAATCAAAGCGCCGGTTTTATGGCAATGATGAAAGTAGGGATCTCCCCATTTGGTGAGTTGTTCGGGCAAGCCGTGGAAAGACATCACCAGTAATTCGTTTTTGCCTTGCTCGCGCCAGGCTTGTTCAATCGAATTGGCAACAGCACTTATATAGTGGCTGTCTTCGTGGTAATCACTGATAAATTTAAAGCTGGGCAGATGTCGCCACTTATTGAGTTCCTTGACCAGGTCATCATAGATCGATGCGGTTGTGGTCGAAGAATACTGAGGATACAGCGGCAGAACGATGATGTTGTTAACGCCTTGTTTTTTAAAGTACTGTAATTCGAGGGCTATTGAAGGTTCGCCATAGCGCATCGCATAACGGGTTAAGATGCCTTTTGAGCTGAGTTTGTCAGCCACTTTTTCGGTTAATTGGCGCGTCAAAAATGCCAGCGGGGAGCCTTTTTCTTCATCCCATACTTTTTGATAAGCCTGTGCCGATTTGCCGGGGCGAAATGGCAGGACCGCACCATGCAGTATCAACCACCACACTGGGCGCGGTATGTTGACTACGCGTGGGTCCCACAGGAAGTCTTTAAGGAATTTGCGCACCGCAGGTACTGTAGGTGCACTCGGCGAGCCAAGGTTGGCAAGTAACAGAGCTGTTTTTTTTTCAGCCATAAAAAATCAATTATCGGTTAATCAGGTTCAAAAACTCTGAGCGGGTGCTGATCTGCTTACGAAAAATGCCGGTCATCACCGATGTGGTCATCACTGAATTCTGTTTTTCAACGCCGCGCATCATCATGCATAAATGCTTGGCTTCAATGACCACCGCGACGCCTCTCGCACCTATTGAAAGCTCAATCGCATCGGCGATTTGTTTGGTAAGCTTTTCCTGGATTTGCAAGCGCCGCGCATACATATCGACAATACGCGCTATTTTAGACAAGCCTAATACTTTGCCTTGCGGCAGATAGCCGACATGGCATTTACCGATAAACGGCAACAAGTGATGTTCGCATAGTGAATAGACTTCAATATCTTTTACAATGACCATGTCTTCTGTTTCGGCGGTAAAAATAGCGCCATTTAATACATCTTCCAGCGTTTTTTCGTAACCGTTGTTCAGGAATTTGAACGCTTTGGCAGCCCGTTTGGGCGTATCAATCAAGCCTTCCCTGCCTAAATCCTCACCGATTGATTCAATAATTTTAGCGAAATGCTCTTCCATGGTTTTTATGTCTCTTTATAAAAAAATGTGTCGAAGTATAACACCAGCCCTTGTCATAGGGCTATATTTTAGACCTTGATGAAGCCTTGCTAGGTTCTGTTGACATTTCATCGTAGCCATAAGAGTACAGAGGCAAATGACAACATCCCCCTGTAATTAATGGCCTTTTTCTCATATCTGGTGGCAATCCTGCGGTAGTGTTTGAGCTTGCCAAACA
>Ga0208754_100197_pt1 | contig 24627 bp, 23 predicted proteins | sample LakWasMet55_HOW8_2_FD_183889 | JGI IMG/M metagenome (GOLD analysis project Ga0208754, IMG submission 183889) | Freshwater sediment methanotrophic microbial communities from Lake Washington under simulated oxygen tension - Sediment Metagenome... | ecosystem: Environmental > Aquatic > Freshwater >... | reverse complement strand
AGATAAAGGCTTGGCAGGATAAACGAAATCAAGAAGGCGCTTGTGTGAACTGGCGTTTTACTACTCAGGATGCCAGAGTGAAATTAAAATCTTTATATCCGTCAATATAACTTTGGCTGACTACTACTTTACGGTCAACTTCGGATAATTCTTCAATGCCGAGCATTGCAATAATATCTTCCAGTTCATGATAACGCGCCAGATGTTCGCGTACCGCTTGGGCGACGGTATAGTGACGCTCGCCCAAAGTATGTTTATCCATAAGCTTGCTACTTGAGCGCAAGGGATCGACGGCGGGATAAATGCCTTTGCTGGCTTGATCCCTGGACAGGATAACAGTGGTGTCCAGATGGCTGAGTATGGCGCTGACAGCCGGGTCGGTCATGTCATCGGCCGGTACATAGACGGCCTGCACCGAGGTAATGGCTCCTTGACGGGTGGAAAGTATACGGTCTTCAAGTTCTGCAACTTCTGTGGTCAGGGTCGGCTGGTAACCGACTGTAGCGGGCATGCGACCGAGCAGGCTCGATATTTCACTACCGGCCTGGACAAAACGAAAGACATTGTCGACGACAAACAGCACTTCCTTGTGCAAGGTATCGCGCAGGTATTCGGCGTAGGTTAATGCCGACAGGGCAACTCGAAAACGCACACCGGGAGATTCGTCCATTTGCCCGAATACCATCAACGTATCCGCCATAACTTCTGCTTGCTGCATTTCTCGCCATAATTCGTGAGCTTCACGGATACGCTCGCCAACTCCGGCAAAAACAGAAACGCCTTTGTGGATAGCGGAAACAGCATGGATGAATTCCATTACCAGTACTGTTTTGCCGACGCCGGCCCCTCCGAATAATCCGGTTTTCCCGCCTTTTACAAAAGGGCATAACAAATCAATGACTTTAATACCGGTTTCCAGGATGCCGCTCATGCCGATGGCTTCGGATAAGGGCAGCGGTTTTGCGTGAATATTGCGAAATTCGCTATGAGGCAAGAGCGGCTGTCCGTCCAGTGGTTCGCCAAATATATTTAATAACCGGCCTAGACAGTACTCCGATACCGGAACCTGCAAGGGCGCGCCGGTATCAAACACGCTCATGCCCCGGCTCAAACCCGCGGTACCGTGCAAGGTAATAGCCCTGACATGGCGCTCATCAAGATGCTGGTGCACCTCGAAAAGATAGCTGGTGTGATCAAAATAGGTACATAAAGCCTGATGCAACGGCGGTAATCGGGTACAGTCGATAATCACTACCGGACCGTGAACCTCGATAATATTTCCTATAGATTGTTGGTCTTCCTGTTGCGCCGATAAATTATTCAAGGTTCTATGCTCATGTAAGCTGAAACTAAAATCGGGTATATGATAAAAGTGCTCATTTTTATTCGCCTGAAGCAATTCTACTCTATTGGAAATAAACGGTTTACACAGAATTGTTTATGGACTTACTTTAAATCGGTTTGCACATAAAAATCTTCAGGATTGAGATACTAAGACCTGTATTGTCTATATGATTCAGTTTATGATTGGTTGTCATTGGCTGCCGGTCGGCTGATTTTATTTAACAGCGTTTTGCACAGGTTTTCGCCTTCTTGCATCAACATCCGGGAGAGAAAACCACTCTAGCCCGGAACGTCAAATTTATGCTTTAAGTTATAACTCTCAGCCATGAAGCCTGAACTCAATAAATACGTTTTAATTTTTTTGCTTTCTTCGATCGGACTGATCGTTTTTCCACATATTTACCATATCCCGCTAGCGATTTTTAGCTTTTTCTTCCTGTTGCTGGGGTGGCGCTTTGTCGGGATCTGGAGACCGAATTGGCTGCCTAATAAGCTGGCGTTGTTCTTACTGATGCTTTGCGGCCTGTTGCTGTTGTATAGTCAGCACCAGGGCATATTCGGGCGTGATGCCGGGACCCGTCTGTTTGTTACTGCCTTGGGCCTCAAGTTAATGGAGATTAAAGCCGAGCGTGACCTTTACCTGATTACCTATCTGGCTTTTATTGTAGCGGCCTCACAGTTTCTATATCAGCAAAGCCTGCTGATGGCGGCTTATATTTTGTTTGTCTGCTGCGTGCTTTTAGCAACGCTGGTTTCAATTAACAGCCGCAAACCACAAACAATCGCTGCGTTAAAATCAGCAGCGGCTATTATTGCCCAGGCAATACCGATGGCTATTGTTTTGTTTATGTTGTTCCCGCGTGTGGAAGCTCCGCGCTGGATGCTGTTCAAGGATGAGCAACAGAACAAAACCGGCTTAAGCGATTCAATGGAGCCAGGTTCTATTAGCGACCTCGGTATGTCTGAAGAACTGGTTTTCCGGGCGAAATTTTCCGGAGCTATCCCACCGCCTGCTCAACGCTATTGGCGCGGGCCGGTGCTGGCGCATACCGACGGTAAACGCTGGACTCGGGCGATTAGCAGAATGCGCCAGGAGCTTTTGGATAAGCCTAAGTACACAGGGATCCCTTATCAATATACGCTATTAATGGAGCCGCAGAGTAAAAACTGGGTTTTTGCGCTGGATCTGCCGATAGAGTTTCCTGGAAATTTGAACAGGAACCGTAATTACCAGCTGACTTCTTCGGAAAATCCTGACAAGCGTAGCGAATATAAAATCACTTCTTATCCCAATTACAACACGGGTTATATCACCAAAACCGAATATAGCGACGCAACTCAATTACCCGCCGAGCCGTCAGCCAGAATCAAACAACTGGTAACGCAATTGCACGGATTTGATAGTGGGCCTGATGATTTCATTAAACAAATATTGAATCATTTCAGAAAAGAAGACTTTCATTACACTTTAACGCCGCCGTTAATGGAAGTGAATCCCATCGAGACATTCTTGTTTGAAACCCGTTATGGGTTTTGCAGCCATTATGCCGCTGCATTTGTTTATTTAATGCGTGTTGCCGGAGCACCTGCCCGTGTTGTTACCGGCTTTCAAGGGGGTGAGTTGAACAAGGTGGGCGGTTTCCTGGAAATAAAACAGGCGGATGCTCATGCCTGGGCGGAAGTCTGGTTGGAAAACAAAGGTTGGGTTCGGGTCGATCCAACGGCTGCCGTTGCACCGGAGCGGATTGAGCGCGGGCTTGATGTAGAGCAGCTTGTGGCAGGCGGGGCTATCCGTTTTGCACCGGTCGGCAGTAATGCCCAAGCGGCTTTTGAGTGGCTAAAACAGGCCAGGCAGCTTTGGAGTAATATTGATTACAACTGGCAGCGCTGGGTAATCAATTACAACAGCGCCAATCAGGGCAAGTTTCTGTCTTCCCTGGGTATCAACGACATAAGGACGATGGTCTACTGGTTGATTGTGATTTTGGGCTTGATAACTGCCGTGCTTAGCTGGCTGTTGTTATATCAAAAACAAAAAACCGTTGATAAGGTTTTGCGTGTTTATAACCGTTTTGGCAGGAAACTGGCCAAGCGCGGATTAACCAGAGGCATGGGGGAAGGAGAGAGCGATTTTGCTGAGCGCGCCAAGCTAAAGCTGCCTGAGCATGCAAATGCTATTGATGATATTACCGAGATTTTTATCAAGTTGCGTTATCGCAGCGCTTCAAGTCAGGAGGATTTGAAGCAACTGCAAAAGCGGGTCGCAAAGTTTAAGGTTTAATCGACTTTTATTACGTCAAATACAGTTCCGTTAATAGCGATAACTTTAACCTTACTGGAAATGTCGCAGTCTTCGCCATGAACTTTCCAGATAGAATCGTCGACTTTTATTTTTCCCTGCCCGTTTTCTATCGCTTCATACAGGCTGAAAACCCGGCCTATGTATTGCTCACCGCGTTTATTTAATAATGGTTGGTCTGAAGTGATGGGGATTTTTTTTATATAAAATTTCCATACAAAAATAGCAATGACTGACAACACCGAAAAAATAAAAACCTGCATGTCGATACCGGTTACCGGAAGCAGCCATACTATACAACCGGCTATGAATCCTGCCGCAGACAGTGACAGGAAGAAAAAACACGGTATCAGCAATTCGATGACCAGAAAAACCAGCGCCAGTACCCACCAGTACCAAAAAACAAATGCCAGCTCGTCCATAATCTAGCCTTTTTTATCCATAGCCTGTTTCGCCAGCTCGGCAATGCCGCCCAAAGCGCCAATGACGCTGGATGATTCCAACGGCATAAAAATCAGTTTGCTGTTGTCGGCGGAGGCAATATTTTTTAATGCTTCTATGTATTTTTGTGCGACAAAATAGTTGATGGCCTGTATGTCGCCTTTGCCTATGGCTTCGGACACCATTAAAGTCGCCCTGGCTTCGGCCTGAGCCAGTCGTTCGCGGGCATCGGCATCGCGATATGCGGCTTCCTTGCGGCCTTCTGCGTCTAAAATAGCTGCCTGTTGAGCGCCTTCTGCGCGTAAAATTTCTGATTGCCGTAAACCTTCCGCTTCCAGGATGGAGGCGCGTTTTAAGCGTTCGGCCTTCATTTGCCGACCCATTGCTTCAACCAGATCTTTAGGCGGGGCAATGTCCTTTATTTCAATACGCGTGGCTTTGATGCCCCAAGGCGTTGTGGCATCGTCGACGACGGTGAGCAGTCGGGCATTGATGTCATCCCGGCGCGACAATAACTCATCAAGGTCCATAGAACCCATAACAGTACGGATATTAGTCATAACCAGATTTAAAATGGCCCAGTCCAGTTTGCTGACTTCATAAGCGGCTTTGGCGGCGTCCATGACTTGATAAAAAACCACGCCGTCTACAGTCACCATAGCGTTGTCTTTGGTGATGACCTCTTGCGAAGGAACATCCATAACCTGCTCCATCATAATCATTTTTCTGCCGACACGGTCTATTATCGGCATGATGATATTCAGACCTGGGGTAAGCGTATTGGTATATTTACCAAAGCGTTCGACGGTATATTCCATACCCTGAGGTACGGATTTAACGCTCATAAACACAAGAATGATAGCGAAAACAAACAACACCAACACAAATAAACTAAAGCCGCCCATTGTAATCTCCTGATTGATTTAAAGTTTAAAAGCCCGCCGGGAGCTTTCATGACATGATACGTGATGTTTTCGAGTTTAAACCATGCCAGCCTGATAGTCTTGGTATTGCCGCCACTTGGCCTTGAGAACAATTTACATCTTAATTAACGTAAAAAAGTTAAAATGAACACGGTATGTAGCAAAATACCATGCTTATAAAAATAATATACTATCATCTAAATGCAATATTAAGAGGTAACTATAAATGATACTCGCTGCTATTAACCTGGGATTGGTGACCCTACTATTTTTCATTGCCGGAATGATAAAGCCTCGCTGGGCCTTATTCTTCATGAAAGAACCCAGCCGATTTATAGTTGTAACCGTAACAACCGTTTTAATTATGATAAGCGTAACGCTTTATGGTGAAGGGCACAGACGGTCTGTATTGGAAAAACAGGTTAAATTGCCGACGCCTCAAAGCACTGTTCCGGTGCCAGTAGTACCTGAAGCGCCAGCGGCCAAATAAAATTGACTGGTTTTTAAGGGTGGGTACAAATGCTGTGCCCGCTTTAACGGGATTGGGCTGGTAAAAGCCAATGTGATAGCTTGGAGTTAGAGCTTGGCTTTTACCAGTTGATAGATTTCTTCGGCGGCAAGATCAGCGCCATTTAAAATTCCTTCCAGTTCAGCTAATTTTGCTTCGGCGAAAACCCGGTCTTTAAGGCTGCTGGTGTTGATGTAAACATTCAATGCCGCGCTTTTTAAGCCGCCGTAGCCTGCCATTACCGCCGCACCGGCGTCACTAATAACAGCAAGATTACCTTCATTCGCTGCAATCCGGCTCAATTGTATGGCTTCCGCGCAGGCACGGGCACAGGCTAAAGGCACATCTGTCGCGGTTTTTAGTACGGATTGGATAGTTTCGCTCCGCAGTGCTTTTTCGTCGTCAGTTTCCTTGGGTAGTCCGTAAGCGGCCATCAGGCGATCAAACACATCTACGTCGGCTTTAATCATGCCGGTTAGTTTTTCCCGTAAAGCTTCTGATTTTTGCAACAAGTCTTGGATTTTTGCTTCGACAGCGGCGTATTTGGGTTTACCGATAGTCAGGTTACACACCATGCTGGTTAATGCAGCAGATTGCGCGCCCATTATGGCGGCGGCACTGCCACCTCCGGGTGTGGCGGCTTTACTGGCTAATTCGTCGAGAAAGAGTTGTACGGATTTATCTTTGATTTCACTCATTATTTACGTTTTGTTTCATTGAGATTTGAAGTGGTTTATTCCCGCCGCCAACTGGTCGTGCCATCCGGCGCATCTTCAAGGATCACGCCTTGCAATTTCATATCATTACGGATGCTGTCCGCCAAAGCCCAGTTTTTAGCTTTTTTTGCATCCAGACGTGCCTGGATTTGTTGCTCAATTGTTTCAGAGCTTAAGTTTACGCTATCAGCAATTCCGCCTTTTAAAAAAACTTCAGGGTCATCCTGTAATATTCCGAGTAAAGCGCCCAAACTTTTTAAGGTGTTGGCTAATAAGAGGGTTTTTTCCTGATCTCCTTCCTTGGATTTATTAAGTTCTCTGGCTAGTTCAAATAATACCGATAATGCAACCGGTGTATTAAAATCATCGTTCATAGCCTGTTCAAAACGGTTTTGATAATCAACGTCTTTTGCGGTGATGTCTATGTCAATGCCGCGCAAAGCGTTGTAAAGCCGGGCCAGTGCTGTTCCTGCATCATGCAATTGTTCATCCGAGTAATTCAAAGGACTGCGGTAATGGCTGGAGAGGATGAAAAAGCGAATTATTTCCGGCCTGTATTGTTTTAAAACCTCACGGACAGTAAAAAAATTGCCCAAGGATTTGGACATTTTTTCTTCATTAACTCGGACGAAGCCATTGTGCATCCATACATTGACAAATTTTTCGCCGGTTGCACCCTCTGACTGGGCGATTTCATTTTCATGATGCGGGAACTGTAAGTCCATGCCGCCGCCGTGAATGTCGAAGTGGTTGCCCAGGCAGCAAGTGGACATGGCAGAGCATTCGATATGCCAGCCTGGGCGGCCCAAGCCCCACGGGGATTCCCACGCGGGTTCATTGGCCTTGGCCATTTTCCACAAGACAAAGTCCAATGGGTTTTGCTTGGCCAGATCAACGTCTACACGTTCGCCAGCTTGTAAATCGTCCAGGTTTTTCCCTGATAGCTGGCCGTAATTGTTAAATTTGCTGACCGAGTAAAAGACATCGCCATTGCCGCCAATGTAAGCCAGGCCCTTAGCGATTAATGCTTCTATCATGGTGATAATGTCGGGGATGGATTGTGTGGCCCTGGGCTCAAGATCCGGTGGCAGCACGGCAAGCGCCTGTTCGTCTTCGTGCATGGCATTAATGAAGCGCTCTGTTAGCTCGTTCAGTGTCTCGCCGTTTTCGTGAGCGCGTTGAATAATTTTGTCATCAATGTCCGTGATATTGCGTACATAAGTCAGGGCATAACCGGAATGTCTTAGAAAGCGAGCGACTGTATCAAATACGACCATGACTCGTGCATGGCCGATGTGGCAATAATCGTAAACTGTCATCCCGCAAACATACATGCCGACTTTCCCTGTTTCCCGTGGTTGAAACAGTTCTTTTGTTCGAGTCAGGGTGTTATAAATTTTCAACATATAATTTTGACAGATGAAATCAGATAGCAAAAAACGCTACAATTTACCAAGCGCATACTTCTCTTTCAAGAGAAAAACACATAGAATCCTATATTTGCAGTAATTATTAGGAAAACTCATGCGTGTTATTGCTCTTACCCTGATGCTTTCTTTGACATCAACCCTCTCTTTTGCAACGGAAAACAAAATGACTGACACACAAACAAAAGTTAAATTAACAACTTCACTGGGTGAAATTATTATTCAACTGAATACTGAAAAAGCACCGGTTTCTTCGGCAAATTTTTTAGCATATGTCAATAAAGGTTTTTACAATGGTACTATTTTTCATAGGGTCATCCCCGGATTTATGGCGCAGGGCGGTGGTTTTGATACAGCTTTTACGCAAAAATCGGTTCATGCGCCTATCAAAAATGAGGCCAACAACGGTTTGGTTAACAGTCGCGGCACCTTAGCAATGGCGCGTACGCCTGACCCTGATTCAGCGACAGCCCAATTTTTTATTAACTACAAGGATAATTCATTTTTAAACTACACCAGTCCTACCCCTAACGGTTGGGGCTATGCCGTATTCGGTGAGGTAGTTGAAGGCATGGATGTTGTTGATGCGATGGCCAAGCAACCTACTTCCAATCGCGGTGGGCATCAAGACGTACCGAAAACGGACATCGTTATTGAAAAAGCTGAAGTTTTGAAGTAAGTCAATTAGCTGAGAGATGCGGTTCTCCGTATCTCTTCAGGCAACGGAATATTTATGAATTCAGAAGTCCTGTTTATTTCCGATCTTCATATAGCCATTGAAAAACCAGAAATCACCCGGCGGTTTCTTGCTTTCCTGGAAAAACGTGCAGCCCAGGCGAGCGTCGTTTATATCCTGGGGGATCTTTTCGACGCCTGGATAGGCGACGACGATCCTACCCCACCCAATACTAAAATCCGCAGCAAGCTCAAACAATTGACGGCATCAGGTATCCAGATATTCTTGCAACCGGGAAATCGCGATTTCCTGTTAGGTAAAAAGTTTTCCGAGGATACCGGTGTTATATTGCTTGATGATTATGTAGTTATTGACTTGCATGGCACACCGACATTGATTACCCACGGCGATCTGCTGTGTACTGACGATCTGCCTTACCAGACTTTTCGTGCCAAATCACACACCCCGGAATGGCGGCACTCTGTGCTATCCAAGCCATTGATCTTGCGTTTATTAGCTGCACGTTGGTATCGACTCCGCAGCTATTTCCACAAGCGCAATAAAAGTCAGGAGATTATGGATGTTAACCAGGACAAAGTTATTGAAGTTATGCGGGAGCATAATGTGTCGCGCCTGATTCACGGACATACTCATCGTCCTAATGTCCACAATTTTGTCATAGACAATAAGCCGGCGCAGCGCTTTGTTCTTGCTGCTTGGCGGAAAGATGCCGGGGAAGTTTTATGCTGGACTGCTGCAACTTATAAAGTTGATGTTATTTAGTGGCTTATGTCTTAAAGTTAAAAACAGTAAACGCCAGCGGGTTAAATTTTAAGTTGTCGCCTTTAAGAACCTGCCTATTATTAGTTGACTTTTTAGGCAAAATCATTAAATCTAGGCACTTGGCGTGAAAAATTCCTGTATACGAGGATATTGAAAAAATCAGCCAAAGAAAACTAATATTAGTCAAAAAAACATAATCAGTATTTTGTTGTGCAACAAAATACCAGGAGAAATATATTATGAAGAAGCCTTTAAAAAGTTGGCTGCTTGCTTCGAGTGTAGCTGCTTTACTAGCTGCACCAGCAATTTCAACTGCTAACAGTGGTGTTGAAAAACTGACTCAAAACCCAGCTAACTGGGCTACTTGGGGAGGTAACTACGCAGGTACCCGTTACAGCGAACTTAATGAAATAAACACGAGTAACGTAAAAAACCTGCAACCAGCATGGTCTTTCTCTACAGGCGTATTGCGCGGTCATGAAGGCGGCCCATTGGTTGTTGACGATGTTCTGTACATCCATACTCCTTTTCCAAACACTGTTTTCGCGATTGACCAAAAAACTCAATCAGTCATTTGGGAATTTACTCCAACCCAAGATGCTGATGTCACCATCCCTGTGATGTGTTGCGATACTGTGAACCGCGGATTGGCTTACGGAAACGGCAAAATATTCCTGCAACAATCTAACACTGTGTTGACCGCTTTAGATGCTAAAACCGGCAAACGCGTTTGGAGCGTACAAAACGGTGACCCAAAGCTGGGTATGACCAACACTAACGCTCCTTTAGTTGTTAAAGATAAAGTTTTAACCGGTATTTCTGGTGGTGAGTTTGGTGTGCGTGGATTTTTGGCCGCATATGACATCAACACTGGCAAGCTGGCATGGAAAGGTTATAGCATCGGCCCAGATAAAGACACCTTGATCGATCCTAAGAAAACGACCGCATGGAAAGATGGTGAAGTAGCTGCAGTTGGCCCAAACTCAAGCACCAGCACATGGGAAGGTGACCAATGGAAGATCGGCGGTGGTACAACTTGGGGCTGGTATAGCTATGATCCAAAATTGAATCTGGTTTATTACGGTTCAGGTAACCCATCAACATGGAATCCTGTGCAACGTCCAGGCGACAATAAATGGTCAATGTCACTGTGGGCGCGTGATGCTGACACTGGAGCAGTAAAATGGGTATATCAAATGACTCCGCACGATGAGTGGGATTTTGACGGTATCAACGAAACTGTTCTGGTTGACCAGGAAGTGAAAGGAAAATTGCACAAAACTATTGTGCATTTTGACCGTAATGGTTTTGGTTATACTTTGGATCGTGAAACTGGTGAATTACTGGTTGCTGAAAAATTCGACAAATCAGTCAACTGGGCGACCCATGTTGATCTGAAAACAGGTCGTCCAGAAGTTGTATCCAAATACAGTACTGAACAAAACGGTGAAGATGTTAATACCAAAGGTGTTTGTCCAGCTGCGTTAGGATCTAAAAACCAACAACCGGTTTCTTATTCACCGCAAACCGGCTTGTTCTACATTTCGGGCAACCACTTATGCATGGACTATGAACCATTTGCTGTTGATTACAAGGCTGGCCAACCCTATGTAGGTGCTACTTTAACCATGATGCCTGCTGGCGCTGATGTTTTAACAGGTAAGCCTGATAATACAACTAATCTGGGCCAGTTTACTGCTTGGGATGCTAAAACAGGTAAAATTGCCTGGTCAAACAAAGAGCAATTCTCTGTATGGTCTGGTTCTGTGGCAACTGCAGGTGGCGTTGTATTTTATGGTACTCTGGAAGGCTATCTGAAAGCGGTTGACGCTAAAACAGGTAAAGAGCTGTATAAGTTCAAAACACCTTCTGGCATTATCGGCAACGTCAATACTTGGCAATACGGTGGCAAGCAATATGTCGGCGTACTTTCAGGTATCGGTGGCTGGGCTGGTATCGGTATAGCTGCGGGTTTGGATGATGGCACTGACAAATCCGGTTCTGAAGGTTTGGGTGCCGTTGGTGCTTATAGAAGCCTGAGCTCTTACACTAAGTTGGGCGGTACATTGACTGTATTCGCTTTACCTAACTAAGAACACATTTTTAGATAAGCAATAAAAAGCCCCGGTTGATGATAAATCAACCGGGGCTTTTTTATGCCTTAAGTTTTCTTTTTCAATCATCACCACTTATTTTTGTTCTAGCCTGCAGCAAAGCAGCTATCACAACAACCAATAGGGCTGCCAATGACAATTCCAGCAACAAAAAAGCTGCAATTTTAAAGTAAGCAAATGCCGGGTCAACAAACCTTACCAGCCATCCGGCCAACTCATCTGCTATGGCTGACAGATAAGTTAGGCTACTTAGCCATATTTTCAGGCGTATTGAAAATTCAGTCATAAGCATTAAATGCGTCAGGGTCAGCACCAGCATACCCATCGAAAACAGATGGAAATGGCTGACTTCCAGCATACCCTGATAACTGCGTGGCTGGGTAAATTGCTCTTCAGAGCCCAGATAGTAGCTAATGACTGAGTCGGGTGTTAAATCCATGTGGTGAAAATACATCATGCCATTGCTTACCCATAACAGGGCAATATAGCCCAGAAACATCAGCACCAAGGCATTTAACAATGATTTGCGGTGTTGTTCGCCGGTAACAAAATAGCGCATTAATTTCCACCTTGTTTTTTTATCATGGTTTGGTAGATCGCCATGACCTTGCGGATGCTTTTGATCGCGGCACGGGTGCTCAGTGTGGCACCGGATATGCCATCTACACCTTTATTAAAATCCATGTTCGTTAATGGACGCTGGTAGAGTTTCTGGAACCATTTTTCAGGGGGCTGGTATTCCGGTGGTTCGTGAAAAGCGAGGGTGAACACGCTGCGCAGTTCGCCGTCTGGTGTAAGTACAATCATCAAGGTTTCGGGTTTGGTTCTTACCGTTTCGGTTTCGATCGCGGCGTAACCCAGTATCTTGTCCTGGCTTTTGCCTACATAAAACGTAAACATGCCTGATTCCAGTTTGATGCGGGCTTCTTGCTGAATCTTTGCTATTTCAAGGTCGTCAGGAAAAAAAGATAATAATTCGATAGGTGTTCCTTTACCAAAGGCCAATTCCATCGCTTCATTTTTGCTGTAAAAAATTTCTGCAGACCCAGGTGTTGCCTGGGCTAGAATGGATAGAAGGATAATAAATCTGATGCTTTTCATAACTTGTATTGTGAGGTTTTTTCTAAAAATGCGTGCATAAGATAAGGATACTGTAACACTATCACTTAACTATGAGGTGGACAAGCGGAGTTCAAATGGCGGCTTTGGCTAGCATACGCATTTGTTATTCGCTACTTAGGATGTTTAATATTTCTTCACGGATCAGATTATGCTTTGCGGCTTCATTAATAGCCTGACCTTGCATGTCCGTAATGTAAAACATATCTTCGGCGCGGCTACCGATAGTGGTTATTTTCGCGCTATGCAGATTGATGCCTTGCTTTAAAAATGCCTGGCCTATTTTGGACAGTAGCCCGGCATGGTCGGTCGTAATGAGTTCCATGACCGTATGCCGGTTTAACGGGTCAGCATGAAATTTGATGGTGGTGGGGATAGGGAAATGTTTGGCTTGCCTTGACTGGCGATGGATATTTTTATGCGCTTTTATGCCGTGCTGCAGTAGATTGTGCCGCAGAGCAGCACAAATGTGGTTTTCCCTGAACCGTTCATTAATAGGTTCTCCCGACTGCTCCAGTACCTGGAAGCTGTTCAGCACATAGCCATCGAGCATGGTAATGATTCTGGCATCAAGGATGGTAAGGCCCAACTGGTCAAGGGTGGCGGTGCACAGAGAGAAGATAGCGCCTTCGTCCTTGGTGTAGACAAACACTTCAGCACTGCCGCGCTGGTTTTTGGGGCGTAACAAAACCAACGGTAAATCATTTTCGCTGGATGAGGCTATGGCGATCGTATGCCATGCAATTTCGTCAGCCGAATAGCGTAAAAAATAATCCTCGTTAGTGTGCAGCCACGATGCATCAATGACGGATTCAGGCATGCCGAGCTTAAGCAGTTCATCTTTAGCTTCTTTTTTGTTTTCGCGTAAGCGGTCTGCCAGTGCTATCGGGTTTTGCAGGCCGCGGCGCAGTGTGCTGAGCGTGGTAGCATAAAGTTCTTTAAGCAAATAGTCTTTCCAAGAATTCCATAATTCAGGATTGGTAGCGCGGATGTCCGCTACGGTCAGCAAGTAAAGATGGTTCAGGTATTCCATGCTGCCAACATGTTGTGCAAATTCATGGATAACATCCATGTCGCTAATGTCTTTTCGTTGCGCCGTCATTGACATTATCAGATGGTTGCGCACGAGCCAGGTAACCAGCTTGGTGTCATGGGCGGAAAGGTCGTGCTGGATACAGAAGTTGCGGGAGATTTCCTCGCCTAGGGATGAATGGTCGCCGTTTCTGCCTTTGGCAATATCATGGAAGAGCGCGGCAAGATACAAGATTTCAGGCTTGGCAATCAGCAGAAAAACATCATTACAGAAGGGAAGCTCTTTTCTGTGCTCCTCCAGAGAGAAACGGCGTAAGTTTTGGATAACAAAAAGAGTATGCTCGTCTACGGTGTAGATATGGAACAAGTCGTATTGCATGCGCGCAACGATGTTGGCAAAGCTGGATAAATACGCGGCTAATACGCCATATCGGTTCATGCGCCGTAATTGGTGGGTGATGCCTTGGGGTTGGCGAAAAATTTCTATAAAAAGACGGTTGGCGGCTTTATTTTCGCGAAAAGTATCATCAATCAGGTGCAGGCTTTTTCTGATCAGGCGGATCGTAGTGGCTCTGACTCCTTTGAGTGCAGGGTTTTGCTCAAGAATTAAAAATATTTCCAATAGAGTCAGCGGATCTTTTTCGAAAATAGCGTCTTCAATGGCTTCAAGATAGCCATTAATAAGGGTAAATTTATTGTTGAAAGGTTTTGGCGGGCAGCCTATTTCGCCGCAAATAAAACGTTCGTTAAACAACTGCAACAGCATCTCATTGAGGCGTTCAAGTCCGACCACAGTCTTAAAATAAAACTGCATAAACTGTTCAACATCCTGATTGTAATGCTGATTGGCGGAGTAAAAACCAAATTGCCGGGCAAGATCGCGCTGGTAATCAAAAATCAGGCGGTCTTCGCCGCGTTGAGTCAAAATGTGCAGCGCATAACGAATACGCCATATTACGTCGCGGGCGGCGATCAGTTCGGTATATTCAGATTCGGGTAAAAAGCCATATTTTATGAGTTCCTTGAGAGTCGATGAATTGTAGTGGCGCTTAAAGACCCAAGCGACAACCTGCATATCACGCAGTCCTCCTGGCCCTTCCTTGATATTTGGTTCAAGGTTATAGGCGGTATCATGGAACTTGGCATAGCGTTGTCGCTGTTCTTCCATTTTTGCTGCGAAAAACTGATTGGAAGGCCATATTTTGTCGGGTGTGATCTGTTGCTTGAGTGTTTCATGCAGCGCGGTATTGCCGATAATCAGGCGATTTTCCATCAGGCTGGTCATGATGGTTTGGTCGTCTATCGCTTCTTGTACGCATTGGTTAATGCTGCGCACACTTTGCCCAGGTTTCAGGCTGATATCCCAGAGGAAAGTGAAGAAATTAGCCAGAGCTTCCTGATAGAGACCAATGTCTTCAGAATCAATTAAAACAAGAATATCAATATCGGAATAGGGGAACAGTTCTCTGCGACCGTATCCGCCGACGGCAATCAGGCTGAGTCGCTGTGCATATTCGCCAAGAAAGTGTTGCCAGCAGTAGCTTAGTATTTGATCGATAAAATCAGATTTCTCGTTGAGAAGTGCAGAAACCGAATGCTGAGGGTCAAATTTTTGCTGTAGTTCGGTATCTTTATGCTTTAGCAGTTGTTTGAAGTTTTGCAACTTGTCTTTTTGTGTAAAGAGCGTGTTGTTAATAATATTGTGCACGTTCATTACATCTCTTCTTGGCGCAAGGTCAGTATCTCATGTCCATTTGCGGTGACTAAAATGGTGTGTTCCCATTGCGCGGACAGACTGCGATCTTTGGTAACCGCAGTCCAGCCATCTGGTAGGACTTTAACATCGCGTTTACCTAAATTAATCATAGGTTCGATGGTTATTATCATACCTTCATCAAGCACTATACCTGTTCCAGGCTTGCCATAATGCAATACTTGGGGTTCTTCATGGAACTTTTTGCCGATTCCATGTCCACAAAACTCCCTGACCACCGAGTAACGGTTACTTTCAGCATGTTTCTGTATGGCATGGCCAATATCACCCAGGGTCGCGCCAGGTTTGACTTGCGCAATGCCGAGGTTCATGGCTTCTTGGGTTATTCTGACCAAGCGTTTGGCATGTGGACTCACTTCACCTACACAGAACATTTTGCTGGTATCACCGTGGTAATCATCTTTAATAACAGTAATATCAATATTTACAATATCACCTGACTTAAGTGCCTTGTCGCTTGGAATGCCGTGGCAAACTTGCTGGTTGATGGATGTGCAAATTGATTTTGGGAAACCGTGGTAATTCAGCGGGGCGGGTATGGCTTGTTGTACGTTGACGATATAGTCGTGACAGATTTGATCGAGCTGGTTAGTCGTTACGCCAGGAACGACGTAGGGTTCAATCATTTCCAAAACTTCGGCAGCCAGCTTTCCGGCGATGCGCATTTTTTCGATTTCACTTTCAGATTTAATGGTGATACTCATAAAAGAAGGCAAGATGTTTGTAGTTCGAGGCGCAAAAGGCGCTTTATCAAAATTGTATATAGCTGTTTTTCAGCTTCAAAGCATGCGTACTATGCCTAAGTCTGGGAAGTTTAACAGAGATCAGCTTGTTGTAAAAAATTAATTATGGTATAAAGATAAGTTCATTTTTGTACAAATACTCACACTTATCGTCACGTTTGGCAGGGTGCTGGCTCAATTCTTGTTGTCAGTTGTCAGGCGGGATAGGTGGCGGCTTAACCCGGCTCGGACAAAAGTTCCGACAATTATATACTTAGGAGAAATTAATGGCAGCAGTATCCATGCGTCAAATGCTTGAAGCGGGTGTCCATTTTGGGCATCAAACTCGTTACTGGAATCCCAAAATGGCAACGTATTTATTCGGTGCCCGTAACAAGATCCATATCATCGATTTGGAAAAAACGCTTCCTTTATTCAATGACGCTATGAATTACCTGGGTCAAATGACAGCAAACAAAGGCACAATCCTGTTTGTTGGCACTAAAAAAGCAGCGCGTAAAGTGGTCGCCGAAGAAGCAACCCGTTGCGGAATGCCTTATGTTAACCACCGTTGGTTGGGTGGCATGATGACCAACTTCAAAACCATTAAAAAATCAATTAACCGTCTAAAGGAGCTGGAAGCGATGAAAGTTGACGGTACCCTTTACCAACGTTTTGGTAAAAAAGAAGCCTTAGGCATGGAACGCGAACTGGAAAAGCTGGAGCGCAGTCTGGGCGGTATCAAAGATATGAAAGGCATTCCTGATGTTATTTTTATTCTGGATGTGGGTTACGAAAAAAACGCCATAAGTGAAGCTAAAAAACTGGGTATACCTGTTGTTGGTGTTGTTGATTCAAATAACTCACCGGAAAAAATTGATTATGTTATTCCCGGTAACGACGATTCAATTCGTGCAGTTAAACTCTATTGCGAAAGTGTTGCTGCTGCGGTACTGGAAGCGAAAGCTGCGACCTTGGGTTTATCAGCAAAATCGGATGATTTTGTTGAAGAAGCCGCAGAATAACTTGTAACAAATCGTACATGGATTTGTAAAACAAACGCTTGAATTTAGGGCCAAAAACGCCTCCTTACGGGGGCGTTTTTACAGTGAACGATGTAATTGAGGAAAAATAAATAATGAGTACCCAAACTATAAGCGCAGCAATGGTAAAGGAATTGCGCGAAAGAACCGCATCAGGAATGATGGAGTGTAAAAAAGCGCTGGTTGAGGCTAATGGCGATATGGAGTTGGCTATTGAAAATATGCGTAAATCCGGTCTTGCAAAAGCGGATAAAAAATCCGGGCGTATTGCCGCCGAAGGTATCATTGGCGTTAAAGTAAGTGACGACGGCAGAGCTGTCGCAATAGTCGATGTTAACTGCGAAACGGATTTTGTTGCCAAAGCGGATGATTTTGTCAGTTTCGTCAATAGTGTGACGATTGCCTTGTTGAATTCGGATGTGCAAACAGAGGAAGAGTTTTTGGCCTTGCCACTGGAAGGCGGCATAACCGTTGATGAAATGCGTCGGGGCTTGATTGCAAAGCTTGGCGAAAATATTACCGTCAGACGTTTTGAAAAATATAAAACAGCTGAAGGTGGTACAGCCTGCTATTTGCATGGTAATAAAATCGGTGTCATTGTTGAGCTGGCTGTAGCAGATGGTGAATTAGGTAAAGATGTAGCCATGCACATAGCTGCTAGCAAACCGATTTGTGTTTCTGAAGATCAGGTCTCAGCAGAAACAATCGCCAAAGAAAAAGAAATTTTCTCAGCTCAGGCAGCAGAAAGCGGAAAGCCAGCGGACATTATTGAAAAGATGGTGATTGGTCGTATTAGTAAATTTCTGGCCGAAGTCACCTTATTAGGTCAGCCGTTTATTAAAGACGACAAGCTGACTATAGGCAAGTTGGTAGCATCGAAAGGTAATAATGTTATTCGCTTTAGCCGCTTTGAAGTTGGTGAAGGCATTGAGAAAAAAGAAGAAAACTTTGCCGAAGAAGTAATGGCACAGGTAAGAGGTATTTAAAACTAGAGTGTAACCAGGGTTAGTGTAGACCGGTATCATTGGTTTTGATGTCCAGTTTATGCTAATCCTGATTTTTAAATCGATCCCCAATTAAAAATATGACTAAACCAATCTGCCAGAGAATTTTACTTAAATTAAGCGGTGAAGCCTTAATGAGTGAGACAGGCGGCAGTATTGATGCAGATATTGTCAAACGTCTTGCCACCGAGGTAAAGGAGTTGTGTGACTACGGCGTTCAAGTTGGTTTGGTAATTGGCGGCGGTAATATACTGCGCGGTGCCGAAAAAGCCTCCCAAGGGTTGGACAGAGTCACAGGTGACCAAATGGGCATGTTGGCTACCGTTATCAATGCACTGGCCATGCAGGATGCATTGGAAGCCCATGGGCAACAGGTCAGAGTGATGTCTGCGCTGAAAATCAATCAGGTTTGTGAAGATTATATTCGTCGCCGGGCTGTTCGGCATTTGGAAAAAGGCCGCGTGGTTATTTTTGCGGCGGGTACCGGCAATCCATTTTTCACTACCGATTCGGCGGCCAGTCTCAGAGCCATTGAAATTAATGCGCAATTGATGATTAAGGCAACCAAAGTCAAAGGTGTCTATTCGGCTGACCCTGAAAAAGTAAAAGACGCAATATTTTATCCCCGATTGACTTATGATGAAGCGTTGGATCAACGCCTTAATGTTATGGATACCACCGCATTGGTGTTATGCCGGGATAACAATGTCCCAATGCGGGTTATGAATATATTTGAGCAAGGTTCGGTAATGAGATTAATGATGGGAGAAGAAATCGGATCTCTTATTCAACGAGGAACAAACAATGATTAACGATATTCAACAGGATGCGGCAACCCGAATGGGTAAAAGCATAGAGTCTTTAAAACATGAGTTTTCAAAAATAAGAACGGGTAGGGCACATCCGAGTTTGTTGGATCAAATCAGTGTTTCTTACTATGGCACTGATTCGTCAATATCCCAGGTTGCCAATATTGCTGTTGAAGACGCACGCACGTTAACGATTACGCCTTGGGAGAAAGCCATGGTGCAGGCGATTGAAAAAGCGATTTTAAAATCGGATCTTGGCTTGAATCCCTCCACAAATGGAATGGTTATTCGCATACCGCTTCCCCCCTTAACCGAAGAGCGTCGGCGGAGTCTCGTTAAAGTTGTCAAGCATGAAGCTGAGAATGGGCGTGTCGCGATTAGAAATATTCGTCGCGATGCCAATTCAGAAATCAAGGAAGCATTGAAGGAAAAGCTGGTTTCTGAAGATGAGGCACGAGCAGCGGAAGAAAAAATTCAAAAACTGACTGACCAATATGTAAAAGACGTAGAAAAATTACTGGAAGCAAAAGAGGCCGACTTATTGTCACTTTAGAATTTTCTATCTTCTCTGTTCGAGACTGAATTATGCCTGTTACTGGAGCTAAGCCTACAGATTCGGATAATCCAAGGCATATCGCTATTATCATGGATGGCAATGGTCGTTGGGCGCAGAAGCGCTTTATGCCGCGTGCCTTCGGTCATCAGGCAGGGGTAAGGACGGTTAGAAAAATTGTCGAATACTGTGCCACACAAAAAATCGAAGTATTGACCTTGTTTGCTTTTAGCAGTGAAAACTGGCGAAGGCCAGAAGAAGAAGTTTCATTGCTGATGAGCCTGTTTATGGCGACTTTGCAAAGACAAATCAATAAGCTGGATCAAAACAATATCCGTTTGCGATTCATTGGTGATAGAAGTGCATTCTCCGAAAAGTTAAAAGCCAAAATGACAGAAGGCGAGCTACAAACTCAGGCTAATGATGCGTTGACTTTGGTTATTGCTGCAAATTATGGCGGTCACTGGGATATATGTCAGGCGGTCCAGAGGATAATAGAAAAGACCGTTGCCGGTGAATTGAAAAACCAGCCAATCAACGAACAATTAATTAACGAATATTTATCAACAGCTGACCTACCCGAACCTGATCTCTTTATAAGAACAGGTGGCGAACAACGGGTGAGTAATTTTATGTTATGGCAATTGGCCTACACAGAAATGTACTTTACTCCGACCCTCTGGCCCGATTTTGACCAGAATTCACTTGAAGAAGCCATCAACAGCTTTAAAAGCCGACAAAGGCGCTTCGGTCATACCGGAGAGCAAGTTCTTGGTAAATCAGTCAATCTACAACAATAAATCTGAACTTACCTATATGTTACTACAGAGAATTATAACGGCATCAATCCTCGCTTCCCTGATTGCACTGGCAGTGTTCCTGCTGCCGGCAGAGTATTTTGCTCTGCTCCTAGGGCTAATTACTCTTCTGGCAGGATGGGAGTGGGCAAATCTTGTTGGCATTAACTCGGCGCTAAAGCGCAGTTTATTTGTGCTGGTTCTGATTTTTCCGATGTTGGGAATACATTTCTGGACGTATATTTTGGAGTTGGTTTCAACGATATTTGACTGGCCTGATGTCAGGGATTATTCAGGTGCGCTGGAATGGCTGGTTATTCCGCCTGTGTTATTCTGGATTTTGGTTATGGTATTAATCAGGAATGCTCCTGCAGGCATATTGAATCTGCAATTGAAACTCAGATATAAGGTTTTGATGGGCTGGTTCGTTTTATTAGCTACCTGGATGTTTTTATTCCGGCTAAGAAGCTTTTATGGCCCTGAAATGACGATGTATTTTTTGCTGCTTATATGGGCTGCTGATATCACGGCCTATTTTGTAGGCAAAAAATATGGCAAAACCAAGTTGGCACCTGAAATCAGCCCTGGAAAAACGGTTGCAGGTTTGTATGGCGCATTGATTTCCGGTTTTGTATGCTCGGTTATTTTAAGCTTAATTTATGGCTTCAAGTGGATGATCGCATCGGACTTTATTTTATTGTCAGTGCTGACGGTCTTGATCTCTATTTACGGCGATTTGTTTTTCAGCGCCGTAAAACGTCAGCGCGGTGTAAAAGATAGTGGTTCAATATTGCCAGGTCACGGTGGTGTTCTGGATAGAATTGACAGTATCATTGCGGCAACACCATTTTTCTATGCGGGTATTTTACTGATCGGCAGGTCTGTTTCATGAAAGGTATATGCATACTTGGCGCGACAGGGTCGATTGGTGTCAGTACATTAGATGTTGTTGCAAGACATGCTGATCTTTATAAGGTCGTAGCATTAACGGCTAATAACAATATTGACCTGTTATATCAACAATGCCTTGAGCATAATCCTGAGTTTGTTGTTGTTGTTGATGAAGGCAAGGCGCAGGCATTTAAGGAAAAACTGAAAGATTCACCGATCTTTGATATTGAAGTTTTATCCGGCGCTAAAGCACTGGAGTATGTAGCAACACTGGATAAAGTTGATTCAGTTATGGCGGCTATCGTTGGTGCAGCTGGTTTATTGCCTACTCTTGCGGCTGCCAAGGCAGGTAAAGCAGTACTGCTCGCCAATAAGGAAGCTTTGGTAATGTCCGGAGATATTTTTATGCAAACTGTTGCTCGATCAGGTGCGCAATTGCTGCCTATAGACAGTGAACATAATGCAATATTCCAGTGTATGCCTGCCGCTTATAAGCCAGGTATGCACGCAAAACAAGCCAGGCGCATTTTATTGACAGCATCAGGTGGACCTTTTCGACAAATGCCGATTGAACAAATGGCGGATGTTACCCCTGATCAAGCAGTTGCTCATCCTAACTGGGATATGGGCAGGAAAATCTCTGTGGATTCAGCAACGATGATGAATAAAGGCCTGGAAATGATAGAGGCCTGTTTGTTGTTCGATATGAAACCAGAACAAATACAAGTTGTCATTCATCCGCAAAGTGTCATTCATTCGATGGTCGATTATGTCGATGGTACCGTTTTGGCGCAAATGGGTAATCCCGATATGCGTATTCCGATTGCTTACGCACTGGCTTGGCCGGAACGTTTCGACTCAGGTGCCGAACCGCTGAATATCTTTAATGTCCGGCGAATGGACTTTGAAGAACCTAATCTGGATCGTTTCCCTTGCTTGCGCTTAGCTTATCAGGCGATCAGAGCGGGTGGCATTATGCCTACTGTTTTGAATGCAGCCAATGAAATAGCGGTAGAGGCATTTTTAAACGAAATTGTACGATTTACCGATATTCCAGTCATTATTCAACGTTGCATGGAAAGCTTTGATGTTAAGCAAGCAAATACCCTGGAAATAATTTTGGCGGTTGATGAACAGGCCAGAATGATTTCCAAACAAATTATTGCCGAGTTGAAGTCATAATGGATTTTTTACATACCCTGTTTTATTTCATCCTTGCTATTGGTGTTCTGGTTTCATTTCATGAATTTGGACACTTTTGGGTGGCGCGTAAATCCGGGGTAAAAGTACTTAGGTTTTCTGTTGGTTTTGGCAAAACACTTTGGTCTTGGCGGAAAGATGAGGAGTCTACAGAGTATGTCTTATCAGCCATTCCGTTAGGTGGCTATGTCAAGATGGTTGATGAGCGTGAAGGTGAGGTTAAAAGCGCAGATTTGCCGTTTGCCTTCAATCGCCAGTCTTTGTTGACTAGAACAGCAATAGTTGCGGCAGGTCCGATTTTTAATCTGGTGCTCGCTGTGTTTTTGTTCTGGAGTGTTCTGGTTATAGGCGAGTCAGGTATAAAACCGATATTAGGGGCAGTAGAACAGGGAACACTAGCGGCTGCCGCAGGCTTTGCAGAGGGCGAAGAAATCATCTCGGTTAATGATAAGTTAACACCAACCTGGACAGAAGCAATGAGTGTGATAATTGCATCGGCACTGGATGGTGAGCAGGAAATTAAGGTCGACGTAAAATCATTCGATGATCGAGAAAGTATCAAAACAATCAAAGTGTCCGAAAACGACATAGGTAGTCCTGAAATCTTATATGAACGATTAGGATTCAAGCCTTGGTCTCCGAAATTAAAACCGATTATAGGTAAAGTGCTTCCTGATAGCGCAGCCTCCCTGGCTGCCTTGCAGCAAGGAGACTTGATAATCAGTGCTGATGGAGTGGATATAAATGACTGGAGTCAATGGGTAGATTATGTAAAAACCCATCCAGGCGTCCCGATTAAATTAGTAATCGAACGTAATGGTGTTCGTTTGCCGTTGGTAATTACACCCAAAAGCATAACTGTCGAGCAAAAGACAGAAGGCAAAATTGGAGCATCAGTTTATGTGCCTGAGGAATTAATTAATTCAGTCAGTGTTGTCTATTCATTATCGCCGTTAGCAGCAATACCCGTCGCTCTGCAAACAACCTGGTATTATTCTTCCGTTACCTTGAAAATGATGGGCAAAATGTTGATCGGCAAAGCTTCAGTTGAAAACTTAAGCGGTCCTATCAGTATTGCCCAGTATGCCGGTCAATCCGCCAGTCTGGGGCTAGTACATTTCCTGAAATTTATGGCCCTGGTTAGCGTTAGTCTAGGGGTAATCAATTTGTTGCCGGTACCTGTTCTGGATGGCGGGCACTTACTGTTTTTTGCCATAGAAGGTATAAAAGGCAGTCCTGTTTCAGAGAAAATACAGATATTTTTTCAACAGGTTGGTATTGCTTTATTGATTTCATTAATGGCGTTGGCAATGGTTCTGGATGTTCAGAGATTATTTTACTAGTCCATATTTGTACATTTTAATCCGGTATCTCGACGAGTTTTGAACGAAACTAATCTCTAAGCAGTCCGAGAGCAACAAAACAGTATTTTTAAGGAAACATCAAGAATCATGAAAAAACCTGCCATTATCTTAATAGCATCAGCTTTAAGCCTTTCTATTGGTGCAGTCAATGCAGACGAGAATGCTGTTAGACAAGCCATAATCAAATCAATACCCTCAGTAAAAATTGACTCCATCAAGCCTTCTGAAATTAATGGTGTTTACGAAGTTATAGTGGGGGCTAATATTTTTTATGTTTCCGATAATGGAAAATATTTGCTACAAGGGCGCTTGATTGATGTAGAGACGCGTACCGATTTAACCGAGGCCAAGTTGGGTAATATACGATTACAAGCCATAGAAAAAATTGGTCAGGACAACATGATCGTTTTCAAGCCAAAATTAAGCAAATATAAAGTATCTATTTTTACAGATATTGATTGCGGCTATTGCCGAAAGCTACATTCAGAAATTGATCAATACATGGCGCAAGGAATTACTATTCAGTATTTATTTTATCCGAGAGCCGGTAAAGGATCAGATTCGTATAATAAAGCCGTATCGGTTTGGTGTGCCAAGGATCGCAATGCAGCCTTAACCGCAGCTAAAAAAGATCAGGGAGTGGAGGCTAAAACTTGTGAAAATCCAGTCGATGAGCATATGAAATTAGCAGAGGCTTTTGAGGTCAGAGGAACGCCTATGATAATTACCGAAAAAGGAAATATTTATCCTGGTTACTTGCCAGCGAAACAATTGGTTGAAGCATTGGAAAGTGAAAAATAGCATAGCTATATCTTTTTGTGTGTGCTATTTTTTATAGGGTAAATACTTACTTATCATATACTTAATAAAAGTAGACAAGGTTATTGATTGTTCATAATTTTCAAAAATTATTAATCAATAAGTTGTCGAGTTTGCTTATAAACATAAAAAAGCATTAATTTATCAAAAAAACATATTGACAGCCCAAGGGGTATCTGTATAATAGTCGAACTCAGCTGATGAGAACCATCAGAAGCTCTTTAACAACCGGATCAAAATAATTTGTGTGGGTACTTGTGTAGTTTGCA
>Ga0208754_100192_pt1 | contig 25300 bp, 30 predicted proteins | sample LakWasMet55_HOW8_2_FD_183889 | JGI IMG/M metagenome (GOLD analysis project Ga0208754, IMG submission 183889) | Freshwater sediment methanotrophic microbial communities from Lake Washington under simulated oxygen tension - Sediment Metagenome... | ecosystem: Environmental > Aquatic > Freshwater >... | reverse complement strand
CAAGCGGAACTGGCTGTTATCCACCTGCGCGTAGGTAGCCAACTCTGCCAGATTGCGGCATACCAGCGTAAAGTGGTGTGACTCATCCACGCCGCGAATATCACGGATGCGGGTTTGTGCATCCTTGTTACCCAATATGCAGCCTAGTGCATAACTGGAATCAGTAGGATAAGCCACTACACCGCCATTTTTGAGGATTTCTACTGCCTGACTGACTAGCCGACTTTGCGGATTTTGCGGGTGTATCACGAAATACTGTGCCATTAACCCACCTTTGCCTGTGCTTCAGCCTGCGCACCCAGCAATTCAAGCTCCGGCCAATCTTTCCAGACCGGCACGCAACCATGCGGCAGGTCGGGCAAACGCCCCATGTCCATATAGGAATGCTCCGGGCCGTGATAATCAGAGCCCATGGAGGCAGCAAGATCAAACTGCCGCGCCACTTTGGCAAACTCAAGATATTGCTGTGGTGTATGACTGCCGGTTACCACCTCAATCGCTGCACCACCCAGGTGACGGAACTCTTCCATCAGCAGCAGCATATTGGTGCGGCCCAGATCATAGCGGCCAGGATGCGCAATCACCGCAACCCCACCGCTGTCGATAATCCAGCTCAACGCATCATCCAGGTTAGCCCACTGATGTTCTACATAGCCAGGCTTGCCTTTAACCAGGTATTTTTTGAATACAGCACGCATATCTTTGGCATGGCCTTTTTCCACCAGGAAGCGGGCAAAATGGGTGCGGCTGATAATGCCCTGATTGGCATACGCATATGCGCCTTCCAGGCTGCCTGAAATACCAACCTGCTCCAGGCCAGCTGCCATGCCTTCGGCCCGCTTATGGCGCCCGGCACGAATAGTCGCCAGGCCTTTGACCAGCGCCGGAAACTCAGGATCTATCCTCAAGCCCACGATATGGAGGGTGCGATGCTTCCATGTCACCGAAATCTCCACGCCATGAATAAACTGCATGTCATGTTCGGCTGCACACGCTCGTGCTTCTGCTAATCCTGATACGTCATCGTGATCGGTCAGGGCCAGCATACGCACGCCCTGCCTGGCCGCATGCTGCACCAAGGCAGTAGGCGTAAGCAGCCCGTCGGATATGGTGGAATGACTATGGAGATCGATCTGAGCAGGCATGTGGTGGTGAGTTATGGGTTGGCTAAATCGCTTAAGTATTACGTAAAGTCTTGTGATGCAAGGCTAATCATAGCAAAATACGCATTTAACTAATACTTAAGCTTGCACGAATCCGTATTGTCACAATCAGGATTTACAATGACAACATCGTTTTCTGCTCGGTTAGACCTCTCCCTTTGAAAGTTCCTGCATGAAGTTTTTATTCGACCTGTTTCCGGTCATCCTGTTTTTCATCACCCTGAAAGTCGCCGAAAAAACAGCCTCAGCAAGCCTGTTTCTGGGCAAGATACTTGGCTTTCTGGGCATCACCGCCACAGTCAAACCTGACATGGTGCCTATCATGCTGGCTACGGTCGCGGTGATCATCGCCAGCGTGATTCAAATCAGCTGGGTCAAGATCAGGCATGGCAAGGTAGACAAAGCGCTGTGGCTAAGCGCGATATTGGTGGTGGTACTGGGAGGCATGACCTTGTATTTCCAGAATGACACCTTCATCAAATGGAAGCCAACCGTGCTGTACTGGGTATTTGCCGTGGTGCTGATCAGTGCCGACCTGTTCTGGAAGAAAAATTTCATCCGAACCATGATGGGTAATGATATCGGGCTACCGGAGAGTGTGTGGAAAACGCTGAACCTCTCCTGGGCCATCTTCTTTTTATGCCTGGGTATTCTTAACCTGTACGTAGCGTTCAATTACTCTATTGATACCTGGGCCAGCTTCAAGCTTTTCGGCACCATGGGCCTGATGTTTGTGTTTATCATCGCGCAAAGCATCGCCATCAATAAATACGTCACCGTAGAGGATAAAAAGTAATGTGGTATGCCATCACAGCACACGATGTGCCCGATAGTCTGGAAAAGCGGTTAGCGCATCGCCCGGAACATCTGGCACGCTTGCAGGCCTTGCAGAATGAAGGCCGACTGTTGCTGGCTGGGCCGTTCCCGGCAATAGACAGCATAGATCCGGGGCCTGCCGGTTATAGCGGCAGCCTCATTGTGGCCGAGTTCGACAATCTTGCCGCAGCAGAAACTTGGGCAAATGCGGATCCTTTTGTGAACGCTGGCGTCTATGCCGATGTCCTAGTAAGGCCTTTTAGAAAAACACTGCCTGCCTGATGACTACATTAATAGACGAAATTCGTAACAGGCTTGCTCCTTTAGAACCAACAATGCTGGAAATTCAGGATGACAGTGCCATGCATGCCGGCCATGCCGGTAACAAAGGCGGCGGTCATTTTACCCTCACTGTTGTAAGCTCGCATTTTTGCGAAAAATCACACATAATTAGACATCGCTTGATATATCAAGCTGTTGCAGACCTCATACCTAATCACATTCATGCCCTTAGCATACGTGCTATTGCCTCTGATGAAACACCACCAACTTAAATCAACCTTAAGGAATATTGAATGAAACTGACAAAACACGCGCTTATCGCTGTTGCAGCATTAAGCTTTTTACCTGCCGCCCAAGCTGCAGATAATGGTGTCGCTACAGTCAACGGCAAGGTAATCAAGCAATCTTTAGTCGACTACATTACAAAAGATGCGACAGAACGTGGGCAAAAAGTTGACGACAATGTCCATGACATCATCCTTAACAAGCTGATCAGTAGCGAGCTGATTCTGCAAGAAGCACAACGTATAGGCCTAGATAAAACACCGGATTACCTGGCCAGGGAAGAATTGTCACGTCGCGAACTGCTGGTAAACACCTTCCTGCAGGACTACCTGAAGAAGAATCCCGTCAGCGAAGCCGACACCAAGGCTGCGTATGAAAAGTACAAGTCTGAGCTGGGCGACAAGGAATACAGCGCACGCCATATCCTGGTTGCTACCGAAGCTGAAGCCAAAGACGTTATCGCACAGCTATCCAAAGGTGGCGATTTTGCAAAGCTAGCTAAAGAGAAATCCAAAGATCCAGGCTCCAAAGAAAAAGGTGGCGATCTGGGTTGGTTCTCACTTGGTGGCATGGTCAAACCATTCAGCGATGCGGTATTAAGCCTGAAAAAAGGCGGTTCAACGACTGCCCCGGTGCAAACCCAATTCGGCTGGCATGTTATCAAGCTGGAAGATATCCGTGATACACAAGCGCCTGCCTACGAGAAAGTAAAAGAAGGCCTGCAAAAGCAATTGCAACAACGCAACCTGGAAAAACTGCTGACTGATCTGCGCGCAAAAGCCAAGATCGTCGACAACTCCAAGGCCGGCAAGAAATAATCAGTCTATCCTGATATTTGCCAGCAATAAAAAAGGCCTGCTTCTGCAGGCCTTTTTTATTGTCTGTGCTTGCTGATGAAAAATATCTGCCTAGCCGGAACCAATAGCATCGTAGCAACTCAGAAAGTATGTCACAATAAGAACCATTATCATTCACAAATCTGCCGGGTCGAATTATGTTTGAAACACTCATGATTGCATTTCGTGAAGGCTTAGAAGCCTTCCTCATCGTCGCCATTGCTATCACCTATTTGCGCAAAGCAAATTACGATGCTTTGATCCCCTCGGTACATGCGGCCATCATTTTTTCTATCGTGGGCTGCACCATACTGGGCGTGGTAATGGCCAAGATCGGCGCATTAAGGCCATTGTGGGAAGGCATACTGGCGCTGACAGCCGCTATATTGGTCATTACCTGCACCACGCACATGGTACGCATGGGCAAGCATATGAAAAATGAAATTACTTCAGCGATCAATCAGGCCGCAGAAAAAACCGGCTTTGCAGCCAAGGTTGGCATTTTCAGCTTTATCGTACTGATGATCGGCCGTGAAGGTCTCGAAGCCGCCACCATGATTGCCTCCTTAGCACAAAACAACGGCATGGAGCCGTTGGCGATTGGCGGCGTGATTGGCATAGCAATAGCAGGTGGCGTAGCCTGGGCCTGGACGCGTTATGGCAAGAACATCAACCTGTCGCGTTTTTTCCAGGTGACTGCGATCTTCATGGTGATCTTTTCGATTCAACTGGTGATCTACGCATTCCATGAATTTACCGAGGCGTCAGAAATCGCCAGCCTGGGCCTGTTCGACAGCAGCTACTGGCATCAAGCCACCGAACCATGGGGCCCTCAAGGAGAGATTGGCGCGTGGATATCTTACAGCCTGATCTTAGTGCCTATTGGCTTCCTGATATTTTCTACCTTGCAGGATAGAAAGAAACTAACGCCTGTTGCAAACTAAGCCGTCTTAACCCCTGGAAAGCACTGCCCTGCAAGGCAATACCAGAGCGCCTTGCAGGGCAGTGCTTTTTATCAAGAAGCTAAAGAGAACCCCTCTTAGCTGCTTCTAAACATAAAGTAAACCGCACCCATCAGGCACAAGCCTGCCCACAGGAAATCCAGCTTAACGGGTTGATGCATATAGAACACGGCGAATGGCAGAAATACCCCGAGGGTAATGACTTCTTGCAGGATTTTGAGTTGTGCCAGCGAGAGTGCTGTAAAACCGATGCGGTTGGCGGGAACTTGCAACAGGTACTCGAACAGGGCAATGCCCCAGCTTATAAATGCGGCAATGTACCAAGGTCTGTCACTGAGATTCTTGAGGTGGGCATACCATGCAAACGTCATGAAGACGTTTGACATGGTAAGCAATATGACAGTCTTTAGAATTACAGGCATTACATCCTGTCTTGAGATATCACTACAAACTAGATAGCGGCTTCGCCAGTTTCACCGGTACGGATGCGAATGACTTGCTCTACTGATGTCACAAAAATCTTGCCGTCACCAATCTTGCCGGTACGGGCTGCCTTGATGATGGCTTCCATGGCGGGCTCGACCATCTCGGTAGAAACAACCAGCTCAATCTTGATCTTGGGCAGAAAATCTACTACATATTCCGCACCACGGTATAACTCGGTATGGCCTTTTTGACGGCCAAAGCCTTTCACTTCAGTGACTGTCAATCCATTGACGCCAATTTCAGACAAGGCTTCGCGCACTTCATCCAGCTTAAACGGCTTAATAACTGCCTCAATTTTCTTCATACCTGATTCCCCTCAGTCTGTTGTTCTGCAAAACATTGCCATTAAATACAAATTTGGATGTTATAGGATAACGCCGGTCTTTGCCAAATCCCCGTTGCGTAATACGCACGCCTACTGGCGCTTGACGGCGTTTATATTCATTTCGGTCTATCAGCGTAGTAACACGCACTACATCTTGCTCGCGGTAACCCATCCCGATGATTTCAGAGCGGCTACAGTCATGTTCGACATAGGCCTCCATGATAGCATCCAATATCTCATATGCGGGCAAGCTATCTTGGTCAGTTTGCCCATGGCGCAACTCGGCCGTGGGTGCCCTGAGGATAATGCGCTGCGGAATTACCGGGGATAGGCTGTTGCGATAATTGGCCAGTTTGTAGACTAGGGTCTTGGGCACATCTTTAAGCAGGGAGAAACCGCCCGCCATATCACCATACAAAGTCGAGTAACCCACCGCCATCTCGCTTTTATTGCCCGTGGTCAGCACGATACTGCCGAACTTATTGGAGAGCGCCATCAGCAACATACCGCGAATACGCGCCTGCAGGTTTTCTTCTGCAGTATCAAACGGTAAACCTGCAAACTCTACTGCTAAAGTTTCACGGAACAATTCAAACAACGGTTTAATCGGCATCTCGCTGTAATGCACCCCCACCCGCTGCGCCATTTCCAGGGCATCATTCACACTCATCTCAGCAGTAAACTCTGACGGCATCATTACCACACGGACTTTATCCGCTCCCAGGGCATCCACTGCTATCGCCAGCGTCAACGCCGAATCTATGCCGCCAGACAAGCCCAGCACTACGCCGGGGAAACCATTTTTATGGATATAGCCTTTGAGCCCAAGGCATAACGCCTGATATACCGCCACTTCCAATGGCTGGTTGGGGATAATCTGCGCCAGCAAGGGATTGGCTTTGTTGCCAGCGCTGGTATCTAGCTTGACCAATGCCACGCTTTCTTCAAACTCCGGCAGTTGTTGCACCACTACGCCCGCTTTATCCAGCACAAATGAAGCACCATCGAATACCAGCTCATCCTGGCCGCCAACCATGTTGGCATATATGATCGGCAATCCAGTATCTGCTACCCGTTGGCGCAACACCCCATAGCGGGACGTCTGCTTATCCAGGTGATAAGGCGAGGCATTCAATGCCAGCAACACTTCAGCACCTGCACTTTTGGCCAGCTTGGCAGGCGGGGCCTCCCACACATCGGCACAAATCAGCACGCCGCAAAGTATGCCTTGATGCTCGAATACCAAAGGCTCTGTGCCTGGCGTGAAATAACGCACTTCATCAAACACGCTATGGTTGGGCAATACCTGTTTATGATAAGTCGCTACGATAGAGCCACCTTGCAATACCGAAGCGGCGTTATAGCGTACACCCTGCAAATATCTTGGGTGCCCGACAACAACCGTGATATCTGGCAAGGCTGTCGCCAGTCCATACAGTGCATCCTCGCAAGCCTGGTTGAAGTCCCCCCTCAGCAGCAGGTCCTCTGGCGGATAGCCACTCAACGCAAGCTCTGGAGTAATCATCAGGCTGGCACCCAGGGCAATGGCCTCATGAGCGGCATTGACTATTTTTGCGCTATTGCCGGCGAGGTCGCCTACCGTGCAGTTGATTTGCGCAATGGCGATTTGCAAATAATCGCTGTTAATAGCTGCCACCGGCGTCCTTGATCATCTTTACTAATTCGGCATTTTGCGCCTTGAGCGCATATACCAGAACCGTCAGGCCGTAGCGGTCCTTGGTCTTCACTTTAGCGCCGCTATCAATGAGCAGCCTGGTCATTTCTACCGAACCGTTATCCACTGCAATATGCAACGGCGGCGTGCCCTCGGAGTCCTGATGGTTGACGTCGGCACCCTTGGCGATCAACACTTTGGCAACCGGTACCTGGCCCTTTTTAACGGCCCAGGTCAGTGCCGTCCATTTAGATTGGTCCTTGTCATTAATTTTGGCACCTTTGCCCAGCATGAATTCTACCGCCTCCGGGTGCCCTTCCCTCGCGGCATACATCAAGGCAGTCATGCCGAAGCGATCGCGGGCACTCAGGTCTGCGCCATTCACAATGAGTGTCTCTATCGTTGCAAGATCACCATTTTTTGCGGCATACATCAGTACGCTTTTGCCATCATCACTTTTTGAGCTGGCATCAACGCCATGCTTGATCAGCAAACTCACCACCTCTGAATATCCTGAAGTTGCAGCCATGCCCAGTGCACTCCAGCCGGAACCATCACGTATCTTGGCATCCGCACCCTTAGCCAGTAGTACTTTGACGACAGGCACGAAGTTCTTTTTTGCGGCAAACATCAACGCAGTCCAGCCACCGCTATCACGCGCGTTGGGATCCGCGCCCTTATCCAGCAGTAACTGTGCTATTTCCGCCTGGTTCTTGCGTGCCGCATACATCAGCGCGGTAATACCATCTTCATCTTTGGTGTTAGGGTTAACACCACTTTCCAGCATAGCTTTTACCGTCGCGATATCGCCCTTGGAGGCAGCCGTCATCAGGTAAGGAACACTCTCATCGGCATGAGCTACTGTCAGCCCTGTCGATAAAGACAGGGCTGACACAACACATAACATGCAACGATAGAAATGACGAGTCATAGGATTCCTGTGTTTGAAAAGCTATTGAGTTTCAAAAACTGTGTGCTTGCTAATACTATTGTGCCGCTTTAATGGCAGCCAGTACTGCTTCACCCAGGCCCGCAGGCGAGCTGGCGACGATTACACCGGCTTTTTCCAGCGCTGCAATCTTGTCTTCTGCCTTGCCACTGCCGCCAGAAATAATGGCGCCGGCATGCCCCATACGTTTGCCTTTCGGCGCGGTTTGTCCAGCAATGTAACCGGCGACCGGCTTGGTGACGTTACTCTTGATAAACTCGGCTGCTGCCTCTTCATCCGCTCCGCCGATTTCGCCCACCATGATAATGGCCTCGGTTTCAGGATCGGCCTGGAACATTTCCAGGCACTCGATGAAGTTCAGGCCTTTGATCGGGTCGCCACCAATACCCACGCAGGTTGATTGGCCCAAGCCCAGCGCAGTGGTTTGATGCACGGCCTCATACGTCAGTGTGCCTGAACGCGATACGATACCAATTTTGCCGCGCAGATGGATACTGCCGGGCATAATGCCGATCTTGCACTCATCAGGCGTAATCACGCCGGGGCAGTTAGGCCCTACCAGCTTGACATTATTCGCCTTCAACGCCGCTTTCACGTTAAGCATATCCAGCACCGGGATACCTTCGGTGATGCAAACGATCAACGCAACCCCAGCATCGCAAGCTTCCAGTATCGAATCAGCAGCAAATGGCGGCGGCACATAGATGACAGAGGCGTTCGCGCCGGTTTCACGTACCGCGTCACGCATCGTATTAAACACCGGCAGGTCCAGATGCATCTGGCCACCCTTACCCGGCGTTACACCGCCCACCATCTTGGTACCGTAGGCTATTGCCTGCTGTGAGTGAAACGAGCCCTGCTTACCGGTAAAGCCCTGGCATAACACCTTGGTATGCTTGTTAACTAAAATCGCCATCTTATGCTTTCACTTCTATGTTCTGTGCTGCGTTATTCACTGAATCTACAGCCTGCTTCGCTGCATCGGTCAGGCCAGCTGCGGAAATGATGGATAAACCGCTTTCACTCAACATTTTCCTGCCGAGTTCAACGTTTGTACCTTCCAGGCGGACGACAACCGGGATCTCGACGCCCACATCTTTCACTGCGGCAATAATGCCTTCTGCAATAATGTCGCAACGCATGATGCCGCCAAAAATGTTCACCAGAATCGCCTTAACGTTGTGATCGGCCAGGATAATCTTGAAGGCCTTGGCCACAGTCTCGGCAGTCGCACCGCCGCCTACATCCAGGAAATTGGCTGGCGCGCCACCGTGCAGCTTGATCAGATCCATAGTCGCCATGGCAAGCCCGGCACCATTGACCATACAGCCTATATTGCCGTTGAGGGCGATGTAATTAAGCCCAGCGTGATGCGCCTCGGCTTCCTTGTTATCGTCCTGGCTCCAGTCGCGATGCTCGGCCAGGTCTTTCTGGCGGTACAGTGCGTTGTCATCGATACTCATCTTGCAGTCCAGCGCCACCAGTTTGCCATCGGTGGTGACCACTAAAGGATTGATCTCCAGCAGGGCCAGGTCATTTTCCTTGAACAGTTTGTATAAACCTTTTGCCAGCTTGGTAAAAGCACCGATCTGATCTCCGACCAAGCCCAGGGCAAAAGCCAGGTTACGCGCCTGGAAATCCACCAGCCCATTCAAAGGGTCACATATTTCCTGCAGTATCTGCTCGGGATGCGTAGCTGCAATTTCCTCAATATCCATGCCACCGGCAGAAGAAGCCACCATTACCACGCGCTCAAGGCTGCGATCGACCAGCACGGACAAATACAACTCGCGGGCAATGGGTAAGGTTTGCTCCACCAGCAGTTGGTGCACAGGCTGCCCATCCGGCGCGTTCTGGTAAGTCACCAGCGATTTTCCCAGCAAGCCATAGGCCACGGACTGTGCCTCTGAAGCCGACTTAACGATCTTCACCCCGCCGGCCTTGCCGCGCCCGCCAGCATGCACCTGGGCTTTGACTACCCAGGCATCACCGGCAATTTCCTTGGTGGCTGCCGCTGCCGCTTCCGCTGATTGCACTACCTGTCCGTTGGGAACCGCTAGGCCATAGCGTTGGAGTAATTGTTTGGCCTGAAACTCATGCAAATTCATGTGGATACTTTTAAGATTGAATCAATATGACATTTTCGCGCAAAACGCCGCAATACGCCACCCGATACGTGGCAATGGCCATAAATTTAAATGGTTGAAGCTATATCTATGACTAACCAGACTAAACCGGATTGCGTTGTATCAGGCACACAGCCTCTGCTGCTATACCTTCACCGCGGCCGGTAAAACCCAGCTTTTCGGTTGTAGTGGCTTTTACATTCACTGCATCCAACGCAACGCCGCAATCTGCAGCGATATTGGCGCACATCTGGGCAGTATGCGCGGATAGCTTGGGGGCTTCGGCGATCACCGTGGCATCAATATTGACCACGCGATAATTTTTTGATGCCAGCAGGGTAATCACATGCTGCAACAAGGCGCGCGAATTGATGCCTTTGTAACGCGCATCCGTATTGGGAAAATGCTTGCCGATATCGCCCAGCGCAGCGGCACCGAGCAGCGCATCGCAAATAGCGTGCAGCAGTACATCTGCATCAGAGTGGCCATCAAGGCCTCTTTCGTAAGGGATGAGCACGCCGCCGATAATGCAGTCCCGTCCCACCACCAACTGGTGAACATCAAATCCATGGCCTATTCGTATCATGTCTATTCTCTTGTCAGTCTTCCTGGTTGTTCATTGATGACGCTACATCGAGGTCACTACGCAATATGGCTTCTGCCAGCCGCAAATCTTGCGGGTAGGTGATTTTCAGGTTGCGCAATTCACCTCGCACCAGCTTGGGTTTATAACCCAAGGCCTCCACTGCCTGCGCCTCATCTGTGGGCGCACCTCCAGAGGCCACCAATGCCTTGGTCAATAACCCATAGCGAAACATCTGCGGCGTCTGGGCCTGCCACAAGCCATCCCGCGGTTCGGTACTGGCAACCCGTTGTTCAGCATCGGCCCGCTTCAATGTATCCGCCAGCGGAATCGCCAGCAATCCGCCAACCGCATCCTCCTGCAGTTCATCCAGCAACGTATTGAGCAATGCCAGGCTCAAGCCGGGGCGCGCTGCATCGTGCACCAATATCCAGTCGTGGGTCTGCACCCTGTCCGACATGGCCTGCAGCCCATTAAGCACAGTTTCTGCCCGTGTTGCACCACCACAACGCAATACGTCTATCCTTGGGTTAAGGCTGGTATCCAGCTTGCCCCATTGCGCATCCTCTGGGCTTAATACCACGCTGATAGAGTTGACCCTTGGGCAAGATAGAAAGACATCTAGCGTTTGTGCAATCAAGCTACGGCCTAAAAGCGGCAGGTATTGTTTGGGAGTCTCTGAGCCCATGCGGCTTCCAGCACCGGCCGCCGGGATAAGCACATGAAACTTGGCAATGCTATTGTTATTCATGGCGGAATTCTAACATGGCTGGCTTTCTCCATGCCGGAGCGCGAAGTGACAGGTACTCAGTTGCAGGGGACTAGGCTTTTTGCTCCTAGTTGGAGTAATCTTTCATGCAGCGGGATATGGCGATTCCATCGTTATGATCTTCGCTATGACTTTGAGGAGGCAACCCAGATGTATAAGAAAATTCTGTGTCCTGTGGACGGTAGCGATACATCCAACCGCGGCATGGCCGAGGCAATGAAGCTAGCGAAAGAGGTACATGCAAAAATCCGCTTTCTATTTATCGTCGATACTTTCTACCCGATACTGGATGGCATAGAAGCCAGTAATGTCGCAGAGATTATCGATGTTATGCGTGAGCGCGGCAAAAAAATCCTGGCGCAAATCAAAGAAAATGCTGACGCCCAGGGGCTGGACGCCGAAACCGTGGTACTCGAGACTTTCTCCAACCGGGTTGCAGAGATCATCGTGGAGCAAGCCCAGCAATGGCCGGCAGACCTCATTGTGATGGGAACGCATGGACGCCGCGGCCTGAGCCACTTGTTGATGGGCAGCGACGCTGAAGCCGTCATCCGTACCAGCCCAGTCCCTGTGCTCACTATTCGACTGGCCTAGCACTTTAAATACACACGAAAAGCAAGGACGAACCATGAGCAGCGTTAACGAAGCACGCCCGCCCTTTCCACCGTTCACATTCGAGACAGCCATACAGAAGGTACGCTTGGCAGAAGACGGTTGGAATAGCCGCGACCCGATACGCGTGTCACTAGCCTATACCGTTGCTAGCCAATGGCGCAATCGTGCCGAGTTTCCGGTCGGCAGGGAAGCCATAGTCGATTTCCTCACCCGCAAATGGGCACGCGAGCTGGAATATAGACTGATCAAAGAGCTGTGGGCTTTTGATAGTAACCGCATCGCCGTGCGCTTCGCTTACGAATGGCGCGATGACGCAGCTAACTGGTTCCGCTCATATGGGAATGAGAACTGGGAGTTTGACGAAAACGGCTTGATGCAACGCCGCTATGCCAGCATCAACGACCTGCCTATCAAGGAATCTGAACGAAAATTTCACTGGCCGCAAGGGCGACGCCCGGACGAGCATCCCGGCCTCAGTGCGCTTGGGCTTTAAACATGAATTAATAACATGATTCATGACCTGACGTGTAACAGGCCTCACTATTTAGTCTATACGGACTATTGTTTGCTTTGCCGATACGCTGTACATTTGATAATTCTCTAATTTAAAACAACAATTAAAAAAATGACCATCATGAAACTTCTAAAACTAGTGTCTGGTTTTACAAAATCACAAAGGGAGGAGTAACCCATGTCAGATATTGTCTCAGTTGGCCTTCCTGAGTTTAAGTCCAAATACGACCTGACCAACCTCGACTCCAATCACGCGTTTGATGGCTACGAAATACTCGTATTCGACTCACTGACATACCTGCGGAACAGCCTGCCGAAGGAAATGGAGTACCTCAACGCAGAGACTACCATGTCAGTCAACGACCACCTCAAGCGTAGAGCCGGAGAAATATGGAAGTTTGTTGAACAAGGCGGCTTGGCTATTTACTTTCCGCACTCGCAGCTGGAATACAAGGGCTACCTCAACAACTCGATGAAGAACCTGTCATTCAAGGATCTCGTTTTCGAGAAGAACCTGACGGCCTCTGTCGGCAAGAAACTGGAAGTAACCAGCAAACAGAACGAACATATCCGCAACTTTTTGAACAAATTGCAGGATTTATTGATTTATCGTGTTGTACTGCCAGACTATGCCGAATATGAAGCTTGCCTGCTCATCAAAGACCAGTCGCAAATCGTAGGAAACTACAAGCTGCTTGAATCTGGCGGCGCCATTATCAATCTTCCCACCCTCAGCTTTTCCAGCGAAGAAAATATTGCCAAATTTATTGATGCAGTGAGTGAACTGAGGGCAGACCTCTCTCCCAACAAAAAGACTAAAGCAGTGGCCATCCCCAAGACAACAGAGCCTGGACAGTTACCAGAGTGGCATGCGAACTATCTGACACCTGCGCAACAGGAGCTTGCTGAAGCTATCACTGAACTCAAGGAGGAAATCAGCAGCCTGGTTTCAAAGCTCAACAACAAAAATACCGAGTTCAAAAAGCTGGATGCCTATAAACAACTTATAACAGCTCAAGGCAAACCACTCGAAAAAATAGTGGCTACGGTGTTGCAAGGCATGGGTATGCAAGTTGAGGAAGCCCCATCCAATGATGGCGGCTTGATTGCCAACTATAAAAACCAGGTGATACTCATAGACGTCAAGGGCTTCGCGGAGAAAGGCGCCTCAGAGCTGGATGCGGTTCGTCTTGAAAAGAGAGCCGCGAAGTATTTTGAAGATAACAACAAACACGCGAAAGCGGTTCTAATCGTGAACGGCTATTCTGACCTGCCGCTCTCAGCACGCACTCAAGTAGTGTTTACGCCAGATATGGTCAAATATTCCACTCAGCGAGATCATTCGCTGATCTCCGGATTACAGTTGCTATGCCTGTATTCCGAGGCTAACAAGACCCCTGAAAAGTCAGCAAGCTACCTCGATAAGCTGGTGCGGAATGTAGGCATATATCCTGATTACAGCGGCAACAGCTGGGACAAGATATTGACGACTCCACAAGCTGATTGAATCTCAAGCACTCAACGCTTGTGTTATCTGTCTGCAGGTATTGCCTACTAGGCAATACCTGCAGACCACCCAAGTGATTAATATTTCTTCACAAGCTCGCCAACAAATGGCTCAAGTACGCATCTAAGCTCCAGCACCTTCACGCCACGCTCGGCGTAACCGGTCTTCTTTTCATAACTGATCACATTCTTTTGCGGATCTGTCCAGATCAGGCCACCAGCCTGCTTAACATGCATCGCGGTATCCTGTAACGCTAGCATGCACTGCTCAGGGTCATTATTCACCGAGGTTTTAAGTAAATAATGATTGTTGGAGTTATCCAATATCGCCACCATTGTGCTCCACTGCCCCGCACTTGCTTCAAGACTTGCTGGTTCAGCTGCTGAGACTTGCGCAGGTAGCACCAGAACACTCAAAATTGTCATAGTTAAAATACGATACATAGTTAGACTCTCCATCAATAGTTACAAGATTTACTTACCCCGGAACTATAGTGGTAGCCAACAAAAGCCATCAGTGGGACACATCTGAAAATCGTGTAGGAGAATTCTGATAGGCCAAGCTATCGCCCGCCCATATCTCTATAGACAATCTTAAAAAAACTAAAGGCCACCAGATGGCGGCCTTCAAGTTTTCGTAAAAATATCAGCTAAACAAACCGGTCATTGACTGCGCTCTACTTCATGCATGATTAACTTCATTCTCCACGAATGCTACACATCTCAAGTCTTCGACAGACTTTATTTATTCGCATCGCCAGACCTACTCTTCGCCGCTACCCGGGGTAGCCGCGATTTTATGGATGGCTAAATCAGCCCCTGCGTACTCATCCTCTTGATCGAGACGTATACCTACCGCTAATTTCAGCAGCCCGTACACCACAAAACCACCTGCAAACGCGATGGTGATGCCCAGCAAGGTGCCCACCAGTTGCGACATAAAGCTCACGCCTCCCATGCCGCCCAAGGCTTTTGCACCAAAGATGCCAGCAGCGATACCACCCCATGCGCCACACAGTCCATGCAACGGCCATACACCGAGTACATCATCAATCTTCCAGCGATTTTGTGTCAGCGTGAACGCCCACACGAACAATGCACCTGCCACCGCACCAGTAACCAAGGCACCCAGCGGATGCATCACATCAGAGCCGGCACAAACTGCAACCAGGCCTGCCAATGGGCCGTTGTGTACAAAGCCCGGGTCATTTTTACCCATGACAACAGCTGCCAGTGTTCCGCCAACCAAGGCCATCAGGGAATTCATTGCCACCAGCCCGGTTACGCCCTGCAAGGTTTGCGCAGACATGACATTGAAGCCGAACCAGCCCACCGTAAGTATCCATGCACCGAGCGCAAGAAAAGGGATATTGGACGGTGGAAATGCGTGTAAACGGCCATCCTTGCTATAGCGGCCGATACGCGCGCCTAACAGCACCACTGCTGCCAGCGCTATCCAGCCGCCCATGGCATGCACCACCACAGAGCCCGCAAAGTCGTGAAATTTGGCACCAAATGCGGTATTAAGCCAGTCCTGAAAACCTAAGTGTCCGTTCCAGGCAATGCCCTCAAAGAAAGGATAGACCAGACCTACCAGAAAAAACGTAGCGGCCAGTTGTGGATTGAATTTTGCACGCTCGGCGATGCCACCTGAAACGATGGCGGGAATAGCGGCGGCAAAGGTGAGTAAGAAGAAAAACTTGACCAACTCATATCCATTTTTGGCGGCAAGAACCTCGGCGCCATGCAAGAAGTCGATGCCATAGGCAATACTATAGCCTATGAAAAAATAGGCGACGGTCGATATCGAGAAGTCCACCATGATTTTCACCAGAGCATTGACCTGGTTTTTACGACGGACAGTGCCGACTTCCAGAAATGCGAAGCCTGCATGCATAGCCAGCACCATAATGGCGCCTAATAATACAAATAACACATCACTTGCCGATTGTGTCGACTCCATTTACATCTCCCCTGATAATTTTAATTTTGCGTAAACGGAGCAAAATCTGCGCCAAATGACAATATATTGTTTCATTTATGTTTTTTTAAGCATGCTCTCCTATGGAGGCACATAAATAGTGCCAACATAAATGCATTGCACTGTTTATGTGCATGCATTGCCGGTGTAGTATTTTAAAATCCGATTTACGAGCATGGTCTATTTACTTAGTCCGCTATTTTATGCACCATGATTCCAACATCTATCTAGGCGATCACCATGTTTGAGTCGGCAGAATTAGGGCACCAGATTTCCAAAGAAGTCTACAAAAAAGAAGCTGCTGCACTACGTGAAGCCTTGCTTGAGGTGCAATATGACCTGGCAGAGAATAAATCCTTTCCTGTCATTATCATCATTGCCGGGGTAGACGGCGCCGGTAAGGGCGAAACTGCCAACTTGCTGAATGAATGGATGGATCCACGAAGAATCCATACCCATGCATTCGGCTCACCAACGCCGGAGGAGTTACAGAAACCACCGATGTGGCGATTCTGGCAGGCCCTGCCCCCTAAAGGCGAGATTGGCATTTTCTTTGGCTCCTGGTATTCCGCTCCGATTGTGAGCAAATGCTATGGGGAAACCAGCAAAAACGCACTTGATAACTCACTGGAAGAAATAGTCCGCTTTGAACGCATGCTCACGGATGAGGGCACCCTGGTCATCAAGTTCTGGTTTCATCTATCCAAGGAAAAACAGAAGGCACGCATCAAGACCTTGCAGAAAGATCCGAAAACCCGCTGGCGCGTGACTGATGTTGATCTCAAGCATCTCAAGCTGTATGACAAGTTTCGTAGCATTGCCGGTCATGCCATCCGGGAAACTAGCACTGCCAATGCACCGTGGATCATTATTGAAGGCTTCGACGCCAACTACCGCAACCTCACAGCGGGGAAATATGTGCTGGAGTCGATCAAATCGCGGCTGACAGAGCCTGCCAAGAAACCTCGCAAGGCAGCCGCACCTGCATTGCTCAAACCAATAGACCAATTGCGTATCGTGGATACCCTCGATTTAACCAAGTCTATTTCCAGCAACAAATACACAGCTGAGCTTGAAAAATACCAGGGTAAGCTTAATCTGCTGACGCGCCACGAAGACTTCAGGAAACTGTCCGTCATCCTGGCACTGGAAGGGGCCGATGCGGCCGGCAAAGGCGGCAGCATCCGCCGCATTACACAAGCGATAGACGCCAGGATCTACAGCATAGTCCCCATCGCCGCGCCTACCGAAGAGGAGCGCGCTCAGCCTTATTTATGGCGCTTCTGGCGACATATCCCCGGCCATGGCAGATTAACCATCTTTGATCGATCCTGGTATGGTCGCGTACTGGTGGAACGGGTGGAAGGTTTTTGTAGCGAGCAGGACTGGATGCGTGCTTATGCTGAAATCAATGACTTTGAAGAGCAATTAATGCAAAACAACACTTTACTGCTCAAGTTCTGGCTACAAATCAGCCCGGAAGAGCAGCTCAAGCGTTTTGAAGAGCGGCAAAAGATCGCGTTCAAGCGTTTCAAGATCACCGAAGACGATTGGCGCAATCGGGATAAATGGGACGATTACCAGACAGCAGTATCCGACATGATAGATAGAACCAGCACCGGCCAGGCACCATGGACCATGATAGAGGCGAATGATAAAAACTACGCGCGTATCAAAATGTTGCGCATTTTGTGTGAGCGCCTGGAGGAAAAGCTAGATCGCCTGAAATAAGTCGCCTGAAATGCGCTGATCCAGCTCAGGCGGCATTGCTGACACGGCCAATCAGTACATGGTCGGCTGCATCAGGATCGCCAATCCAGAAATAATAGAACTCACGCACGACTGTCAGGAATAACTCGCGTGTTTGTTTGGACTTAAAGAAAAACATGATTGAATCGACAGATAGTCGATATTGTTTATTGGTTGGCTCGGGCGCTGTTCGCATCTGGACAATCACCAGCTTTACCAGCTTCACGCGCGTATCTATCAACTCCTGCTCCGGTGCATGCTGCTTTAGCGCATGCGTATAAGCCTTAAGCGACCATGACTCCACCGTACTGAATTTCTCTTGATCCAGTTTTTGCCATAAGGCCTTGAGTGGGCCTTGCAATAACTCCATGACAACTGGCTCCAGATCAAACGCCGGATCACTGCTCATGACTACTATCGACTTGATATCCTCCACCCAAAACGAATAATACTCACGAATCACGGAGAGGAAAAACAGCCAGTCTTTTCTCTCAATGTCTTGTTCAAAGGTTGCCACAGCCTCGCGATATGCATCGCCATTACAGGCAATGCCCCCCAGCTTGGGCAGCAACTTTTGAAGAAACTGCATGCGTTGTTGCAAGTTTGCAGGCGTTGCGCCCTTATTCTGCAAAAATTTGGTATACGCATCCAGGGCGTGTTGCTCACGTGGTTTATTCATGTGGATATATTTTCATGGTATGCATCACATTCAATTAACGACCATCTGCATAATTACTGAATGCTCATTTAAAAAATTAATACAAAAAAACTGCTGCGGCTTGAAGCAATAGCTTATCCCAATTAGTATAGCCGCAACATATCAAATTTTTAAGCATGATCACATCTCAAAGGTTTACGGGGCAATCACATGAATAACGAACAAGCTTTGGCGTATATGCATAACCTGTTACGCGCCATGCTGGATAAAAAAGCCTCTGATTTATTTATCTCGGCCGACTTTCCTCCCGCCATGAAAATCGATGGAAAAATGACACCGATTACCCAGCAAAAGCTCTCTGGCGAACACACCCAGGCCTTTGCCTACGCGCTCATGAACGAGAAACAGCGTAATGAGTTTGAGCAGGAAAAAGAATGTAACTTTGCTATCTGGCCCAGGGAAATAGGCCGTTTCCGGGTGAATGTGTTCGTGCAACAGGAAAAAGTCGGCATGGTGCTGCGTACTATCACCACTAAAATTCCCAACTTCGATGAAATGGGCCTGCCACCGCAACTCAAGGAAATTATGATGGCCAAGCGCGGCCTGATTATCCTGGTGGGTGGCACAGGTTCAGGAAAATCCACGACACTGGCTGCGCTGATTGATTACCGCAATGAAAACACCCATGGTCACATCATCACCATTGAAGACCCTGTGGAGTATGTGCATCCAAGCAAGAACTGCCTGATTACCCATCGCGAAGTCGGCCGTGACACCAATGGCTGGTTTGCCGCGCTCAAAAACACGCTGCGCCAGGCGCCAGACGTGATCCTGATCGGTGAAATCCGCGACAGGGAAACCATGGAGTTCGCGCTGGCCTTCGCAGAAACCGGCCACCTGTGTATGGCCACCCTGCATGCCAACAGTGCCAATCAGGCGCTGGACCGCATCATCAACTTCTTCCCGGAGGAGCGTCATGCACAGCTACATATGGATCTCTCGCTCAACTTACGTGCATTCGTGTCGCAACGCCTGGTACCGAAAAAAGGCGGCGGTCGCTGCGCTGCCATTGAGATCCTGCTCAACTCGCCTTTAGTCGGCGACCTGATCCTGAAAGGCGAAACCGGGATGATTAAGGAGGCCATGGCAAAATCAGTCGAACTGGGGATGCAGACCTTCGACCAGGCCTTGTTCCTGCTATGTGAAGAAGGCCGCATCACCGAGGAAGATGCCTTGCGCAATGCCGACTCCATCAATGAACTGCGCCTTAAATTCAAACTGCACAGTAAAAACTCGTCGGCCAAGAGTGCATCATCTCGCATTGATCATCTGTCGCTGCATGAAGAGAAGCCGGAAGAAGAGGAAGCCGAAGGCACAAGCGTATTTAGCAATAGCCCTATTGCCGACGTTAAACCCACCACTGCCGCCTGATTATCATGATGGAATTGATTCTGCTTGTAAGCCTTTTATTCACTGCCTGGTTCTGGATTGATAGCGTGACTGCGCGTGAAGCCGCTATTGCAACCGGCAAGAACCTGGCCGAGCGCACCCAACTGCAATTGCTGGATGAGACTGTGGCATGCAGTCGCGTGCGGCTGGGTCGCAACAGTCGCGGCCATGTGCAGTTATTGCGCACCTATGATTTTGAAGTCAGCGCCAACGGTGCAGATCGCATGTCCTGCCAAATGACGTTACTCGGCAAACAACTTCAGTCATGGCACATCCCACCTTATCTGCAACCCATGCATTAAATCTGCAACTCGTTGGAAACGGCTAGCTATACAGGGCGCTTCGCCCCCTCTCCCACGGGCCCATTGCATTTCGGCTCGCTGGTAGCAGCTGTAGCCAGCTATCTGCAAGCGAGGAAAAATCAAGGTCGATGGCTGGTACGTATGGAGGACCTGGACCAGCCGCGCACAGTGCCGGGCGCAGCCGATAGCATACTTGCCACACTTGAAGCATTCGGATTCGAGTGGGACAGTAGCGTGATGTATCAAAGCCAGCGCAATGAGGCCTATGCCGCAGCACTGGATACCTTGCAAACCAAGGCACTGGTCTACCCTTGCAGCTGCAGCCGTAAGGAGATTGCCGATTCGGCCATGCACGGCATAGATGGTTTGGTATATCCCGGCACTTGCCGCCATGGCCTGCCTCCGGGAAAAACAGCAAGGGCCTGGCGTATCAGAACGCAAGACACCATGATTGCTTTTGACGATGCAATACAAGGGAATATTTCCCAGGATTTAGCCACAGACATCGGGGATTTTGTGCTGAAACGGGCGGACGGCCTGTTCGCCTACCAACTTGCGGTGGTGGTAGATGACAAAGAGCAAGGCATCAACCACATCGTGCGCGGTGCTGACTTACTGGATTCAACCCCGCGTCAGATCTATCTGCAACATCAACTAGGCTACCTGTCGCCTAAGTATGCACACATTCCGGTAGCCACTAATCTTCAGGGTGAAAAACTCAGCAAACAGACGTTGGCATTGGCACTCAACCGTGGGGATGCGAGCAGGGAGCTGTGGCAAGCGCTGGATTTTCTGGGACAACAACCGCCACCAACTCTGGCTAATGCGCCTATCGCCGAGTTATGGGCATGGTGCCATGTGAACTGGGAGATAAACCGCATCCCCAAGGTCAGAAGCCAGCCCAGTCAATAATCTAGGTATTGGGATTTGATGTGCCCAAGATCACACCTTGCTGGCGCAAATCATCCAGAATGGCTCTGCCGAACTCAACGATGGCTTGTGGATCGGTATGTGCCATCTCGCCAGCGACCCTCTCCAGCGCCTGGCGACCTGTTGTGGATTTTTCCTGCAATAAACTGATCAGCCTTGCTGTCACTGCATTCAACTCAATGAAGCGCACCCCATCATCGACAGCCCTGAATACCAATAGATTGACTGGCTGCGCTAATGGCGCCTCAGGTTTGTATCGTGGTGAAATCAACTGTACCGGGTAGTGGTAACTGAGCAATGCCAGAGAAGCTGCCAGTACCGGTTTGGCTTCCAGCAAGTCGCCAGCGGGGTTGATAGCGGTAGCATCTTCAACATCCGCCACCGATATGGCAAGCTCTATCCACTCATAATGCGCCAGGCTGCTGAGATAGGCAGGCAGGTTGGGCACGGTTTCCAGGAATTGCAAAAACTGCTCCGGGATCTCGCGGAAAATCGGTGTAGTGGATTGATACTCACTGAAAAAATGACGCACCAGCCTGGTCCAGGCACGCTTGCCCATGACTTTCTTGGCCACAGGGAAGCAGGCGGAAACCGAAGATTCAAGATTATTGAATACTATCTCGGTATAGACTCGCATGCGCCGCGCTGGCACTTGGTCTGGCGGTTTATTCAGGGCTGGGTTACGGATATGCCCGGTGAAGCTCAACTGGTATTGCTGAAATGCCGGGAGCTTCTCGGGTTTGGTGTAGGCACTCATCTCGCAGCCACTTTTGCCTTGGGTTGAGCCTGGTAAGGTGCCTGCAATGTCGCAATGGTATCAACCTCTCTCATCAGCCTGGATAGCGGCGGGATATTGATATCACGCTCCAGCAAGGTAGGGAAGGCACCAAACAGCTGGTAGGCTTCCTTGAGCAAAGTCCATACCGGATCTATGACATCCTCACCATGGGTGTCGATGATCATGTCAGGCGCTTCCTGGTAATGCCCTGCAACATGGGCATAGACAATGCGCTCACCGGGTATGCCGCGCAGAAACTCATGGGCATTGAAGCCGAAATTGACACTATTGACGTAGATATTATTGATGTCGAGATGCAAGTCGCAATCGGCTTCTTCAAGCACGGCACGGATAAATGTCAGCTCGTCCATTTCGGAAATAGGTGCCGCCACATAAAACGAGGCATTTTCCACCGCAATGCGACGTTGCAGAATGTCCTGCGCGCGGCGTATGCGTTTGGCGACGTAGTGCACCGCTTCTTCGGTAAACGGGATAGGCAGCAGATCGTACATATAGCCGCCACGACCATTTCTGGAATCGGTACAGTAACTCAGGTGTTCGGTATACAGCGGAATATGATGCAGATCGAGGAAGTGCTTCACCTGCTGCAAAAAGCCTTCATTGAGCGGATCCGGCCCGCCTAATGACAGGGATAAACCATGACAAACAATAGGAAAGCGCTCGGTGAACCACGCCAGCTGTTTAGCCGGGCGGCCACCAATGCCTATCCAGTTTTCTGGCGCAATCTCCAGAAAGCTGATATTGGCGATGGCAGGCTTGCCGAATTCCGCTTGTATCTGCGGAATCAGCTCGCGCTTGAGGCCTAAGCCTGCACCTGAGTTCACACCAGGGATTTCTGAAAATTGCGTCATCTGCTACAGACTTGATATGCGTTTTGAAACTACTTCTTCTCAGCGTGGCAAGAGCCTTCTTTCATCTTGTCGGCGCTGCATGAAGCTTCCTTCATTTTTTCTGCACTGCAAGCTCCCTCTTTCATCTTATCTGCACTGCATGAGCCTTCCTTGGCCTTTTCTTCCATGGCTTTTTTCTTGCTGGCACCACACTTGCCGGTTGAACACTTGCCGTCTTTCATCTTGGTAGCATCAGTGGCATCAGCCACCATATACCCGGATGTGAGGGCTTTAGCCGCAAATGGATTGTCAGCTGCATTGGCTGAGGTGGCTGCGATAGAGGCTGCAAATGCGCCACCGATAACAAGCGCCAGGGTTTTCATGGATGCGTTCTTGCTTGTGTTCATGTGATTCTCCAAAATAAAAATTTAAAGGTTGCTTACGGGAGTTAACTACTACATTGGTATCTACTATGCTATGCACGACCAGATTCGATCGCGCTGGCAATGCGCTTCTTTGCTTCATCAGGGAGACGAATATGCTCATCCTGCTCTATCTGCTGCCTCTGCACTTTGACTGCTGAAAGCACCTGCCTAAGCTGGTGACTGAAACGCCTGCAAAAATCGCATACCACAAGGTGCAAACGCAGACTGATGCGCTCACGCAATGAAATACGCCGATCCAGTGATTGGGAGATCAATTGACTAGCTTGCTTGCAACTTAGCATATTTACCTCCCCATCCAGTGAATTTCCAGGCACTTCCTCAACCCCATTCGGGCGCGATATAACATTACCCAAGCATTGGTCGTGGTGATTTCCAAATCCTTACAAATTTTTTCGTTATCTTCTTCCTGGATGTCGCGTAGTGTGAAAAGCGCAGCCAATTTGGCAGGCAATCTATCCATACAGCTTTGTAATATAGTAAAGAACTGCTTTTGCTCCAGCTCTCCGTCAGGCTGCGCCCATGATTGCGGCTTATCGCTCCAGTGCCCATCTTCGGCAAAGTAATCATCCATGCCTGGTTCATCCGGCAGATCTGCCGAGATATCCTCACCCAGATTTTCCGTGGGCTGCTCGCGTACCTGCTTACGCATCAGGTCAATGATCTTGTGTTTGAGTATGCCGGTGAGCCAGGTGCGGGCAGCGGACTTACCTTCATAAGTCTGGTTCTGAATGGCTGCCAGCAGCGTTTCCTGCACGACGTCTTCAGCTTGATGAGGGTCGCGCAACCTGGCTAGTGCAAAGCGATAGAGATAGTCACCGTGTTCGGTCAGCCAGTCGTGGGAGGTGTGGGTTGTCATGTGCGTATTCAATCATAAAACACCACTTTGACACCAATGTTAATTGATCCTGGCTTTGCCTTGCATGCATGCGATATAGGCCTCGGCATTGGGTGGCTGACCACTACGCTGGGCCTGCCAGATGGTTTCTGCCAGACAGTCCATAAGGTCATGCTGAGCCTCCGACTCGGTGCCATGCTTCAGTTTCAGCGCCTGATAAGCTGCAGCAATGCCGGGCGGCTGGTTAATGGCAATTTGCTCGAGTACCGACAGATGCAGGCTCATATGCAGAAAGGGATTGGTTTCACCCATTTCAGGAAAATAAGCCTGCTCCAGGTAACGCTCCGGGGCATCAAGCACGGCATGATATTCGGGATGCATCTGTATCACTTGCAGGGCTATCGCTTCCAGGTCGGTCAAAGGCTGCTGTTGCCGAAACTTCGCCCAGGTATCGAAAAAAAATTGCCGGACCTGGTCACGGCTGGGATTAAACAAGGCCATGCTATACCAGCCCTAACTCTGGTATATGGCTGGAGGATGCTTGGGCAAATAAACCCAGTACTGCAGAGTATTGCAGCAACTCACTGGCTCCGTTAATCGGGGCGATTTCGCCGTTACCATAAAACCCGATGAGCGGCATATTCGGGAATTGCTCTTTAAGCAGCAGCAGGTCACGGTCTACCCCTCCATAGAAATAAGGACCGCGCCCCATGCATGAAAACAGTAAACCGAAATCAGGACGCCCTGCCAGCTGCTGACTTAACTGCTCGCCAGTTTGGCGCAAATCCTTGAGTGCAGCATCAGCATCGCGTATCGCCCAGCACATGTACTGCCCCGTTTGTAAGCGTTTGGACAAGGTCACAGAGCTATCGCTATCATTACCGCACAACAGCGTGGACAGTTGATAATCACCGTGTGCTATGGTTTCCAGAGTATCGGCATATACGGCCATCAGCAGATGGAGCGGCAAGCCATCATGGTCATGACATGCGTTGAGCAAAGACTTTAATGCCGGCTTGCCGGCCAGGCTATGCAGGTTATGGCCTTCGGCGTGCGTGACCTCTTGCGGCTCGGACAGAAAACGTAAGCCGTGTGTTGCCCTCACTGCGCCACTCACCCCTACCAGTGCCGCTTCACATTGACCGGTCACAGCACCTTTGGCATTCTGCCAGACAGAAAATGGCCCCTGCCCCAGTGCGTCACCCGATACGCCGCCAAAGCGCTGGCCAGGCGCAGCCAGCCAATTGGTGTTGATTGCATTCGGTGCAGTTAGCGCCAGCAACAGCTGATTTGGATCCTGATCACCATCAGGATGACTTGATGGCTGCAGGCTGATATCTCCTGAAAACACCATGGCTGCCACAGCTGGGGCATCCAGCACCCAATCCTGATCAGTAAAGATGCCGGGGGCCGAGCAACCCATCACCTGC
>Ga0208754_100191_pt1 | contig 25816 bp, 26 predicted proteins | sample LakWasMet55_HOW8_2_FD_183889 | JGI IMG/M metagenome (GOLD analysis project Ga0208754, IMG submission 183889) | Freshwater sediment methanotrophic microbial communities from Lake Washington under simulated oxygen tension - Sediment Metagenome... | ecosystem: Environmental > Aquatic > Freshwater >... | reverse complement strand
CCGCGCGCCGATTGCGGCAGGCGGAGCGAAAAAGTCGGCAGAAATTGCTGAGTTAATAGGCTATTTTTGAAAAAACTACTTCCTGGTAGCGATGCCTGGCTCGGATTTTGAATTGTTCAGCGCTTCCTTAGAAACAGACATCAACCCCGCAACTGGATTGCCCATGATTAGTCAATACTCGGGAGTTGATGTGGCTGGCAATCCTTATGGTTTTGATTTGCATAGCAACGACAGTTTTTCTTCTTTTTGCAGCAGTTCATCATTTGACCTGAATTCAGGCAGCAGCTCATCATTTGACTTGAGCTCAACTGGAAATATTAACAATTTGTCCGACTTTTAAATTTTATATTCGAGTTACTTGCCTATAGGGTACGATATTTCAATTATGGTTCCAGACGAATCATTCCTTAACAGACAGATCGAGCGCTTTCATTTGTGGGAAAAGCGGCAACATCAGTATAGTCATTAAGTAGATATAAAAAACAAGGGAGTAACTATGAGAGGCACAGTGAAATGGTTCAGCTCTGAGAAAGGTTACGGCTTTATCACTTCAGAGTCGGGCGAGGATCACTATTTTAATGTTCAGGGTATTGAGGGGATATCTCTGCCTTCAAACGGCGACTCTGTTAGCTTCGAATCCAAATTCGGTAGCAAGGGTTTAAGGGCCATTAACGTCAGCATTACAGAAAAGGCCATAACACCGGCGAGTGAAGATTATAGGATTTATTGCGATCATTGCGGTAGAAAAATAGTCCCTAGAATCATCACATATCAAGGCAATCCTGAAAAATCTGTGTGCCCATACTGTGCCGGGATTGTTAAAGACTTCAGGTCTAAAAAGAGTGATTTAGCGACCTATGTGATCTATGCTTTTCTAGCTTTCATGGTGTATGTCCTTTTTATTCACAAATAAAATTCGCGCATCTTTTATAGTTCAATGTCAGATCTCACAATTGTGAAATGAAACCTCAAAATTTATGAAATGGCTAATGTAAATTGATACTTTATATTGTCAACTTACACCGGCGTAGAAAAAGGTCAGCCTATGCACTAGCATAAGCTGGCTGGCTGGCTGGCTGGTCAATCTGGATCTCGATACTATTACTTACTTTGCGAAGCATTCTGCTTCGCCTCATCAATCATCCGGTTCAATTCGGCAATGTCCGCCTCATATTGCTTTAGCCGATGAATTTTAGCCGTCGCCATCGGCACTAATCGGTCCGGATCATTCTCACGATACCGGGAAACAAATTGCTCAAGCTTTTCGATGTCGCGAGATCTAAAGGCTTCGGAAAATTCGGAAGAATAAGTCTGGTAATTCGCTTGTGTCGTGCGATCTTTAATTTTGTCCAGCAATCCGGATTCCAACGCAACTTGCTGAAGTTTGTCGTGATCAAGAGAGACACTGGTGCCGGCAGCGAGACAAAAAGTCATTGCACAGGAAAAGAGATCTCTTACGATGGTGTAGGCAATATCGACGCTGGAAAAATAGCTCGTGCATAGCCAGTAAAAACGACTGTCGTCGATGTACGGCGTGCAATGGGCGCTATGGCCCGTTAGCCGTCTATCATAAACCGGGGCGATGCTGTGGAGATGGCTATTGACGAATAAAATTTCCTGATTTTCGTTAGCACGCCGAGTAATGGGTCGACTGGATGGTCCCTCCACGACTTGCCAGCGGCCGTCCACTTTTTCAACTACCGCGTAATAACCTTGCCCGACAGGCTTGGTGGCAATGACAATTCCAGGCGCCAATGGCTCCAACGCCATGGCTCTATTAGTCTGAACTTGGGCGCAAGCCGACAAACAGGCCAGCCACGCTATCAAAATAAGCTGTAATATTTTCCGCATAAGATTTCACCGTTTTTTTTATTAAAATAAGGTTACTCACGAGCATACGGCAGGTCGAGGGAAATGCAACCAGCGAAAATTCAAAGAGATGATGAGTTGAAGAATCTTCCCTGCAGAACAGAAACACCCCCATGCGTATGGGGAAAACAGTGGCCTGGGCGGAATGCCTGGCCTTCGATGGGAAACACCCCCATACGTATGGGGAAGACGATTCAGAAGCAAAAACCGGAAAAAATCCCTCAGAAACACCCCCATGCGTATGGGGAAGACCTGGAAAGCTGATTGATCTTACTCATGGTCTCGGAAACACCCCCATGCGTATGGGGAAGACGCTCTCTCGGCCTTGCGTTCAAGTATCGACATCAGAAACACCCCCATGCGTATGGGGAAGACAGGTTATCCGATACGATCTGCCAGATGGGTATGGAAACACCCCCATGCGTATGGGGAAGACCGGGAAATTATGAATTGAATGTAGAGCTTGCGAGAAACACCCCCATGCGTATGGGGAAGACGTTCAATAGCAACCAGAACTACGCCAAGAATGAGAAACACCCCCATGCGTATGGGGAAGACTTCAGTTAAGGGCGATGGCATTTTCGGCACTGAGAAACACCCCCATGCGTATGGGGAAGACAACTCGGGTATTTATCAGTTTTTTACTCACTGGGAAACACCCCCATGCGTATGGGGAAGACAAATTGCCATGTTCGCAATTCAACATATAGCAAGAAACACCCCCATGCGTATGGGGAAGACGGGTTGCTCCAGTGGTTCATGCTGTACGACGTGGAAACACCCCCATGCGTATGGGGAAGACTTGATGTACTGCTTGAACAGTGCCCGACAAAGAGAAACACCCCCATGCGTATGGGGAAGACTACCGGATTGCCCTTCTCGTCTTTCATCGGCCGGAAACACCCCCATGCGTATGGGGAAGACACTCGACGTAATCACGGTCTTTTATCCGCCTGGGAAACACCCCCATGCGTATGGGGAAGACTTGGGGACCGTATTCGCATTAGTCGGTATTGTAGAAACACCCCCATGCGTATGGGGAAGACAATGGCCTGGGCGGAATGCCTGGCCTTCGATGGGAAACACCCCCATGCGTATGGGGAAGACGGCTCATTCAGAGTCGGCAATAATACTAATGGGGAAACACCCCCATGCGTATGGGGAAGACCTCTTTGTCGGGACTCATGGCAACGCAAAGCGAGAAACACCCCCATGCGTATGGGGAAGACTTTTTGTATAGTCTGCTATGTTGTGCATTTTTGGAAACACCCCCATGCGTATGGGGAAGACGCCCACAAACGCAACTAACCCGATAGTCACAGCGAAACACCCCCATGCGTATGGGGAAGACGACGGGGCTTGAAAGTGTCCTTCGCTTAATCGGGAAACACCCCCATGCGTATGGGGAAGACCCTGCCAGCGGTCAAGTCTCAATGCGCCAAGGGGAAACACCCCCATGCGTATGGGGAAGACCCCTGCGCCAGAGAGTGCTATTAATCTCAGCTAGAAACACCCCCATGCGTATGGGGAAGACTCCCTTGAAGTCAATTCTACTTTTTAAGTATAAGAAACACCCCCATGCGTATGGGGAAGACGTCCATCACGCGGGAACCTTTGCGTCTTAAATAGAAACACCCCCATGCGTATGGGGAAGACTTTTATTCCGTCCAGCGCATCACTCTCAAAATAGAAACACCCCCATGCGTATGGGGAAGACCTTATCATAGGCCCTTGAAAGCAAGACATCCAAGAAACACCCCCATGCGTATGGGGAAGACTATCTGATAAGGTTCAGATATGGCCCCTGACTGGAAACACCCCCATGCGTATGGGGAAGACCTGCTCACGTGACAAAATTCGTTCTGCGCTTGAGAAACACCCCCATGCGTATGGGGAAGACCAACTCCTAACATAGCCAAAGTTAAATCAGATAGAAACACCCCCATGCGTATGGGGAAGACTCCTTATCGTGCTCTTCAACTTGCTGTTGGTCAGAAACACCCCCATGCGTATGGGGAAGACCCCACATCAACATCAAAAGAATTCAGCGTGCCAGAAACACCCCCATGCGTATGGGGAAGACTTTTTCTATAACGGGCAAGTACCGGGCAAATGGGAAACACCCCCATGCGTATGGGGAAGACTCGTTCCGAGCGAGGCTGCCGTATTATCCGGCGGAAACACCCCCATGCGTATGGGGAAGACTCCGTATCCCACACAACGTATGCGTATCGTTGGGAAACACCCCCATGCGTATGGGGAAGACCTCGCCCAGGACGTCGCAAGTGCCGTGCGATTGGAAACACCCCCATGCGTATGGGGAAGACACTCGTTTGATAATCGAGGGGTAACGGGACAGAGAAACACCCCCATGCGTATGGGGAAGACACCAACAAATTGTGGTGAATATAAATATCAAACTCAAGATATAGTATTTTCGCCGTTACTAATCAGAGCCTCTCCCTCTCTTTCCTGCACTAATTGCAAACCCGAAATTTCAATAATACTTCGCCGAATATCACCAACACCAAGAATTTCATAGCCCGGCGTCTTGTTGATGCGACGAAAAATCATTAATCCACTTTCCGGGGGACAGTGTTGATGCAGATAATCCACCACCACTTTGCCTACCGAATCTTTCACGCCGGAGACGAACACATTAGGGCGTGGCTCAACAAACCAGAGCTTCATTCGCCCCCTGACCGCAGGCGGCAGATCATTAGCTATCACGACGAGCATTTTTACCCCCTAACATTTCTTCAATATCGGAACTGATACAGGCTAGCAGATCCATTTCTATCACCTTTTTCCTAAAACTTTCCGCTACCTTGTGCTTGTTATAGCGTCCAGCCATCTCGACCGTTAATGCAAACGCCAGATCGATGCACAACTTTTCCTTGTATAAATCGGCCAGATCGTACACAAATGGCAATGGACTGCCAGAATGGATAAAACCGATATGCGGTGAGTAACCCAGGCTATGAATTGCCGAACTTAAAATGCCGTATAACGCCGCATTGGTCGAGGTCAGAATCTGGTTGGTCATATCACCCAATTCAAATTTGCCCGGCACATAGGCCCGACCTTTCCATCCAACTTGGTACTCCTGGGCTTTTTGCTCATATAACTCGCGCACACGGTAGCCTTCCATGCCCATCATTTCCTTCAGACTTTTACCTGTCAGTTCGGCTTTAGGAAAACGTCGCGCATACATCCTTCGTGCGACCTCCAGTGATTTTTTCCCGTCCGCTGACAACAGCATTTGCCTGCGAAAATTGCGCGTATTAGCTGTAGGCGTTTGGCCTACCGCATAAAATAACAGACTATCTTCACCTACCCAGCAAACACTGCAGTTAGCGGAAGCTATGACTTTGATAGCCTCATGAGTCACAGTGGTTCCTGGCCCTAATAATAGGCAGTTCAAGGTGGCAATGGGTAAACGAACGACATTGTTATCGCAGTCTATCCATTTGACACTGCTATCATCAATCTCCATTCGCCCCCGTTCCAGATAGATAAAAGGGTACTTGCTACAGATCTGCGGTAGCGTGTCGCGGGTGACTTTGATCAATAAGCGCGTTGAGCTATTCTCAGCAGCCATAAATCACCTCACAGTATCCCATCACCCGCCGGGAAAAATCCAAATTGTTAAAAAGCATGAAGCAAACCCGGTTAAGCTGTTACTACCGTCACTCGACGATCACGGTAGCGTTTGCGCTCACCGAACTGAATGGGCACATCCATTAAAGTCAGCACTTCACCGTGATGTTCCCCATCTAGTACCCGAAAGTCCTCCATTAATGATTTGCCCTGCGCAATCGCCAGAGCATGACCCATTGCCTCGGCTTCGTCCGCGTACCGTCCACGATAGATAAAATCGGTCGGCGCGCAGTTTTTCCTGCCCAAGTAGACGTCCCAAGTCGGGTTTTGCAGGGCTTCGGCAATAGCATCGGCCCGGGTTGTCGGCACTTGCAGCAGCACGGCAAAGTAGGCATCCTGCAGATAGTAGCGGTAGGTCATTTTGGTGCCGCCGCCTACAGCTTTCTTGCCTTCGCTTGTTTTAGGAATCAACAGGCTGGCCCAAGGGTCCTGATTGTCGTAGCCGCTACCGACCATATGAAAATCGCGCAGTAGCGGCTCCCGGTCAATCTTAATCAATTCCCCGGAACTATTGTTGCGACAACGTGCGAAAGAAAGCACGGTCTGTTTTAGCACTGCGAATTCAGCCAGTAATTCGAGTTGCCCGCCACCTGCGCCCAGAGCACTACAGACCAGCCCCAACACACCGGATTTGGTCGGAAAATTAAGAGTATCGCGGCGACCGAATTTTGAATCATGCCCCCAGGATTGCAAGGGTGCTTCCAGCCACAATAACAGATAAGGATTATTCATCCACGGCAACCTTGGCATGCTGTTTCAATGCCGCAACCAGATCATCGATGCTGAAGTTCTCATCTTCTCCAAAGGTATAGTCATTGATTTTGCCAAATAAGGAGCCGGCCAGTTTTTCTTTTTTAGCGAGATAGTCAGTCAATGCGTTAATGCTGGGTTGCAGGAAACCGCCATCTTTGGCTTTAACGGCCGTTTCAAATGGCACTTGCAGGCGTTGGCCCTTCCTGACTAACACCTTGGCGAATTCCCAGGGCGAGGCGCCGGATTGAGTGCTTTGCCGAGCCGCCGGAACCGCGACAAACAGGGCTTTGGTAAACGCTTCCACGGCTTCCGGCAGATTCTGTCCGGCCAGGGTTTGATGGAGTTGGCCCAGATCCAGGCTGACGTAACGGTAGTACGTTGCGGAGTTGAATTCCAGGCTGCCCATGTGGGCGGCGCCGGGATCGTTTTGCAGATCATCCAGGGCCGTAAAAAATTCGACTTCATTGCTGATTTTGTGAGTAGAGATGGCATGTGAGAATGAGGCGGCCGCTTCGACATTGAGTTCCGTCGCCTGCGCGACCATACGGCCGAACAGGGCAATATCCAGACCATCAATGGCTGGGTTAAAAGTTTTCTTGGCCAGCTTCTGGATATCCTTGTCTTTGATCTTACTACTGTCGAACCCCTGTTCCTGAGCAAATTTAGCAAAAGCTTGCGCTTCAGTTTCGGTGAAAAAGTGTAATGTGTCTTTGCTGAATGCGACGGCAATCGCTTCCCCGCAGGCTTGGGCCTGTTCTTCGCTAGCGCCCAGCTTGGCGCAGGCTTTTGCGACATAATCGGCGACATGCTTGCTGCGGATGGCCAATTTGGTGCCGAAAGCCTGCATGGTCATGCGTACCGGCCGCTTCCAGCATTGAGAACTGACCCGGGCTCTAGTGTTGCCGCCGATCACAGCGGTTTTAGGCGCACCGACATCGTCGCGGTTCAGGCAAGTCACCGGAAAAGATTGCAGGATGTGGAACTCGATGCGAGTGTTTTTAAGCGGGTTATTAATCATGTATTGAATCCTTGTAATATAAAACGAATGTGATCAGTTAAAGCGGTACGATTTGCAACAGCCCGAAACCAAAAGCCCGGCCACGGCCGATGCCTTGCCGGAAGCTTTGAATGAATCGGTCGCGATCGCCGACCTGCAGTTCGCCTTTTAAAGTGGCGCTGCCGTGGGTGATGGTCTGGCTCCCTTTTTTGAAGCTTTGCACGACCACCTTTTCAATCTGTAGGTTCTCAGGGTTGACGCTGAAGCCCCAGGATTTCTCTGCGCGTTCAATGAACCAACCGGTGATCGCCTCACGGCCGCGCACCGGTACGATTTTGCCGGTCTCTTTGTCGCGCTTGCCCGGGTTGACTGTTACTTCAAAAGCATAACGGCTGTGTTGCAAAAAACGCTCATTGATGGTTTTGCTCTCGACATCCCCGAACGCTGGCGACTGATTGGGCAGGCGATCGGCCAGCATCAGGATCAGACGGCTGTTAAAATCGCCACCTTTATCGGCATATAAAATGCCGCTGGGGACACTGGTTTGTTTTTGCTGCTCATTGCGGACATCATCGAACAAGTCGTAAATGACCCGATGCAAGGAATAGGCATCGGTGATTTTTAACGCCTTGATATCGCTACGCGACAGGCGCAATACACTGGCATAAAGCATCATCGGGTTGGCGCTCACGATGCCTCCCTATCGACCATGTGGCTATAGAAGTCCTGAGCCCAGCGGGCTTTAACGCTCTGATTGTCCCCATGGAATTTCAGCAAATCGGTCAGCAACCGCGCATAGTTTAAGGCCACGCCGGCTTTGGAATCGATCAGGCTGAACAATGGCCGTAATATCCGGCAGACTTCTTCAATCGATTCACAGGCCAGTAATCGCCGCAGTTTGGCTTTAGCCTGATCGCTGCTATTGCCGTCCTCGTAGCACAAAGCGATGGCACGGCCAATGCCAATGGAGCCGTTATGGTCTGCCTTCGCTTTAGCGATCGCGGCGGCGATGGTGGCATACGGCAGACGTTCATAATCTTTTTCCAGATCGATATGAAACGCGGCCAAATGCTCCCAACACTGGTATTCGGTAGCCGGGTTATCGGCCCGTTTCAATCCTGCAGCAATGCCTTTGTCTTTCAGGCACTGCTCAACGGTAAACTTGACAAAAGCCTCGTTTCTGCCGGATTTGCTTGCTTCGGTACTCATGCTTGAGCCTCTTCAGTTTTAGTTTGATCTTTCAGATATTTGCCCAGATTGGGTCGATTTTTGGCCCAGGCATCCAATTGCCTGGCAGTGTCTTTAGCACAAAATTGATCGTAGGCCCGATTAACAAAACCAGCGAAAGTTTTGCGCAGGGCTTTGGATTGGTTGAAATCGTCACATATGTTGACCAGATCCTGAAACTTGCGCTCGCATAGTTGCCAGAACAGATTACTGGCTAAAGCCGCCTGCGCTTTACCGTCCATATTTTGGCTTTTGAAATAGTTGAGTGTGGCGCTATAAACGATTTTGGAGAGTTGATCCAATTCGGTCATTTCCAATTGTAGATTGGCGAACCATAGCGTGCCAAGAATCTGTTGAGGCAGCATGATCAGGGATTCGACAAAGTCATCGGAGCCGGAAACGAACTGTTCACCGGCATTACTGCTGACTCGCAAACCACCCGACCAAACGCCCAGCGTTTCCACCTGTGATCTGGCGCGCAATAGGCCAAACCGGAGTTGATAACAGTCAAATCCCTGACTACCTGTTTGGACCAAGAAGCTCAGCAGTGCGGGCAGAAAACGCCATGGTCTTTTTTCAGGATCTACCCAGATCACTTTCGGATCTTTGCCGGAAAAATCGACCGAGACACTGGGATCGACCATGCCTTCTTTGTATCCCTGATAGGCAATGCCCTCCGAATAATGCAGTCCTGTTTCCGCCAACAGGCAAAAGCGCGATAACGGCAGCAATCGCCCCATCAGGCTGGCTTGCAGGACTTTGGCCGTATCACAAACCTCCCCAATCGGCATGGCTTCCCAAGGGGCTTTGCCCAAACCGGCACTAAAAACGCACATTTGCTGGAGTTGTTCTGCGGTTAGCAGATTCAGCCACAGGGTTTCCAGAACGGATTGACCGATCAAAAAATTGTGCAGAAATCCCATAAAGCCAACAGCCGGGCCAGGCTTGCCGGTAGCGGGTTTACCCTTATCGTTGGTTTTGCCCGTGTATCCTGCCGACAATATCGCGCTGTTGTCAGTTTTCTTGCCGCCCAGGCCAAATCCCATCAACGATATGATCAGCAGGGCTTTGTCGGCATCGGATAAGCGTTTTTCAATCTGCGTTTGCATCAATACCGTCGTATTTCCGGTAGCGATCTCCGCCAATACGGCTCCGAAGGGCTGAATGCCCGCAGAGCGAATGGTCGGCATCTGCAAAAACGGCCTGTCGCTATATAGCCAAAACCGGTCATGCCAGCGCTCCAGATACGCCAGACAGTTTGCCGACAGCCCTAAAGCACCTAAATCGGCCCAGGCCTCGTCATCTTCCGGCGTGGCAGCGGATTGGGCAATCGCTAGTAGCAACTTCGTCAGGGCGATCTTCTGCACCGGGTTGCCGCCCAACGCCCGATAGTCTTGGCGGCTGAAAAGGTCTCTTAAACTAACTTGCCCGACATCGACGATCGGTATCCACGGCTCGTCAATCAGGTTAAAGCGGTTTTCAGCTGTCATTTATGCTCCTGTGGGGATGATTTATCGGCTTGATAGCCGAGGTATTGATCGTATTGAATCGAGTAGCGATCTGAGGCTTCGCCATCGTTCAGGCTGACGACTGTGCCGCTGTCCAGTACTTTGGCCACCCGTAGCCCGCTTTCGCCTTCGGCTTTGCCCAGATACAGATAACCGCGCAGCCAGTCCAGCCCATTGCCGGCCATGGGGTTGGGCGCCAGATGCTCGGCAACCCGTACAGTGTTCTGTAGCAGTTTTGACGCCAGTTCCCGCTGCTGCGAAGGTTGCAAGCCCTTGCCATTACTGGGCAGGAAAATGCCCGTATCATCTAAGAATCGCACCAGGACGCCGCCCTGTTGTTTGTCGACTTGATAGGTTTTAATCAGTGACACTTCGACGCTGTCCTGTTCGCTGTAACGGGTACTGGCTTTTTCTTCGGGCAGTGTTTTACCGGCTCTAGATAATCCCAGTAGGGCCATACGCTGCAGCTCTTCACGCTTTTTCTTAAGGATATCGGCGTAGCGCAACAGAACACCGGATTCTTCTCGATCAGCATAAGTCGCTTCAATGATGTCTCTGATTTGCCCGGGGACAGCGATATGCTGCAGGCATTGCCAGACTTGCAGGCTGCGGCACAGCACATAGGGAGCGTAAACTTTGGCGGTCTCACCGAAGGCCATCTTCGGATCTGCGAGCGCATCGGCCAATGCAGGAGCCAATAACCAAACGTCGCACCGGGCATTAGCCGGACGCCAAGTCTCCTGATGCCGCCACAAGCGCCCTAGGCGTTGCAATAACATGTCACTGGGCGCAAAGCGGCTCACCAGAAAATCCGCATCGATATCCAGCGATTGCTCCAAGACCTGGGTGCCGACCAATATTCGTCCGCATTGAGCGCGTGATTTGCCGCCGAGCTTGCCATATAAGTCAGTCCAACGATTTTCATGGCCTTCACGGTCAATTTTTAGAAAGCGCGAATGCAACAAACCGCATTCGATGCCTAACGAATTGGCTCTGCTTGCCAGCAACTGATAAATTTTTTGAGCTTCAGCCACGGTATTTTCCACCCACAACACCTGCTGCTCATTCCCTGCGCGTTTCAGCGCTTCATCAATGGCGGCTCTGTCATTTTGGCAGTGCTGAATATCAACCAGGACATCGGTTATTTTGGGCGCCGCTTGCTCAATAAGGCTACCGCTTTCTGGTGCAGCAGAGATCAACGGATAATCGTTTTTCGATGATCCCTTGCCTAACAAGGCATGGCGCCGATCATGGGTCAATGTCGCGCTGAGAATAATGACCGTGCAGTGCAGTTGCCGAAGCGCTTTGACTAATGCTTCGAGCAGGGTACCGGTATAGCTGTCGTAGGAATGCACTTCATCCAGTATGACCACTTTGCCAGCCAAGCCGAACGTCCGGACAAAGCCGTGCTTAACATTCATCACCGCCATCAAGGCCTGATCGATAGTGCCGACTGCGAACGGTGCCAGAATTCCACGCTTGGACGCTTGAAACCAAGAACCGCCGGGGTTGCCTTCCTTGCCCAATTCGGTTGTTTTCAGCCAAGCGTTGCCGTGCAGTAGCAGTGGCTGCTGATGAAGACTATCAGCCTCCAAGATTTGCTTGAGAAATTCACCGACGCGGTCATGGATTTTGTCGGACGTCAGTTGGGTCGGTAACGCAAAATAAAGGCCAGTAGCCTGATGCGAGGCGAGCAATTGATAAGCAGCATACAGTGCGGCTTCGGTCTTACCCAATCCCATCGGCGCTTCCAATACATAGATGCCGGGTTGCGTTACCTGCTCGATGAAACATTGCTGGGCATCGCGAGGCGACCATTTAAAAATATCGGCGAAACTTAAACCCTGTTTCAGCACGGGTTGCACAAAGCCTGCCGCATCCACGGCGGGCTTGATCAGCGGCCACCAAACTTCTGCCGGATCATTGAACAGCGAGCCGGAGCCAATCCAATCCGCTACACTGGTAAAGCCGGCCAGCACACGTGCCTGTAAATCGCTTGTGACGACGGGGAACTCGGTTTGAAGAGCAGCTTTTAACATGCCGAGCAATTCCTCTCGACGCTGATTCCATGCCTCGCCGCCGAATAGCTCGTCCGTCGCTAAATAGGACTCATTCGGCGAATAACCGTGATGCTGACCGAGAATCTCGGGAATGAATTTTCCTAATTTTAGATATTGAGCAGTCGCTTGGCTTACTCCGGCATGGCCACCCCAGTGTCTTTCTATCTCAGGATCGATTTTTTCTAGTCCTGGTTTGGAATTTTTTTCATAACCATCCGTGCCGCGATAAATCTTCTCCTGAAAAGTCGGGCTGACTTTGCCGACATCATGAGAGCCCGCCATAAGCTCTGAGCCATTAGGAAATAGTTCAGCAACCAGCCAACTAGGCAAGCGATTGAGTAATTCCCGAGCAATCTCGCCGACAATCTGACAATGATTTAAAACGTGTCGTCCGGCCCGTTTTTCACCAGAATAGGTCTGATAAGTTTTGGCCAAACAATCATTTAGCTGAAGCGCATCAATGCAAGAATTCCTGGGGAGCTGGCGTCTGAACACGTGGTTTGATTCCTTATTACAAGTCTATCCTATTCATCTACAAAGACTATTAGTTGCAAAATGAAATTAAGGCGCTAGATTTATATGTTATAATAATTTATATATAAACTAACTATGCACATAATCTAGCATCATGACTCAGCTTTTGCAACAGGATTTAAAATGGGAACAACGGCAACGCTTAACGTTGTTGGAGGCGACGGTATTCTGGAGCGGGAGCGTGTCCACTAATGCCTTGATGGATAATTTCGGCATCAGCCGAGTACAGGCATCGAAAGATTTGACGCTTTATCAGGCATTATGCCCCGGCAATATTCGTTACGATAAATTTTTAAAAAGGTATGTGGCTGAGGATGCTTTTAAATCGGCGTTTATGGCAGGAACAGCCCAGGAGTTTTTACAGGTTCTGAAGGTGCAGTGTGATGGAACCAGTGGGACTGTACTAACCCTGATAAACAACCTACCGACTGTTGAGATTGTGGAATCGGTATTCAGGCAAATCGATCGGACGATCTTGCAAACAACCAACCAGGCGATAGTGTCAGGTAAAGAAATACGCGTATGCTATCAGTCAATGACTCGGCCAGTACCGACAGAGTTGCAGCTGTCCCCCCATGCGCTAGTCTTTGATGGACTGCGCTGGCATATGCGGGCTTTCAGCCGGACTCATAACGAATTTCGGGATTTTGTCATAGCGCGTGTGCTATTAGCTGAATTTATTGGAGTGACTGATATCAATTCTTCTAATGATCTGGCTTGGCAGCAATTTGTCACCGTCAGAATCGGCCCGCATCCGGGGCTAAGCGATAGCCAGAAAGCGGCAATTGAATTTGATTATGCAATGGAAAACGGCGTTCTAGAGCACAAGGTGAGGGCAGCTGTTGCGTCTTATTTTCTAAAGGCGATGAGGATCGGCCCTGATGACAAAGAGCGCGAGGCAGTTGTTCAGCAGATTATTTTATTGAACAGAAATGAATTGAAAGATTATTTGTTGTTCTAGAGCATTTATCAATCATGTCTCTCAGCGCTGTACCGGCCTCAATAAACGCTGCAATTTTACCGGTTTGCACGAACTCATTTTTTTGTTCGATAATACAAACCCATATCTTTAACAAGGGGAGTCGTGATGTTCAACGAGCGTAAAGTTGCCCAAATGGCCGCCTTTTTCCTAGGGCAAGTCCAGGGAGGCCGTATGTCACATCTGAAACTGATGAAACTTCTGTATCTTGCAGAGCGGGAAGCGTTACGTTCTCTCGGCCTCCACCTAACAGGTGATCATCTTGTCTCCATGCCGCATGGGCCTGTTCTATCGATGACGCTTAATCTGATGGATGGCGATATAGAATCACATCCAGGCGGTTGGGAAGATTGGATAACCGACAAGGAAAATCATGAACTTTCGCTGAGAAAACCTTTTGACCCATCCAGCCTGGACGAACTTGCGCCTGCTGAGATTGATGTTCTGATGTCCGTATGGAACCAATTCGGTGCGATGGACAAGTGGGAGATCCGCGACTGGACACATACATACTGTCAAGAATGGACAGATCCACACGGCTCCTTTTTTCCCATTACCTATCGTCAACTCGCCAGAGCAATTGGCTTCGACACAGAAGCTGCCGGCATACTAGCCTCCCAAATCGAAGGCGAACAGGAAATTGACAAGCTCTTTGCCGCCCTATGAGTCTGTTCCTTCCCTTCAAGCGGGCTACTCTATTAATACCATCAGGCCCTCATAGCGATCTAAATCGTAAACACCTTTTTATTTTACCAAAATCGCCGAAAAGCACCGTCCTTCAGGGCGGTGATGGATAGGCGAATATAAATCAAATTCAAAGCAACCTGGGTGATAGACAACGATGCCGGGCTGGACGAAGTCGTAGCGGCTGCATTGAAAGTAATGGATCATTGCTCGTAAATGATTGCGAACAATTCCGCACGAATACCATAAATAACAAGAGAAAACAGATTCAAATCGAGGCGTTCAAATGCACACTGAAATTAAAAAATGGGGCAATAGCGCCGTCGTTCGATTACCGGCTTCGATGCTTGCGCGGTTAAAGCTGGAAGTGAGTTCGCCGGTCGAGCTGACGGTTGACGACGCTGGTTTTCGAATTGTGCCTACGGCTGCCAAGCCTGTATTCAAGCTAGATGATTTGCTGGCTGGCATTACTGCCGATAACCGTCATGATTCTATTGAGTGGGGTCCAGACGTGGGCCGCGAGGGCACATCTTAATGGCTGCGACGTATATACCAGAACGCGGCGATTTGGTTTGGATCGCGTTCGATCCGCAGGCAGGGCATGAACAAGCGGGGCGCCGCCCCGGTTTGGTTATTACGCCACACGCTTATAACGCGAAAGCCGGGTTGGCGTTGATTTGCCTTGTGACAAGTCAAGTTAAAGGCTATCCCTTCGAGGTCGCTTTACCTGTCGGCGGTCGGGTTTGTGGCGTGGTGTTGGCGGATCAGGTTCGTAGTTTGGATTGGGCCGCGCGGCAAGCCGAAAAGGCATCTAAAGTGGATGGCAATGTGCTAGCCGAAGTGTTGGCAAAGATCGAAGCTCTCATTCATTGACATCCTCCCCACCCTAAAGGATGGGGATTCCTGCTGCCAGACGGCGATGCCCCGCCGCGAGAATGTTCTTTGCCGCATTGATATCTCTATCATGCGATGCGCCACACTCCGCGCAAGTCCATTCTCTTATTCGCAAACCTGCTCTACCTTTCGGACTACTGGCGCTTAGGTAGCCACAGCACGAACAGGTCTGGGTCGTGTATGATTCGTTGACTTCTACAAACGCAACCCGCATCCCTCTAGATTTATAATCAAGTTGCGTTTCAGCATGGTCCAACCGGCATCCAAGACGGATTTGGCCAGCTTGGTCTTGGCCAGACCTGAGCTGCTGACATTGCCAACGACGATTAATTCGTTTTCATTCACCAGTTTTGTAGTGAACTTGTGAATGGCATCCTTGCGTTGGTTTTTGATCTTGGCATGGATGTTTTTAACGCGCTTTTTCTTCCTGGCCCGTTGCGCTTTGGCGAGTTGTTGTTCGCTGTTGCGATAGAAGTTTCCGCGCTCCAGCTTTTCGCCATGACTGCAAGTGGCCGTGTCTTTCAAGCCCAGATCGATGCCGACCTGACCGCTGCCGGTCGTCTGCTTGATCTGGGCCTCTACAACAATATTGAAATACCAGCGGCCGCGCGCATCTTCAGCAAATGAACCAGCTCTGAACTGATAACCGGACAGGCCGTAGGAATCCCAGACCTTGAAATAGTGGCCGGCCAAATACACCTGGCCGTTTTCCACTTTGCCGCGCCTGCTTTAAACGGCACCCAGCCGAGCGAGCGTCTTGCGCCGCCGGAAACCCGCCAGCGCAATTTATCGCGCTGGAACTGCTTTCGGCACTTGGCGTGAACGGCGATGACCTCCTGAACCGTGGTCGAATGAATGATCATGCCGCGTTCAGCTCGGATGCCTTTTAACTGCTTCTGTAGATCGAACGCTGTGATGTTGTTTTTGATATAACCGACTTCCGGCACCGGAATCGAGGACCAGTCTGCGGTTTCGGCATTGGCGGCATTCCAGACTTGATTGACCTCGAACGCCATGCGCGCGAGTAGCTTCGCGTGCTTATCGCGAACTCTGATGGACAGCGTTTTTAAAACTTGAATTTGGGTTTTTTCTTCCATAAATGCCATTCTATGGCATGACTTTCAATATGCAACAGGCTGATCGGATCGTCCTATGGACGATGCGCTATCCATCCTCGGCCTGAACGCCGAGGCTTTTCGCTTTCACTTGGTAAACAACTTTATTACGCAGTGTTAACAACTCTATTACTTTGTTAACAACTTAATACTCTTCGATACCATATATGGTGTTAATAAACCCAGCATGCCGAAGCCGCGAAAGACGGGTTTCCGCAAAGCTCTAACTCAGCCTGTTATTTCTTAACTTAATGGCATTGGGTTTGCCTCCTTGACAGCATTTCACCTCAAGCGCATCATTCAGTCGAAATGGGCGATTAAGCCCATTGGATTTCCTATCTTTTTATCCTTTCTTCGAGATTCAAACATGGCCAAGGCCAGCTCACTGATAATGCGCAATGGTAGCGATTCCCAGCTGCCCAGTCAGAACCAGGTGTGGGTCGTCAGCGCGACCAACGGTACCACCTACAACATCGGGTTCGATAAGGAGTTCGTCAAGAAACACCTGTTCATCGATCCGGACTCGCTGGTGGCGCAAGACGCGAAGGCGCTGAAGATCGTCAACAAAATAAAGCGCTACGGCGCACCGGGCGAGACAGTTCCAGTCTTGATCGATGCGGATGTGCTGCGTTTTCTGAAGCTGAAGAAGCTGGTGTTGGCGCGAACCGTGCAAGGTACCTGTTCGGTGTGCGGTGAAGCAGAAACTCAGCATGCGCGGTTGTGTGCGACCTGTGGCCATCTGCACAAGAAGGCATGGGTGAACGGCGGCCCGTGCGACGCCCCGGGCTCAGGCTGTACATGCAACAGCTGGGTCCAAGCCCGAGGTGGCCTCGTTGCCAAGGGGTGTCCGCAGTTCACAGTCAACAATTACGATCAGGACCGCACCAGCGCGAATAAGGCTAATCCGTTCGGCGGCGCGGGCGGCGCCTGCACCGGCACCAACACTGTGCTGTTAATGGACGAGATCGACCTGACGCTGTTTAAGGACACGCTGGTGGCAGCCATCCAAAACGAAGAGGCCATCGGATGGATAGCAGGCACGAAGAAGGAGGGGCAGGGCGTGCCTCTGGACTTCGGCGCGAACAGCGGTGTGGCCGCCACCATCAAGGATATCGACACCTACCAAACCTTCAGCGGCAGAGCCAAGGGGCGGGGTATACGCGTCTTCATCAAGAAGAGCCTTGGCTCGGTCTACACGATTTTCCACTTCCACGACATGATCCCGTGATGCCCTACGGGCTACCTATGCCGCTTTCGATGGGATATTCAACGTGGCAAACGGGATAAATACGCATGCGTAACATCAGTTATTAACTAAAATACCACATGCCAGCCTATCACTAACTTGATAACTCCTGCACCCTTAAGGAGCTGGAGGTATCAAGTTACTTGCTTTGTGAAGCATTCTGCTTCGCTTCATCAAGAATCCGGTTCAATTCGGCAATGGCCGCCTCAAATTGCTTTAGCCGCTGAATTTTCGCCGTCGCCATTTGCACTAGTTGATCCGGATCATTTTCCCGATACCGGGAAACAAATTGCTGAAGCTTTTCGATATCGCGGGATCTAAAGGCTTCAGAAAATTCCGAAGAATAGATCTGGTGATTCGCCTGTGCCGTACGATCTTTAACTTTATCCAGCAATCCGGATTCCAGCGCAACTTGCTGAAGTTTATCATGGTCGAGGGAAACGCTAGTGCCGGCAGCGAGACAGAAAGTCATTGCGCAAGAAACAATATCCCTTCCTATGGTATAAGCAATATCGACGCTGGAAAAATGGCTCGTGCATAGCCAATACCAGCTATCGTCATCAATGCTCGGGGTGCAATGAGCGCCATGCGTGTTTAAGCGTCTGTCAAAAACTGGAGCAATGCTGTGCAGATGGCCGTTGACGAATAAAATTTCCTGATTATCGTTAGCGCGCTGTGTGATAGGTTGATCGGATGGCCCTTCAACGACTTGCCAGCGGCCATCTATTTTTTCCACTACCGAATAATAACCTTGCCCGACGGGTTCGGTGGCGATAACGATGCCCGGTGCCAATGTATCCAGCGCCAGGGCTCTATTGGTCTGAATTTGGGCGCAGGCCGGTAAACAGGTTAGCAACGCTATCAACATAAGCTTTAATATTTTCTGCATAAGATTTCACCATTTTTTATTCATAAGAAGGTCATTCACGAGCATACGACAGGTCGGAGGAAATGCAAGCTCCCGATTGTCTGGATTTAGTATTTGGGAAATCAATACTATTCAAGCAACAGTAGGCGATGAAACCTATCGCCTAAATTGTTTAGTCCCGCAATTAAATGCCCCAGTTCGGCCAAGCGCGGACATTCAATGGCAAATGGAAGTAGTGGCGAAGAGCTAATATTTATGACGCCCAAATGCTTTGATATACTGTTTCTTTTTCATAGCCTAATAGTGTGGTACTCTGACCATGTTGACACCCAGAAATCATCTATCACGAGGACGTCATGAGCTGGGAAGACTCTGAGTTTCTTAACGCAAAACCGGTGAATACTCGTGCCGAGATCGGCGCGTATGAGTATCTCTGGAAGCAACCTAGCACGAGCACGAAGCGCTTGGCTGAGTTGTTTGAAGCTAACCCGGGCATGCTGCCGTCCGAGCTGGTTGGTGAGACTGAAGCGATGCATGCAGCAGAAGAGGTCCTGGCTCACTTTGCTAAGAAGGGCATCAAGCGCTTCGGGGTACGAATCCATGGGACACATGACTATCCCGAACGACTGCGTGATGCTACAGAACCTGTTGAGATGCTTTACTTCCTCGGTTCTTGGGAACTAGCGGAGGCACCTAGGCGGATTGCTGTGGTCGGCACGCGAAAGGTCACTACTGAGGGCGCTGCGCGCACTAGAAAATTAGTCAAGCTGCTTGTGGAGAATGACTTCACCGTCGTATCGGGCTTAGCTCAAGGTGTCGACACTATAGCGCATGAAACTACTATCGCACACGGTGGCAGGACAGTTGCAGTGATTGGGACACCAATTTCTGAGGTGTACCCTCGTGAGAACGCTGAACTGCAGCGGTTGATCGCTGCGAAATACCTTTTGGTTAGTCAAGTCCCGGTTCTACGATACAAGAGCCAAAGTCCGAATTGGAACCGCCTCTTCTTTCCTGAGCGTAACAAGACCATGTCCGCTCTCTCCGATGCGACGATCATCGTGGAGGCGAGCGAGACTTCTGGAACACTGATTCAGGCAAAGGCTGCTCTAAATCAAGGGCGTAAATTGTTTATCTTGGAAAGTAACTTCCACAACCCGACCATCACGTGGCCTGCGAAGTACGAAAAGCTTGGCGCGATCCGGGTGCGGGATTTTGCAGACATTCAACGCGCGTTTGTATGACAATGCCGCCTCGCCTCACGGTGGTCAATGACATCGAGCGCATCGATCACTACCACTTGCCCGCTGATGCAAGGTGCTACTTTTGGGGGGACTACACGCCTCACGAACACACGAATGGACTGAGGTGGCGTTATTCGCCGACGAACCAGCTCATCGCCAACTTTAAGAAGAAGATGGACCGCGCGGGTCAGTCCGACTGGCACTACAAAATCGAAGCTACAGTCACTATCGCGAACGCATTTTCACAGTTTTGGCGCTGGCAGGAATTGCTCCAGACGCATCGGGTGACGCTAATCCCGATCCCGCCCTCCAAGCCCCGGAATGATCCGATGTACGACCCGCGCATGTACGACATGCTTGTGGAGATGGCCTCTCGCACAGGCCTTCCACTCGATATTCGTGACTGTCTTTCGTTCAATGGTCAGTTTGACGCAAGCCACGAATCCGATAATCGACCGACGCCCGATGATCTATATGCAACATTGGCATTCGACGCTGCGGCAGGCCGACCACAGCAGCAGCCCGGGGTAATCTACCTATTTGATGACATGCTGACAACCGGGGCTCACTACGTAGCTGCAGTGAGACGGCTTGGGGAATTCTTTCCTGATATTCAGATCGTAGGCAACTTCATTTCCCGCCGCGTCGTACCGAATCCGTTTGCAGACTCCGATGCGCTATAGCCCTGAAAGAATCGCCAAACTCACGCTAACCAGTAGACAAATGGCCTCTTTGGGGCAAAGCTCAACAGTTATGGTGGTAAAATAATTCTATCGGAAGTGGTGACAGCTTTGCGATCAGAATCAGTGGCCGATTTCATATCGGAACAGATGACGGTTTTCAATAGGAATGGCTGGCTGGTTTGGGGTGGAATATGCAATTAAGAGGGTTTCATGATGTTCAACGAGCGTAAAGTTGCCCAAATGGCCACCTTTTTCCTAGGGCAAGTCCAGGGAGGCCGTATGTCACATCTGAAACTGATGAAACTTCTGTATCTTGCAGAGCGGGAAGCGGTACGTTCTCTCGGTCTCCACCTAACAGGTGATCATCTTGTCTCCATGCCGCATGGGCCTGTTCTATCGATGACGCTTAATCTGATGGATGGCGATATAGAATCACATCCAGGCGGTTGGGAAGATTGGATAACCGACAAGGAAAATCATGAACTTTCGCTGAGAAAACCTTTTGACCCATCCAGCCTGGACGAACTTGCGCCTGCTGAGATTGATGTTCTGATGTCCGTATGGAACCAATTCGGTGCGATGGACAAGTGGGAGATCCGCGACTGGACACATACATACTGTCAAGAATGGACAGATCCACACGGCTCCTTTTTTCCCATTACCTATCGTCAACTCGCCAGAGCAATTGGTTTCGACACAGAAGCTGCCGGCATACTAGCCTCCCAAATCGAAGGCGAACAGGAAATTGACAAGCTCTTTGCCACCTTATGAACCTGTTCCTTCTTTTCAAACAGTCTACTTTATTGACACTATCAAGCCCAAATAACGATCCAAACCCTAAATACCTAATTTATCGAAACAGCAGAGAACGCTTGAATGGTGAATCAAAAAAGCTATCAGCCACCCCACACCATTACCCCAACAATATTGAATCTGGTCGCCGAAATCAGCGAGCAGATCGGACGTTATACGATTCTGGCTGAACAAAACCTGACACCGCGCTTACGTCGAGAAAACCGGATCCGCACCATTCAAGCATCGCTGGCGATTGAGAACAATACGCTGACTTTGGAACAAGTGACAGCGGTTATAGATGGCAAACGCGTACTCGGCTTGCCCCGAGAAATTCAGGAAGTCCATAATGCCTTTGCCGCTTACGAAGCAATGGAAAACTGGCATCCAGCCTCCGAAATCGATTTGTTGGCAGCACATGGATTGCTAATGTCAACCTTAGTCGATCAACCGGGCATATATCGTAACGGCGGTGTCGGCATCTTCCGTGGCAAGCAATTAGTGCATATGGCGCCGCCTGCCGATCGAGTGCCTTATCTGATGGCCGATTTGTTGGCTTGGTTGAAACGTACTGAAGAGCATCCTTTAGTTGCTAGTTGCCTGTTTCATTATGAACTGGAGTTCATTCATCCTTTTACTGACGGCAATGGACGTATGGGGCGATTATGGCAAACCCTGATTCTGCGCCACTGGAAACCCTTGTTGGCTTATTTGCCTGTGGAAACAGTTATTCGTGAGCGCCAGAATAATTATTATCGCGTCTTGGCTGAAGCAGATGAATGTGCAGAGGCTACGCCATTCGTCGAGTTTATGCTCCAAGCTTTATCAGATACCATTGGAGAGGCAGTCTCTACCGACCAAGTAAGCGACCATGTAACCGACCAAGTAAAACGACTGCTTGAAGTTATCGGTGACAAAGAAATCAATAGCGCCGACTTAATGCAAACACTAGGATTGTCTCACCGGCCAACATTCAGAGACAATTATCTGAACCCGGCTTTAGAGGGAGGCTGGTTAGAGCGCACTCAACCCGATTCACCAAGAAGCCCTACACAGCGTTATCGGCTTTCTAAAAAAGGGAAGCTGTGGTTACAAAATGAGAACAAAAGTAAAGGCTAGTCTGAGCAGTAAAAACCATGGCAACACCAGCTATTTTCTTAATTTTTTCATTATTAAGAATGACGGCAACAAAAACAATAATGCAAGGTCATTCAGTGAGACGCTTGCTGTTATAGGTTAAGCGAAGATCAACAGCCAATCGGCGTAATCAGCGGGATTCCGGAAGGAATTATGATACCCATTGCGAGATGCAGCCAATCTGATGCGCAAAAACCTAAGCCAACGGAAGCCATTGCATTAAACAAACTATTTTGGCTATGTACGCAGAGCCAGGTGCATGTAGTCAAAATGACCCAAAATGGTGGCCAATGGGTTACTGTTCGATGTGGGATCAAAGCGTTTCGAACTTTTGTGCGCCGATTGAAGCTTGGCATTTCAAGCCTATCAGGTGCTCTTGCTCCTACCGACATTCCGAGCCCCGTCAATGTGTGATAGTTGCTGGCGAATCCACATGCCAGGAGTGGTTTGACAGAACAACTTCCGGTAGTCAAGTAGGGCGGTTTCGCGCAGCAAACCGCCATGTCAAGCAGGCCAAGTATTATTAGGGGACGTTACGGTTTCAAAGCTCCGTTTGTTGATGGATTGCCAAGGCAAATCCACCATACATACGAATCATCCATCATACGGCTATAAAAGCTAAGGCCGAGGTAGACACCCAGGCCGGATGGCACAACCACGTCAATTTAACTCAGCCGCGGAGTCATATTTCGTCTTTTAACAACGTCCAAAATTTCTCAAATCCAATATTTAAAGAAAGCAAGTGCTGGTTATCAGCTGAATCGCTTCGATAAAAATAAACTGGGCCTTCTGAAATTGAGGTATCAACAAAGAAATAGTCTCCCCCTCCATCGACGGCAAAGGGAAAGAAATACCACGGAACTAATTGTTTCTCTGTAACTAATCTCTCATAAGCTTGAAGGGCTGTTCCTCTACGCTCAGATATCAAAGGAAGGAATTCTGAAATGACGGTATCTATGTCGTCGTTTTCAAAGACATAAGGTTCCGGAATACCTCCATTGCTCGAAAGATAAAAGTTTCGAACTACTAGAGGAAACTTAATTCCAAGTTTTGCTTCAGCATCTACGATGTCTTGATCATTTAGAGTTTGTTCTGATTTTGTGAATTTCATAGCAAATTATTTATATTTTACTCCGGTTGCCTGCTCATATTGTCTGACTCCTCCATTATGAGGATAAGCTGCCTCATGGGCTGATCGTTCTATAAGCTGCATAGTACCTGTGTTCGTTATGGGATCATAATCGTCTAAATGATGCCATGTATAGTTATCGGGTGGTCTTTGTGTAGAGCTTATACAGGCAGCTTTATTTGCTGCAGCATAGTCTTGTCTTCTTGAACCAGTATACTCAATTTTAACAATATTTTTTTGGCATCCATCTACCGGATAAAGATGCTCAGAATCCGAAAAATCTACTCCTCCATTCGCATTCCTCGCAGGACACTCCTTTGGGTTTTCGTCGCAGGCAGCTACATCTGGGTCAAAATCGTCGGTATGTAGAAGCAGTTTACAAAAAAGCTCCAATGGCGATGGTAACATAGGATGTTCCGGACCTTCACCAGTTGAATCAACCCAACTCATCGGGTTATTCAAAACATACCCATAAGTATTCAGCCCACCTTTTAACCCAATCGGATCACTCTGAATATAGCGCCCGATCGAGGGATCATAATCGCGGAAGTAATTGTAATGCAGCCCGGTCTCGGCATCGTAATACTGCCCCGGAAATCTTAAATTGAACACGAACGTGCCCAGGCCGGACGGATCCTGATTGGGCAGGCTGGCGCCGAACGCTTCCGATTCCCAGGTCCATACCACCTTATTGTCGCTAGGCCGGCTGATCTGCCGCGGCGTGCCCAGCGGATCGGCATGGACGTAGTAGATGTCCGGTATAGTGGCGCCGGGCCTCAGCACGGCGATGGGCAGGTCGCCCAACCAGACGATCTCCTGAATCAGCTGGCCTGAAGCCGTGTATTCGCCGGCCAGATGGCCCTGTTCGTCATAAAAGTAGCGCGTGAAGGGGCCGCCGATGACGTTCTTCTTGACCCGCTGGCCGAGCGCATTATAGCCGTAGCTGACGGTCAGCCCGGCGCCGGTGACGCTGGTGCGCCGGCCTTCCGGGTTGTAGCCGTAGCTGTAGGTGCCATCGCTGAGCAGCAGGCCCATCGAGTCATAGCTGTAGCTGATGGTCTGGGCGCCGCTCTGGCTTTGCAGCTTGTTGCTGCTGGCGCTGATGGCGTAGTTGTAAGTCGTGGTGTTGTCCAGGACTTTACTGGTGCGGTTGCCGTTCAGGTCGTAGCTGTAGTCGATGCGGCTCTGGGCCGGTTCGCCCCGCTCGCTGCCGGTCAGGCGGTCGAGTCCGTCGTAGTCGTGCCGCTGGTTCAGGCTGGGGTTGCTGTCATCGGCCATCTGGATGAGGCGGCCGGCCGCGTCGTAGCCATAGTGACGGCTGTTGGGCAGTTGGGCGGCATTGAAGCCCAGGCTGGCGAGCACGGGCCGCCCGGCCAGGTCGTAGAAGCGCTCGTGCGGCTGGCCATTGCCCCAGGTCCAGCCGTTGATCTGGCCGTCCGGTTCATAGCTGATCTGGCTGATCAGCGTCTGGCCATTGACCGTAATGGCATCGAGCTTGCCGTTCAGCCAGACGTAGCCGAAGGTCTGGCCGCTCGGCGTAATCGTCTGCTGCCATTGGCCCTGCGCATTGTAGCTGTAGCTGGCAGTCAGCGTATTGGTGCTGACCGATTGGGACTTGCTGGCAATGCGGCCCTGGCTGTCGTAGCTGTAGCTGACCGTGTCGACATTGTTGGCCAGGCTGCACAGCCGGCCGATGCCGTTGGGGCAGGTGTCCCAGGTGTAGGTGACGGTCTGGGAGTCGTAAACGGCCTGGGTGATGCGGTTGAGGCTGTCGTAGCTGTAGACGGCGGTCTTGTTGCGGGCATTGGTGCGGGTCTTGACATTGCCGGCGGCGTCATAGGTAAAACTGGTGGTGCCGGTGTCGGGGCTGATCTGGCTGGTCAGATTGCCAAGGCTGTCGACCTGGTACTGGGTGGTGAGAGCGCGCGGATCGGTGACGCCGGTGAGCTGGCCCAGGCCGTCATAAGTCGTATCGATCTGGCCCTGCGTGCTGCCGACGAGAGTCGGATGCGGCTCCAGCTGGCGCACCGGCTGATCCAGGGCGTCATACTGATGCTGGCGGATGCGTCCGAGCGGATCGGTGATCTGGGTCAGGTTGCCGTTGGGATCGTACTGGAAATTGGTCACTGCCGGCGCCGCGAACGCGGCGCTGATGAACAACGCCGGCAGCGGTAAGCCGTTCAGGATCGAGACCAGCGCTAAAAAAACGATTCTTGCCATTAATTTCATGAGGTCGACTTCCTATTCGGGTAATACCAGATTTTGCAGACGCGACAGGGCGTCATAGATACTGCTTTGGCTGCGGGCCAACTGGCCAGTGGGATCGCGCACGTCCTCTTGGGTCCTATTGCCCAGGGCATCGAGCGTATAGCTGACGGTGTTGCCCAACTGGTCTTGAACGCCGGTCAGCCGGTGGGCGTCGTCATAGCTATAAGCC